>Ga0209098_1003158_pt1 | contig 13962 bp, 13 predicted proteins | sample AD_JPNHW1_MetaG_FD_184429 | JGI IMG/M metagenome (GOLD analysis project Ga0209098, IMG submission 184429) | Active sludge microbial communities of municipal wastewater-treating anaerobic digesters from Japan - AD_JPNHW1_MetaG (SPAdes) (version 2) | ecosystem: Engineered > Bioreactor > Anaerobic... | reverse complement strand
AAAACTGGTTAAAGAAGGAAGCCCGAATATGAATAGTGCCGTTATTACAGGTTCTGAGACTATAATAACGGAAGTAAATTCGCTGCTGAAGCTTGTGAGCGAATTTAATAATTTTGCAAGACTCCCTATGAAAAAAGCTGAACTTTCAAATCTTAATAAGCTGATTGATGAAAGCATTATTCTTTTTCAAAGTTATGAAAACGTTGAATTCAATTTTAAACGGGATGAAAATCTTCCAGATATTCTGATTGACAGAAGTCTTGTCCGGCAGGCTTTGAATAATATTATCAGCAATTCAATACAGGCTTTTTCTGAAAACGGATCTGTTATTATTACCACCGGTATTGATGATTCAGGGGTGTACCAGGTTGTAAACATTAAAGATAACGGACCCGGGATTAAAGCCGGAGATATTGAAAAAATTTTTGAACCGGGATTTACATTAAAAAAAACAGGTACCGGACTTGGTCTTGCTATCGTTGAAAAAATAATTTTTGAACATGATGGAAAGATATACTGCAGGTCAACAGAGGGCCATGGCGCTGAATTTATCTTAATGTTCCCGATGGAAACAGGAGTTGTATAATGGCCAGAATACTCATTGTAGATGATGAAGAAAATATAATAAATTCCATGACACCGATTCTTGAAGATGAGGGGCATGTGGTTTTTTCCGGAAAAACAGGTGAGGAAGCTCTCTCTTTTTTAAAGAGGAGTGAAGTTGATCTGATAATACTGGATGTATGGCTTCCGGATGCTGACGGGATTGACCTGCTTGAAAGAATAAAAAAACTTTACCCCGAATCTGCAGCTATAATGATTAGCGGTCATGGATCAATTGATATTGCAGTAAGGTCTACCAGAATTGGCGCGTTTGATTTTCTCGAGAAACCTCCATCTCTCGACAGGCTGGTTACTTCGGTAAATAATGCGCTGGAACAGGTAAGATTAAGGCGTGAAAATATCAAACTAAAAAAGAAATCATTTGTTGATGATGAAATGATCGGGAATTCCGGCCAGGTTAATGAAATAAAAGATATTATAAGAAGAGCCGCAAAAACCAATGCGAGAGTTCTGATTACCGGTGAAAGCGGAACAGGTAAAGAGCTTGTGGCTAAAGCTATTTTTCAGCTGTCTAACAGGTCTGATAAACCGTTTCTGAAAATGAACTGTGCTGCAATACCGGATGAACTTATTGAAAGTGAATTATTCGGCCATGAAAAAGGATCATTTACCGGAGCAGTAGGAAGAAGGCTGGGTAAATTTGAACTTGCAGATGGAGGGACACTCTTTCTTGATGAAATCTGTGATATGAGTTTATCCGCCCAGGCGAAAGTACTGCGGGTTCTTCAGGAACAGCAGTTTGAAAGGGTTGGCGGCAGTGAAACTATTACTGTTGATGTGAGAGTAATAGCAGCTACCAATGTAGATATACCAAAAGCTATCGCAGAAGGAAAGTTCCGGGAGGATCTTTATTACAGATTAAATGTTATCCCGATTCACATGCCGAGACTTACTGAAAGAAAAGAGGATATTGACGCGCTTATTAATCATTTTGTTGAAAAGTTTTCTCAGGAACATGGAACAGGAAAAAAAATTATCACTGAGGATGGAATGGATTTTCTTAAACAATATCCATGGCCGGGTAATATAAGGGAATTAAAAAATATTATTGAGAGAGTTGTTATAATGGTCACCACCGAAGAGATCAATTCTGCGGATGTTAAAAAAAATCTCAGTTCAGGCGGTAAAGACCATACAAAGGATATAAATGTTACAGGGGGATCTTTGAAGGATAACAGAGATGCTTTTGAAAAAGAATATATTATAGCTTCACTAAAGAAAAATGAAGGTAACATCTCAGTGACGGCAAAGGAACTCGATATTGAAAGAACAAATCTTCACCGAAAAATAAAACAGTACAATATCAATGTTGAAAAATTATAACACATCGGACTCTATTCTTGAAGTTTTAAAAGATAAGAGGTTAATGAAAAATACTCTGCTTTATCGGGGAGATGAAGAATTAAACCTGCTTATTAATATGCTTAAGCCTAAATCTGAAACGAAAAAGATTTTAGATATTAATAATATTACTGCCGAATCTATTCTTTCCGAATGCAAAGTCTGTCCTGATATAATTGAAAGAAAAGCTCCGTTCGGATCCGGTGCCAATAAAGTCATGATAATTTTAAATGCACCCAGAATGGCTAACAGAATCGAAATCAATATTCATAGGGCAGAATCTGTTGGTCTTCTGAAAAAAATGGTTTCCGCAATCGGTCTTGAAATGAAAGAGTGCTATGTTACAAACCTGATTAAATGTGAAACCAGCAGTGCTTTAATCAAGCCCAGTGATATGGTAAAAAACTGCACTAAAGTATTACAAAAAGAGATCGATATTATAAAACCCGGGCTGGTTATAGTAATGGGAGATATACTCCCGCTTCAGGGAATTGTGAATTCGAGTAAAGGAATAACATGGTTTAATACCGAGCATACAATATCTCTGATAAAGAATCCCGAACTTAAACGCCCGGCATGGGAAACATTAAAACTGGTGAGGAACAAATTTCTGGAACTGAATCATGACGCACAATAATATCTGTACTGCCTGCGCCGCTGACATATATATAAATACTCCGGTTAACAGATCATTTACCTATAAAATTCCCGGACAAATGAATATTCTCCCCGGGATGAGAGTTGTTGTAAATTTCGGCGGGAGAAAAATGACGGGATTTGTTTCCTCGATACACAACAAATTACCTGAAGGGATAGAATTGAAAGATATTGAATCCCTGATTGATGATGAACCGATATATGATGATAGAATTATCAGGCTCGCAGAATATGTTTCAGATTCATATCTTTCATCTGTTGGAGAGGCGTTAGGTAAAGCACTTCCCTCCGGCGAAAGTTCCAGGTCAAGGCCCCGGGCTTCAAGAGTCAGGCAGATTCAGGACAGCACAATCAGTCTTACGGGTAAGCAGAAAGATATTTATGAAAAAATAAAATCTTCCGGTAAAGGCGCCCATCTGATATTCGGTATCACCGGGAGCGGGAAGACTGAAGTTTATATGAAAGCTGCGATAGATGCCGTTTCGAAAGGCCTGTCGGTTATATACCTCGTTCCTGAGATTACACTTTCATCGCAGATTCACGAGAGATTATATAAAGTCTTTGGCGAAAATCTTATAGTTTATCATAGTCATCTGACGCCGAATCAGCGTCTGTCGAACTGGAAAAAGTTTTATAGGGGCGAGGCGATGATAGCTGTGGGTACAAGATCTGCAGTTTTTCTTCAGTGCCCTAAACTCGGACTGATAATAGTCGATGAAGAGCATGACTCGTCATATAAGGAACAGAGTACTCCGAGATATAACGCAAGGAGAGTAGCGTTTTACAGAGGGGAAACTGAAAATGCCACTCTGATTCTCGGATCTGCTACGCCATCGATTGAAACATTGTACGCTGCCGAACGCGGAAAGATTGAACTGCACAGGCTGGATGAGAGATATGGTGAGGGAAAACTCCCGATAATAGAAATTGTAAAATTAAAAAACAGCAATGAAGAGATTACCCCGAGATTAAAGCTGTTCACCAATAAAGCCATAAAAGACGGGAAACAGGCTGTTTATCTGCTTAATCGAAGAGGTTTCGCCCCATTCGTGTTATGCGGTGAATGCGGAAATGCTGTTGAATGCCCGGACTGCAGTATCGGCATGAATTATCATAGGGGAAAGGGAATGCTCTGCCATTACTGCGGGTATTCGTCTGATGTTCCCCTGAAGTGTGATAAATGCGGGTCGGAATCCATATTAAAGCTTGGTTCAGGAACACAGAAAATTGAGGAACTGGTATCAAAAGAATTTCCCGATTACAGAATCTTCAGGCTTGATCAGGATAGTGCGAGAAAAAAGGATGCAGTTTATGATCTCCTTGAGATGATGGATAAACGTGAAATAGATATTCTACTCGGGACTCAAATGATTTCAAAGGGATTTGATTTTCATGGAGTAACGGTAGCAGGAATAATCATGGCAGACATCGGTCTTAATATGCCGGATTTCAGGGCAACGGAGAAAATTTTTTCTCTGCTTATGCAGCTTTCCGGAAGGTCAGGGCGTGGCGGGAGCGAAGGCCGTGTTATTATTCAGACACTGAATGATGAACATTTAATATTCGGCTACCTGAAAAAACAGGATTACTGGGGATTTTACAGGGAGGAGCTTAAAATCCGTAAGCTGATAAATTATCCTCCATTCTCACGCCTTGCAAGAATTGTAATCCGCGGAAAAGAAGAAGAGATTGTTCTGCAGTCTGCTATACTGCTTGCAGATGATATGAAAAAAACCGGTTCCGTAAAATATCCGCAGATTATTATACTCGGTCCGTCACCGGCCCCTTTGTCCAAAATCGGCGGGAATTACAGGTATCATATTATTTTAAAAAGTAATAGATTAAGTGACCTTACAGCCTTTATTAGAACAGCCCTTGATTCTTTCAAATCAAAGGCTGTATATATTGAAATTGATATAGATCCTGTAGATATGCTCTAAGAATTTATTTTGAAAGTTCTGTATCTATTATACTCTCAAGAAGTTCTTTCGGAGGCACCCCGACTATCTTTCTGCCGGAAATTATTATTGTCGGTGTTGCTTCAATTTTTAATTTTTCAGCAAACTCAATATGTTCAGAAATCTGGCGGCTGCCTTCACTGCTTTCAATAAGTGCTTCGAATTTCTGTTTCCATTCCGGCTTAATCTTAAATTGTTTATTCGCCTGGTCTAGGTTCTTTTTAACATTCTCTTTTTCGAAACCATCTTTATAATTCTGATAATCCGAAAAGTGGACATAAAAGTATTCTTCAAAAAAGCCTGCTTCTGATGCGGCATACATGGTCTGCGACGCCAGGCATGAGTTCGGATATACAGTATCATCCATATATTTATTGCATCCTTTATCAAGAGGATAGTGATAATAAACTATCTGAATATTATTCTTATATTTTGCGATTATAAATTTTTCTATCTGGTAGAGTTTATAACAGGCAGAGCAGAGGAAGTCATTGAAAATATAAATTTTCAGTTTAGCATCTGATCTGCCGATTGTCAGGTTACTCGGTATAAAATTTATCTGTTCCTGTTCCTGATTGTAAAAATTAGTAAGCAGCTTTGACCTTTGGCCGTCCGGAGTCTTGTTGATGCCGGATTTCATCTTTATTATATTTGTACTGGTAAAAACAGCAAATGCCAGAAAAAAAGCAAATAGTATGGAAAGAGAAAGTGATGCTTTCTCGTCTGAAGCATCAGGCTTAAAAAATTTTTTTAAAGATTCTTTTATATCGATTTTAATAAAATTATTTTTTATAAATAAAAACATAGTTATAAAAAGTAATACGTTAATCAGATAAGTTAATATGCATAATTTACATAACTCACCAATTTTTATCATCAGGATTCCGAGTATCACATCCGAAACAAGTCCAGCTATAATCAACGGGAAAACTATCCCGCACAGAATTTTGTAGTATTTATCCTGCGCATAATCTGCGACAAGTATAAGAAAGGCTATAAGAATAAAATATAATAATCCGTACGACGCGACCGGGAGGCCGAATATTATTGAATATCTGGACTGACCCACTGCGATACATGGATTGGAAAATCCTTTTCCGCATGAGAGAAATCCCATTTCAAACTCCGGGAAGTAGTGCTGGTACAATAACAGCCCTGAAATAAATACACCGGCAACTGAAAGAAGCAGCATTAAATTGATATACTTTTTCACTATACTAATCCTTCACTATTAGTTCTATTATCTGACCGCACAAACGCAGATGGAATTTCCCGTCATCACTCTCTTCAAGCCTTTCGAGGATATTGAATGAAGGGGAACGTTTAAATTTTGCAGGCATAGCCCCGTCTTTTATTCTGCAGTAAAGCGCGTTATTTTTTTTGCAATACAGGGTGTTGCAGTTAAGTTCTTCAGTTTCTCCTGAAGAGAGATTCAGAAAAATTCTTTCGAAGTTCCCAAAGCCGCTGAATGTAACTCCGGTTACAAAGTATGGAGTGTCTTCCACTTTTATCGGATAAGTATAATTCCCATAATGAATGACATATTCACCATCTGCCGTGACACTTACAGACCTGCTGAAGAAGTTAATTATTTTTTCATTAATAAATTTTTCGCCGTTATGGTACCATACGCCTTCTTTATCGATTAATATTTCATCAATTCCTTCGCCTGAAGCGATCAGTTCTTTAATATATTCCGGTATCTCCGGGTATTGAGTCTCCATACTTTCTCCTAAACCCTGATAAATGGATCGGTTAATTTTCTATACTCTTCAAGAGCAAAACGGTCAGTCATGCCTGCGATAAAATCGGTTACCGTTCTTATTATACCCAGATTTTCAATCTGCTCATTATATCTTTCGGGAAGAGTGTCCGGGTGTTCCGTGTAAATATGAAAGAGTTCATTAACTACTTTCTGTGATTTCAGCGACATCCTCGTTACTCTGTAATGCTGATACATGTTTTTTCTAAGGAATTTTTTTAAGTCATTGTTTGCCTTTCCGATATCACAGGAAAATCCCGCAAGTTTCTCCGGAGCAATTTTTACATCTTCATATGAACTGATGTTGTTATCATTTATTTTTTTTACTGTAGAATTGATCAGGTCTGTTACCAGAAGATTAATTATAGTTCTGATTATCTCTCTTGCTGCTGATTTTCTTGAATAGGGCAGGGGCTTTCCGTATAATTCTTTCGCGCGCTCCCATATCTCAAGTTTAACAACACCTTCATAATCGAGAAGGCCGGATGATATTCCGTCATCGAGATCGTGGTTGTTGTATGCAATTTCATCTGCGATATCAATAATCTGTGCTTCAAGTGACGGCTGTTCCTCCGGGTGGAAGCCTGAAGTCTCGGGCCTGTCGTATGTGCCGGAGTGTTTTATTATTCCTTCGCGTGTTTCCCAGGTAAGGTTAAGTCCATCGAAGCTGCTGTATCTTTTTTCAAGAAATTCAACCACACGGAGACTCTGCCTGTTATGTTCAAAACCGCCATGATCTTTAAGCAGCCTGTCAAGTTCCTTCTCTCCAACATGACCGAAAGGTGTGTGGCCCAGGTCATGTGCGAGGGCAATGCTTTCTGCCAGGTCTTCATTCAGGCGAAGGGCCCGTGACACAGCTCTTGCTATCTGCGCAACTTCAATAGTATGAGTAAGCCTTGTCCTGTAGTGATCTCCCTCATGGTTTATGAATACCTGGGTTTTATATTCAAGCCTCCTGAATGCTCTTGAGTGAATTATGCGTTCTCTATCGCGCTGGTATTCAGTCCGGTAGGCGTGAGTGTCTTCTTTATGTTCTCTCCCTCTTGTCCGGGATGAATGGGCTGCGTAGGATGCCAGGCTTGCTTCTTCGAGGTTCTGCATGAATGTTCTGTCTGCGTTTATCATCTCTGTCTTTCCAGTTCACTTTCATATGCCTGAACAGCAGTTTTTCTGTTTATACGTATCTCTTCATTGGACGGGTCTTCTTCAACGCCCCGCGCGAACGACTGCACGGATTTTTTATAGTCTTTCATCTGGTAATAGCTTTTACCCATATTGTTATATGCTTCAGCTGTCATTTTGTTGTCTCTTGACGATTTTATTGATTGGTAAAAGGCATCAACCGCTTTGCTGTGCATCTCTTTCCTTGCATAAATAATACCAAGTGCAAGAAGTGCGTCTGAATCATCCGGCTTAAGAAGGAGCGCTTTCTGTATCATTTTGATTGACTCATTAAGGCTTTCATCATCGTTACGTTCCCCGGAGGATACGATCGCAAGATTAATCATTGCTTTTCTTGAGAGATCAGTAGTCTCTCCCGCTTCAACAGCTTTTGAGTATGCTTTCTTCGCATCCGCATAATTTTTATGTTTGTGATAAATAGTTCCAAGTTTGAAAAGCGCTTCCTGGTTATCGGGCCACTTGTAGGCTATTTCCTGATATTCTTTTTCCGCCTGATCGTTGTAGCCCTGTTCGTAATAATAGTCAGCCATTGCCAGTCTTGCCTTGATGTTGCCGGGATTGATCTGTACGGCTTTTCTCCATGAGTTTATTGCCATTGCCGATTTGTCGGAATGTTTATACGCTATTCCCAGGTTATAGTATGCAAGGTCATCGTTGTCCCTTATTGCTATGGCTGATTCGTAAGCCTTAATGGAATCTTCGAACCTCTGCGCATCATCAAGAATATTCCCCATATTGAGAAAGGCAATCCGTGCATTCTCAGTCGCAGGCTGGATTTGTGTAACCTTTCTGTATGACTCATAAGCCCTTTCGAGATCTCCTTTTGAATAGTATATCTCTCCGATTCGGGAAAGGATTTTTACGTTTCGGCTGGCTGTTTCCAGAACTTTATTGTATGATCGTAAACTTCTGTCGTAATCTTTGAGAGCAAAGTATGATTCTCCGATACTCTCGAGCAGCATCATATCTCCCTGGCTCAACCTTTCGGACTCTTCCAGTTCCCTGAGGGCTTCAGCCGTTTTGTTCTGTCTCAGGTAGGCAACTGCAAGGTTATATCGCCCTACAGGATCCTGAGGCCTCAGGTGTGTTGCCTGAACAAGATATTTTTCCGCAAGATCGAACATGTTGCTTTCAAGAAATTCCGCGCCAAGTCTTGAATAGGAGTTATACGCCACATCCCCTATCTTATCCGATTCTGCGGCTTTCTTTAAAAATTCAAGTGCAGGAAATCGTTCCCCTTTTTTAAACAGTGCAAGAGCCATGTTGTAGAGAAGGGCGGAATTATTGCCGTCTATTTTAAGGGCTTTCTCGTAGTACCTGATTGCTTCATCCCAGTTTGTAAGTTCATAGTTGATGTTACCGAGAAGTATCAGGGGATTTACATCGTTGGGAATCATGCCGGATGTTTTTTCAGCGTATTTTACAGCATTATTAAAATCTTTTTTCTTTCTGTAAGTCCTTGCCATATTGAGATATATTTCGGGATTATTTTCGTCGTAGTTTTCAGCTCTCTTGAAATAGTTTATAGCGTTGTCGTATTCGCCTTTCCTGTCTGAAATTATTCCCAGGTAGATGAGGGCAATTGCTTTATCTTTAGGGCCGGCTGTAGACTCGACAACTTCTGTAAATTCAGTAATAGCATTAGGAATATATCCGCTGTTGTAGCTGGCGATTGCTTTTTTTAGCTGAGGGTTGTCAGTCTGAAAGGGGGTCAGTAATTCCTTCCCTTGCATTACTTCACTGCCTGGCATTTGTGTATTTTCACCGGATGGAATATTGCCGGGCCTGTTATAGAAGAAGTTGACGATAAGAAGAATTGAGATAAGAGAAACTGCTGCCAGCGCCATTATGATGATCAGGAATTTCTGCCTGGCAGGCATCGGTTCTTTATGTGTGGGATCAATCCTGACAGTTTCAATTTCATTGATCCTGTTTTTTTCGATCTTCATATCAAATTCGGAATTGTCCGGACTCTTTCTTCCAATCTTCACAAGGTTTATCAACCCTCCCTGAGTTCATGTTTCTTTACTGCATCAAGAATCCCGTTTATAAACTGACCGGAGTTTTCTCCGCCGAATGTTTTCCCAAGATCGATACACTCATTGATTGTGACAATCGCAGGTATATCTTTTATAAAAAGCATTTCATATATTGCAAGCCTGAGGATCGATTTGTCAATAATTGCTATACGCTCAAATTTCCAGTTTTTTGAATAATCTGTAATAATAGCATCTATTTTGTCGATCTGTTCAATTACACCCTGTATAAGCTGAACTGCGAATTTTTCCTCATCATCAGAAATCTCACCATCAAGCCATTCAAATTCTATTATATTTTCAACTGCCGACTTTGAGACTTCATACATAAAAAGTCCCTGAAGGGCATGTTCTCTTGCTTTGTGTCTCTGTCCCATCAGTTCATCTGTTTAAAAAGATTTGTCATCTCTATAGCAGACATTGCCGCGTCAAAACCTTTATTCCCTGATTTGGTACCGGCTCTTTCTACAGCCTGTTCAATTGAATCTGTTGTAAGAACTCCGAAAATAACAGGAACCTCCGCCTTGAGGCTCAGCTGCCCTATACCTTTTGTAACCTCTGCGGATACATAGTCAAAATGGGGAGTGGCTCCTCTTATAACTGTTCCAAGGCATATTACTGCATCGTATTTTTTAGACTGTACCATCCGTGTCGCAGCGGCAGGAATTTCAAAAGCTCCAGGTACCCACATCACAGTGATATTGTCCTCATCGGCATTATTTCTTTTAAGACAGTCAACAGCTCCGCCCAGAAGCCTGCTTGTAATAAACTCATTAAAACGGGATATTACTATACCGAACTTCAGGCCCGTTGCATCAAGTTTTCCTTCAATAGTTTTCATATAATTAATCCTTATTTTCAGATAAATGTAATAGTATTTTAAGTGTTAAAAAATTATTTATCAGGTTAAAAATCACGTTCAATGCAGCAGTTTAATCATCTGCATATACTGATCTCTGAAAATATAATTTTTATAACTTACTTTAAGTATAATAGATGAAGTTTTAAAAGCGTTACAGTCAAGCTTTTTTTAGGAGCTTCGTATTCTTCCAAAAAAGGCATCAAGTCAGATGTTTGGAAATTTTTTGGCTTCCAACCCCGCCCCCCAAACCCACCGGAGGTGGGCTTAAAGGCATTTTATCAGTGAATTTTAATTTTTATAAGAATTCAAAGTCCCCCTCCGGGGGGTTGGGGGGCGGGATGCTGGGAGTTTAGTTTAAATCTGTTTCGTTATTTTGTTCCCGACATTGCTTTCTGAACCATATCAAAAATTGCTTTCAGCTGAGGGCTGGTAATTGCAGCGCAGAGGCTGTCCTGCCAGTTCTCATTGTCGAGTCTGTATCTCATTTGTGATGCTATAGGGTATCTCAGGCAGTATTTCAGGTTTGTAAACGCATGACCCGGCTGATCCCACCAGTAGGTAACTCTTTTCTTGGCAGCTTCAATAAGTTCTGCTTCGGGAACAATCTGATCAATAAAACCGAGTTCTTTTCCTTTTTCAAAACTGTGTCTTTCGCCGTCATACATGATGTCACGTACAAGTTTGTCGCTGTTGAGACCTGTTCTTACAAGTTCCATCTCTGCAATTGTAAGCGAGAGGCCGATTTTAGTTTCGGTCATACCCATTTTTGCTTTTGGATTGTCAGTTGCTATTCTGTAATCGCATCCCATTGCAACGATAAATCCGCCTGCTGTACAGTGGCCGTTAATAGCTGCAACAACAGGTTTTTTACAAGTGTAAATTTCATACAGCATTTCTTCTTCAACATTGAAAAATCCGAGAACATCTTCTTTTGTTTTAAATCCCATAAATGTAGGGAGGTCAAAGCCTGAACAGAAAAATTTACCTTCTCCTGTAAAAATGAGGCCTTTGAGGGAATCGTCTTCGTTGACTTTTTTTACTGCATCTCTGATGATTTTAAGGCTTTCGAAAGTCATTGCATAAGTCGGGGGAAAGTCGAATTTTGCAATCATAATATTATCTTCGATAATTTGTTTGACCATGGCATTACTCCTGTTATTTGTTTGGTACAAATGTAAATTGATTAGTAATTACATTATCACTGATATTAGTAAGTATTCAATAACCGCTAAAAAATAATCTGATGTAATATTTTTCCCGCAGCAAACGTATGGAAATATTACCTGTTGACTATTGCCATCGATAATTGATTAAATACGATTATTCCTAATAAAGAATAACATAATTTTTATACAAGAAAAAAACAGATTTTTGCAGCTTTTCTGTAATTTGATTAGCTGCTATATGGAGCCGGGGAATGTTCCGGGAAATGAGATGTGGTATTTTATTGGGAGCAATTTCCGGCCCTGATGTCCAGAGCCGGAAACAGTAAATTTTCTTATTATAACAAACCTTTAATTTTCATACTTTCAATTATTATTCTTGCTGCCTGATCAACCGAATGATCAGCGTTGTTAATTATCAGGTGATAATTGTGAGGATCTGAAACATCAAACTTAAGATATTCTTTCAGAAATGTATCTCTCTGCCTGGTTCTTTCCAGAATGAGTTTTCCGGCATCCTGTTTCGGAATATTCATTTTGTTTATAATCTGATCAGTCCTCCAGCTGATTGGAGCTACGAGTCTCACATGATAACCGTTTTTAATTGAGCGGGTTATGATATTGGAACCCCGTCCGACAACCACGACATTACCGTTTAACGCGAGAAGAGTGATTGTTTCAGCAAGTTTTTTATGAACAGATACCTGCGTCGGGAAAGAACTGAAAGATGTCTGAAGCAGGTTTGTTAAACTGCTTCTGGCAGTTCCTGTCAATGTCTCGGCGAGACTTGATGACAGTCCCAGGTCATCCATCACTTTATCAAGAAGTTCCCTGTTATATGCAGCCCATTGCGGGTTTTGTTTCATTTCGTCGTTGAATATTTCAACAAGCTTTTTGGCTACTTCATATCCGCCGCATCCATATTCCCTTGATATTGTTATAAATGGGAGCCGGTTGGTTTTTTCAGGAGTAGCGAGCTTCTCCTTCTGCTGTTTCCAGTAGGTTACCTGAGCATTTATATATTTCTGCATTGAACTTGGCATAAAACCTCCTTTTTTGCGGGCAAATGACCCATATAATTCCTGCTTTAATAATACTGAAATTTTCAATTTTTTCAAGCAGGTATTCAAACATTTTTAGAAAAATTAGAATGAATCAGTTTGTTAAATCCGCTGTTTTTGATTACATGAGTCTGCCCTGGGGCTGGAGCAGCTATGCAGGGTGCAGGACGAGGTGTGTGATTTTTAAATATTTTTATTGACAAACTGACATTATCTTTAATATACCTTAACAGTAAGGTATATTAAAGATAATGTCAGTTAAACATATTATATTAGGTTCCCTGATGAACGGACCGGCTCATGGATACTCTCTCCGTTCCGGGATGGTGTCAAAAGTGCTGGAGGAGTTCGGTATTAATGACGGCCAGCTCTACCCTCTTCTGAAAAAGATGACTTCCGAGGGACTGATAGTAAAAGAGATCGAGTACAGGGATTCCGGGCCTAACAGGCATAATTATCATATCACTCCGGCGGGAAGAAGTGAATTTATTGAATGGCTTAAAGGGAGTGATGAAGAGGAGAGGGGATTCCGGTATGAGATGATCCGTAAGGACGGATTTCTCAATAAGTGCATGTATTTCGGTTTCCTTGAATCAGATTTTTCAATTGAAAAAATAACCAGGCAGCTGGCTGAAACTCAGGCGACTATTGAAGATTTTCAAAAAGCGTATGATGATATGAAAAGCCGCGGTTTTGATCCTGTTCATCTGCTGATTGTAAAATATGGTATTATGAGCCAGGAAACACGTTTAAAATGGCTGATGGAGCTTAAAGATGAGTTCAGCAGCAGGGCTAAATTGAAAGCAAAGAAAAAATAAATTCGAAGACAGCAATAATATTTGCTATAATTATTTATTGGATTTAAGGGGGGCGGCCATCTTGAGAGCCCTCGCAGGGGCTCCTCGACTGACTGCACTTACTGTAAGTTGTGAATAGATGATATTAGTGAAACGGGGAAACCTCAGATAATATGATTCAAGGGGATGAGTATGGGAACATGGCATAAAACAGGGTGTGTATTGTGTGCACAGAACTGCGGGCTTGAAGTTGAGGTCGAAAATAACAGGATAGTCAAAGTTAAAGGTGATAAGGACAATCCCCGGAGTCAGGGTTATGTCTGCCGTAAGGGCATGAACATCATGTACCACCAGCACCATGAAGACCGGCTGAAGTATCCTCTTAAACGAACAGAGAAAGGATTTGAACGGATTTCATGGGAGCAGGCTATTGAAGAGATCGCGGCAAAACTGAAAGATATTGTAGATAAAAACGGTCCCAGGTCATACGCGTATATGGGCGGAGGAGGGCAGGGCTGC
>Ga0209098_1003156_pt1 | contig 13965 bp, 12 predicted proteins | sample AD_JPNHW1_MetaG_FD_184429 | JGI IMG/M metagenome (GOLD analysis project Ga0209098, IMG submission 184429) | Active sludge microbial communities of municipal wastewater-treating anaerobic digesters from Japan - AD_JPNHW1_MetaG (SPAdes) (version 2) | ecosystem: Engineered > Bioreactor > Anaerobic... | reverse complement strand
AGTGGCTGCCAGGGCTTGAAATGGCAGGTGCCGGTGAACCCGGGCCAGAAACTCGCAGTTGCGGCGAAAAAAACGATCGCGACTGCTTCTAGCGGCAATGTCGAGAGCCAGATCAGCGGTTTGCCCGAATCTGGTATTGGTGATTCCAAGATTTTCGAGACGGCGCTTCATGCGTGCCAGTGGCAGATCAGCGAACGGGTCGGCCGCAAAGGGATCGAACGGCTCAACGACTGTCGCCGAAGCAACCGCCTGGTCAGCGGTTTCCATGGTCGCGTCGGTCTCAAGATCGGCAGTGTCAGATGCTGAAAGCTCTTCAGTGATGGCAGACGTCGCTGAAGCCGCCGGCAGATCGGCAGTATCAGTCGTTTGAGTGGCCACGACGGCTTGCGATGCCGCCGCCGGCATTCCGTTCAGAATGCCGGCCCACAGGCAGATTATCAGCAGATAACGTTTATTCATCGCCAAATTTTACATTGAGTCGCCGGCACGGCCGCCGCGGTATGATTTTTTGTAGCTTTTTGCATTTGGCAGACCGGGGAAAGACATCTGCCCTGAAGCCTGAACGCTTGTCATATTACCATACCATGTATAGGTGCGGGTAATCGGGTTGAGCATGGCATAGAGTTCGGCCCGGCCATCGCTGTCGGCGTCAACGTAAATCTTGTCAGAGACGCCGTCGATGTCGAGGTCGTATTCCCACTGGTCGATACGCCCGTCGAAGTTGCGGTCATACTGATAGTCGTTGTAACGACCATCGAAATTGCGGTCAGTAGCCCAGTAATCGGCACGCCCGTCGCCGTTGCGGTCGGCAACGATAAGATCGACACGTCCATCGCCGTTGCGGTCATACTGCCCGGCAGTCTGCATGAAGTTGCCGCTGAAGGCATAGGCCATGTCAGGGTTCATCGATTCAGTGTCAGCAGCGGATTCCCATTCGTTGAGCCCGGCTTTCACCTGTGAAGCCACAACCGCCATGATCAGCAGTATGAGGCCAAATATCAGAACAGGTCTTCTGGTAAACATAAAAACCTCCATCATAGGTCATGGCCCAAAAGAGTATAAATAAACGGAGGTTGCGCAAGCAGTTTTTTCAGAAAAAGATAAAGAAAATGGCCTGAGCTGCCGAGAGGGTCGCGGCCAGTGCTGTTCCGGGCCAGTTATTACTGCTGGTCTGACGAAGCGCCGCGAGGCCGCAGACAGCCAGCAGGGCAACCGGCAGCAAAGCCTGGGGCGCAGCGAGCAGCAGGGCGGCAAAGACTGCCACATTGCGGCTCAAAGTCTTCTGGTGGCAGCCCGACAGGCAGCTTAGAGCGTTAAAAGCTGCAAGGCCCCCGAGAAGACTCGCCAGCAAGGCCATCACTACCTGCCATACTGCGGTCGGTAAGCCCATGACTTTCGCCAGTTCAACGATTTGAAGAACGCTGCTCTGAAAAATTGCGGTGGTTTCGGGTCGGGCGAGATGCAGGCGGTAACTGAGAAAAAGCAATATGCCAGTCAGGGTCAGAGCCAGCCACCATGCGGCGTTCAGACCTGTGGGTGCCGATGGCGCGGCAGAAGTCGAGGCTGATTTCTGCTGCGCTCGATGCACCAGCAGCAACAGGGCGTTGGCCGGCAGAAAAATTGCCGCGCTGATGACCCAGTTCCAGATGCCGGTATCGACGCCGGGCGCCACCGCACTGAAACACTGGGTCAGCGAAACTTCGCAGCCGGCCATTGCCAGAAAAAGAATCAGGGTGTTAACCAGGCGCTGGCCGCTCGATGCCTGAGCTTCGTGATCGAGCCTGAAAAACAGATGATTAACCGCTTTGCCCGCAATCAGCGTGCCGAGGCAGAGAAAAAGGCCGAGACTATAAAAATTAAGTGGCGACAGGTCTTTAACAGGCACCAGCAGCAACATCATGGCGAGAGCCGCCAGCTTGCCTGCGAAGGTTGAACGTTGCTGCAAAACCTTACTCTCGAAACATGGAAAAATCGCTGAAACGCTTATTGCCACCCAGACACAGCCGATGGTGAACAGCGTGGTGCTCAAAGCTGCCTTAAAGATGGTTGCGCCGGCAAAACCCATGTGCAGCATTGAGACAATGACCGCCGGAACAAAAATGGCTTCAGCGATTATTGTCCAGAAGATGCTCTTTTGGCGCAGCAGCGAATGAGGGCTCAACGGCAGGGTTTCGAGCAGCGAAATGGCGCGGCCCTCATACCCGGTCGCATTCACCGGCCCGAACATGCTGAAATAAATCACCGCTCCGGCGATAATGTTGAGAATAACCGAGGGGGTAGTGATTTTGAACACGTCTTTGAGAAAGTATATTTCGAGGATAATCAGCGTGATCGGCATCAAAAGCGCGTTGACCAGAAGGTTGAAATCGCTCTTCAGCAGCATGACTTCTTTGTGGTAAAGACCCCTGAACCACCTATGACCTGAATAGTCTGTCTTTCGGGTGTTGCCATGCGAAAAATTGAACCAGTTAAGTTTGATGGTTACATGAAAAACCAGCGAGCCTGCCAGCATGCAGACTGCCCAGAACGCGGTAAAATAGAAAAATTCGTCGCAGAAGGCCGCACTCAGCAGCGAAACGGCCAGCCATTGCATCGGCAGCAGATAAACGAAAACCGTTTCGTTGAGAATATCAAGATTGTTGATGATCAGATCAAGAACTTCGGGCAGAAAATTGCTGAGAATCAGATAAGGCGCGATCGACAGAAAGGCGCTGCCGTAGCCCAGCAACGAAAACAGGTTGTTGATAGTGGTCGTGCGAAAAAACCTGGTGAGGCAGATCATGCAGATATTGATCAATAGACCGATCAACAGGCTGATTTCAAGATAAAGTATCAGGGCGAGCAGCAGATTCCAGAGCGTGACGCCGTCGCGGCAGGCGATGCCGAGAAAAGCGCTGAAAAGGATGATCAGGCCAAGATAGTCGCTGATAACCCTTTCAAAGAGTTTGACCATGATCAGGTTCAAAGGCGTCAGCGGCAGGGTCTGCAGATAGCCGAAGTCTGAACTCATCTGCCCGGTGTTAAGAGTGTGACCGGTTATCAGGTCGCCGGTAAATACCACAAAGATAACGTAAATGATAATGCCGCCCAGCAGCCAGTCAAGCAACAGTTCGGCATAGGGAAGCATGCGCATGGCGTTGATGGCATCAGAGGCGCCACTGGTGATGATGACGGCTGTTAAGATGACGCTCAGGCCTATGCCGATGGTCTTGCCCGCTGAAGCCCAGTTTTTAAGGCTGTTAAACAGCAGTCTCAGCTTGAGACGGCAGAGAAGCGAGGTTATCCGCAAGGATTGCAGCATTCAGGTTCCTGAGAAAAAATTAGTGCGGGCCGGGAAAATACTTCCGGTAGGTTTTCTCAAGGTAGTATGCTTCTTTTTCCAGCGGAATGTCAAAGTCTTTGCTCTTCTTGTTATACTCAGCCCAGCCACATTGCAGACCCCAGTTGATGCTCCAGCCGGTGTCATCGACCCAGTCGTCGCCGATGCGCTTTTCAAGGCCCGAAACCAGATTGCCGATGCGCAGGGGCGACATCGCATCACGACGATACTGAAAGGTGTGAACCAGTTCATGGCCAGAATGCTCGCCGTCATGATTGGTGGTGAAAGTGTTGGCGTTGCTGTATGCAAGAGCGCCGGTGCCATTCAGGGTGCCGTCTTTTCTGCTGCTGCGCTCGAAGGCCAGGGTGCCATACTTTAAGCTGCGGCCGAGGTCTAGTCGTGAGCCTTCGATGAAATGCACAACCGGTGCAATGACGGCATTGATGCCTGGCCTGAATTTCAGGTGGCGGCCGTCGGCGATCAGCCAGACCGGGCCAATATCCATGCGATAAACAAAGTCTTCGCCCGCTGATTCGGCAAGCGAAGCACCAAGGTTGACCATTACCTTGGCCTGCCAGGCATACCAGGTGGCTTTTTCTTCAAGCTTTGGCGCCATTTTGAAGCCTTCCTGCATCAGATAGCCACCAAATGCCGCCTGAATGACCGCTTTTTTTACACTTGTGCCATTGTAATGCGCCCTTAGAGCTGCCAGGGCCGCCGGAATTCCGATGCTGGTGATGGCGAGTTCTTTGTCGCTGAACGCTCTGGCAACGGGCTGCCACACGCTGAAACACAGCAGGCAGGCGACGACTGCCAGGCAAAGCGGCATGGTGACCCGGGCAAAATTAAAACAGCGCACAGGATTTTTCCTTGGTGAAGTTACAAGGGGAATCGGATGCCTGAGTTGTTTTATGAACGATTTATAAAAAAAATCAGGAAAGCTGGTAGATGACCTGAACTTTGCATTTCCAGATGATGCTCTGCGTGCCGGTGATATAGGCAAGGCGCATGCTTTGAACCCTGAATTTTATGGCGTATGGAGAAATCTTGCGCAGAAAATCGTTGAGGGTTTTAAAATCGCGGGTCGAAATGTCGTAGGTTACGTCGAGTTGTTTGTTCTCGGCTTCACGTTCTTCAGAATCACCGATCGCCACATCGATTTCTTCGGTCAGACCTTTGACGAATTCCTGAAGGTCGGAAACGGGTTTAACAGCCGGATTGGTCATGGAAAGGCGACTGATGCTGAAATCTATCGTGAGCTTTTTATCTTCGTCGGTCTTAATAACGGCTGGGTTGCCCGATGCTTTGCTCAACAGGCTGAGAATGGCGTCTTTATCTGGCTGACCCGAAAATTCGAGTTGCAGCGGAATTTTGCTGTTGCCGGCTTCTGCGCTGAATTCTTCGGTTTTCAGACTGGTGATGTTCTGGCTGACCGGGTCAAGAAGCAGGCGTTCGATAACGTCGCAGGCTTTCTCGCAGGCTGAAACAGGTATCGAACGAAAAACCCCGGTGACCCATTCCGGGTTCTGAGGCTCGGGTGCAACTGTTTGCAGTTTGCTGATGAAACTGGTGATCTTGGGGTTACTCGCGTCTTTGTCGCGGGCAATGATAATGTTGTGCCAGGCGGTCTGGTGGTCACGCTGGCGGCCCGCAATAACCGCCCGCATAAATCTGGCGCCGAAGTTGTCTGGCTCGCGCTCAAAAACCAGTTCGATTTCTTCAATGGCTTTTGCATAGGTTTTTCGGGAAAAATGGCGATTGGCCAGCTTCATGTGCACGGTTATGTGGCGTTTATCGGCTTCGGTCAGTTCGCGGGCCGCATTATCGATGGTGCGCCCCTGGGGTTGCCCTGGGATAACGAGATCAACGCCTTTTTTACCCGAATCGCCAGATCTGCTCTTTTCGAGCTCACCAGAATACTGCTGCGCCTTTTTTTCGAGTTCGTCCCAGTTGACCTCGGCGGCCATGGCCGCCCCGGCTGAGACGGTTAAAGCAAGCAACAGCAGTAATTTTTTCATGTTAAAAATCTGTTGAGTCTATTTCAGGAAATGGCACCAACCGCTTCGGCCTCGGTTGGAAAAGCATCGCAGAGGGTAAGAACCCCGGTCATCTGCAACGCCGTCTGGGTGAGTTTTGACAGGCCGGTAATCGCGACCTGGCCGCCATTATAATCGATTATCTGCACCATTATGTCGAGAAGAGTCGACAATCCGGTGCTGTTAATAACCGGAGTTTTTTCGAGATTGATGACAAAATTAACATTGCCCTTGTCGATGAACTCGGTGCATTTGTCCCTGAAGACTTTTCCTCCGGCGTCGTCAAGGTAGCCCTGAGTTCTGACAATGGTAACTTTGCCTGAAGATGCAAATTCTACAGTAAAATCGCTCATGTTATCAGGATAATAGGCAGGCGGCAGATAGCCTGTCAAGTACATTAATTACAGGCAGATGCATTACTGAATCTTGTAGCAATAAACCCGGCTGACGCCTTCACCCTCTTCAGGCCTGACTTTTGCTTTGCCCGACTGATGGCCGCGCTGGTGAAGTAAGTAGGTTCTATTTTTGCAGGATTCAATAATTCATGCATTCAGGCTGTTTTATGCGCTCGCACGTTTGGCTGAGAGGGCAGGTTGTATTGTTGATATTTGTCTGTTAATGTTTTCGGGTGTGTTTTACAACTATTCAAATAATTATGAGGAGCTTAAAATGACAAAAAAGACTGGTTCAGTAACCTTCATGGGGAACCCGCTGACCCTGGTTGGCAATGAAATCAAGGTTGGCGATGCTTTCCCGGCCGACGTCGTTCTGCTGACCAAAGATCTCAAACCTTTTAATATCGCATCAGAACCTGGCCTGAAGATTGTGACTACCGTGCCTTCGGTTGACACGCCCGTCTGCGATCTGCAGTTGCGCAAATTCAACGAAAAGGTTGCCGGCATGAAGGTCAAGGTATTCGCGGTTTCGGCTGACCTGCCCTTCGCCCAGGCCAGGTGGTGTGGCGCCGCCGGTGCCGGTAATGTTACCACCCTGTCTGATCATGCCGCTATGGGCCTTGCTGACGCGCTCGGCATTCACATTAAAGAACTTCGACTGCTGGCCCGTACTGTTTTCATTGTCAACGCCGCCGGCAAGATTGCTTATCGGCAGATCGTCGGCGAAGTCGCTTCTGAGCCAAATTATGACGATGCCCTGAAGGCCCTGGCAAAATTGCTCTGAACATCGCTTAACCGCCAATGAGTGCCATTGAATTTGCTGAAGTCTGCAAAACCTGGGTGCAACCCGATGAGCAAAGTCGGGTTGCTGCCCTTTGCCAGCTAAATCTCAAGGTTGATCAGGGTGAAGTATTCGCCCTGGCAGGTCTCAACGGCGCCGGAAAAACCACGGCCATCAAGATTCTTCTGGGCGCTTGTCATGCCGACTCAGGCTCAGCAAGAATTCTTGATGGCCTCGATTCTCTTTCTTCACTGCATTCGCTGGGCTTTGCCCCTGAAGAGCCTGATTTGCCAGCCTTTTTAACCGTCGAAGAACTGCTGACGGCCGCCTGCGGTTTATCGGGTATGCCTCTGACTACGGGGCGCCTTGATCGGGCGTTAGAGCTGTTCTCGCTTGATTCTGAACGCCGGCGTCAGGTCGGTGACTTGTCGAAGGGAACAAGACAGCGGGTTTCGCTGGCGGCTGCGGTTGTTCACCAGCCCAAACTGGTCATTTTTGATGAGCCGGCCAGTGGTCTCGACCCCCTTGGCCGGCAGCTCGTGAAAAATGTGATCAGACAGCTCAACTCAGAGGGTGCCACAGTGTTTTTCACTACCCATATTCTTTCTGATCTTCCGGGTTTGTGCAGTCGTATCGGGGTGCTGCACCGTGGCAAGCTTTTGTTTGCCGGTACTCCGGCTGAATTTTGCCAGTCTGATGCCCTGCCGGCTCTTGAAGAGCGTTTTTCATCTATGGTCAGCGTGGCGGGCGCATGAAACAGATACTGATCACCGCTCGACTGGTTTTTCAGCAGGCCTGGCGTGGTAACCTGCTGCCCGGCATGCTTCTGGTCATGTTACCGCTTTTTTATGCCGCCTGGGCTTTTGAAACCGCCAACCCCGGTTTTCAGACAGGGTTTATCGCCGATGTAAGCGGCAGTGCCATGACGATTATCGCCGGTCTGCTTGTTGTGGTGCTCGGTTATGAACACTTTTACTGGCCGGCTTCCCAACACACCCCATGGTTCTATTTCAGTCGCATCGGCAAGCGCAGTTATTTTGCCGCCGGCCGGTTTCTCGGGGTTCTCGCTGTGGTTTTTGCCGCCCTGTTGATTGCTGCCGCGGTATTTATGGTCATGTTACGTCTGAGCGAAGGTTTTTGGTTTGTCTCACTGCTGACAACTGCTCTGCTGGTGTTCTACGAGGCGGCTCTCATGGGCGCGATTTTTCAGCTGCTGGCTGCCTTTTCTTCAAAATTGCTGGCCACCGGCGGGCTTCTGGTGATTTTTGTCAGCGGACATAACCTGCCTGGTCTTCGGGCTTCACTCGATTTCGCGGGGGTGGCCGGAGATATTCTGCTGGCGGTTTTGCCTGACCTTGCCATGTTCCGTGGTGCCTGGTTTTCGGGGGGGGATTTTGCCGTTCTGGTGAGCGTTTCGCTCTATGCCATCCTGCAAGCCTTGTTCTATCTGGCTGCCACCGGCCTGATTCTCCAACGCCGCGACCTATGAACGCTATCAGATGCCGACCTGTCTTTTTACTTCTCTTGCTGCTGGTTACAGGCATGGCCGTCGATAGTCGCCTGCAGAACACCGACAGACAAACTCAAACATTGCCAGACAACCCCGGGTATCTGCAAAGATTTGTACCTGAACGTTTGCGTTCGTTTGTTGCTGCCTGTGTGTGGGCAAAGGCTGATGAAATGATGCACCGTGGCCCATTCCCCGGCAGCCGTCAGACCTTTCAGGCCGGTTCGTATGTTGGCAACGCCGATATGGTGCCGTTACTGAACATCGTTATCGCCATGATGCCTGAAGAACTGGCACCTTATCAGTTGCTGTCGCGATGTCTCAGCAGTCTCGGCTCAGTTGAGGCCGGTCTGAGAATTCTTCAGAATGGAATTGTAAACAATCGACAGCACGCGGCAGTTCACGAACTCTACGCATCGGCAGCCTTTCTGAAGTTATTTTCGGCAGGGAAACCTACAATCGCCGATCTGCGTTCGGCCGGGCGCTATCTTGAACGCGCCATCGCCTGCTATAACACCGGGGCGATTCAGCTCTCTTCTGACCCGGCTTTTAAGCCAGAAAACTACCAGATTCTCCTGGCAAGAATTTTTGTTGAGCTGTCAGAACCGCAAAAGGCTCTCGAAGCCTGGCAAAATTCCGGGCAAAATCTCGAACTCGCCAATGACCGGCTCGCGATTATTCTGCGAGATTACCGCGAGCACGGCAGTTTGCCGCAAAATGCCTTTCCGGCTTTTCTGAATGAGCAACCACCTGAAGGCGCGGCCATTGCCATGGCCGCCCAGCCACATGAAGCATCTGAACCGGCTGCAAACAGCCTTGGCCATGAGCGGCATGCCGTTGGCAACGAACCGCAAATGCAAGCCCCGCCGGAATTACCTCTGAAAAAGGTTCTTCTGGCGGGGTTCTGGCTTGGCGTTATGTTGCTGCTGCGCCGCTTTATGATTCGCGGTTAAGAATTCTGTGAATGCGCGCCCGGCGCTCAATCAGTATTTTTTTGAATGCTTCAAGATCATCACGGGTGGCGGTTTTGCCATGACTGATCTTTTCAGGGGCCGGTTCAAGTTCGGTTATAACTCGATTAATCAGGCCCAGAGCTTCATAACGGCTGACTTTTTCATTGCCTTTAAAAAGGTTGTTGTTGTAACCCATGCGGATACCGGCCCGGGCCAATATCTGCAATGATCGGCCAACAACGCTGCTTTCACTGACATCAGAATAAAGAATCTTGTTGTCAGACTCGCTGTGCGGTATCGCCTGGGTGAGAATGGCTCCCATGCAGGCCAGCAAATTGCGTGAACTATTGCCATTCGCTTTTTTAACCAGCTGCTTCACCTGGGCGATTGCTGCCGGTTTGTCGAGACGACCGAGAATGCCCTGGGCGAGCAGACTCAAATCATCGACCGAAATCGGGCCGGTACCGTTCAGACGGCGCCCGAGGTTGGTCAGATCGAAAGCCCCGGATTTGCGAAGATTGAGCAGTGGAACAGTGAGGTAATGATCTTGCATAACGTCTTCGAACAAGCCGATGCGGGTCGGAATCTTGCTGGAAGTCGCGAGATCATAGAAGCGTTTCAGCAGAATCAGCGCTTCTTTTACTTTGAGCGGTTCTTCAGGCCTGAAAAGGCCCTGCGAAGAACCCTGTATCAACCCTGAGCTAATGGCAAAAGTCAGACTTTCCCGATATTTTTCTTCGGGTTGCCAGTCACGAAAACCCAAAGATGTTTCAACAGTCGATTTTGGCAGCAGTTCATTCTGCCAGCCATGCATTACCGCACGCAGCAACGTCTCACAGGCTTCCTGGCGTGATATATTTTTGCCCGGCTTTTCGCTTTTAATGATGCCGGTGCTCGCGAGTTCGACCTGGTCAAAGTTGCTTATCAGGCCGCTTTCGACGAGAACACCGCTCAGGCCGCGAATAAAGCCGCGACCGGTGATGTTACTGTCGAGCATGCGGTTATTTAACTGTGTTGAATCAAATAGCCCGATCTGCTGCGAAAACATGATTTCAGCTTGCAGACGGTTTTTGCCAGCGGCCTGCAAGGCGCTGATATCAGCGCCGGCCGACCAGGTCACCGCAGCCAGAAGAAGCCCGGCCACAAATTCCCGTTTACCGATAAGCATAGGTGCCCTCCATAAGGCCTTATTTTCAGTACCCCGCTATCGGCAGTTGTTGGCAAAACTTTAACAGAATCAGCAGATAAAGTTTTATTTCAGTATGATCTGCTCGCGATGCCTTTTGACAAAATGCACGGTAAAACCCTGAACTTTTGCCAGATCGTAGGCCGAATTAAAAGGCCTCGCCTCGACAAGACGCTGCGCTTTCGCCAGTTCAATGTTGAAAAACCTGGCGATATCGGCCGCGCTGGCGGCATTGATATTAATCTGGTCAGCAGCACCTGAAAGCACACGTTCGTCAGCCTTCCATTCGCTGCCGGTTGCCGCAGCCCCGGTTTGCGCCAGGCTGTATGGTCGGCCGGCCTCGGCAAAAACTCCAAGCCAGAAATCGATGATGTTGCCAGTCGCCGCCGCCAGCTGGCGTTTTGACATTTCCATGACCTGCGGCAAGCCGCTGCCACCACAATAGGCAGTTTCAATGGCCGAATACTCACGGTAGGCATTGCCGGTCATGTCTTTAACCCGCTGTTCAAGATTGTTAACCGGATTGTAGCTGACCGTCGGCAGTGGCAGGTCTTTGAGTTGCGGGTTAAGATCACGCTCATATCTGGTGTGAAACTCGGATTCATCAGGGTTGCGCTCGCTGCCGGCCGTGTGCAGCGGCTGGTTGAGGTCGGCGATGTAATGTGACATCAGCCCAAGCATGTAGGCGATCTTGTCGGGCTCGGCACCTTTTCTGATCAGTTCAGCGCTTGATTTAAAGATATCCTGAATCCGATACAGGCCGTCAGTCATTGAACCGTCAGGGTGATAAACGTGATTAGTGAAATCTTTTATAAGAGTATCAGGGTCGGTAGAACCTTTCAGAAAACTGGCTTTCTGCCCTGCGAACTCATTGCGAAAAGCTTCGGGCATCAGCCTGACCGCGTCGGCAGTAAGCTTGCGGTGCGTGTGAAAAGACCAGGCCGAGGCAGTGCTGCAGCAGGCAAGCCATGCCAGGCACAACAGCAGCGAAAAAAGACGATGTTTCATGCGGGTCAGCCCCTGTTAAACAGATCATTCGCGCCGGTGGCAGCCGCTCTACATGAAGCGATTCATTTCATAGATCGGCAACAGCACCCCAACCATGATAGCACCGACGGCGGTGCCCATGATCACGATCAGAGCCGGTTCAAGAATCGTTAAAAACAGTTCGGTAGCCGAACGGTTTTCGGCCTCAAGTTCACCGGCGGCAGAGAAGAGCATTGGCGCAAGTTCGCCCGAAGTTTCTCCTGCCTCAATCATTTGTATCACAAAAACTGGAAAGCTGCCCGAGGTTTTTAAGGCTTCTGAGAATGAAACACCGCGTTCAAGAGATTTTTCGACCTCTAGAAGCGCTTCTGACTGCAATATGGATGTTTCGTTTTCGCGGATAACGCGAACGCTTTCGAGAAGCGTGACACCGCATTGAATGAGCATGCCGGTGCTGCGTGCCCAGGCTTCCATGCGCATGCCCTCGATGAATTGCCCCCATATTGGCAGTTTGAGCTGCAATTTTTCAAAGTTCCGCCGATTAGCCGGAAAATGCATGGCAAGCCTGAAAATAGCCAGCATGGCGAGCATGCTCAGCGCGATCACAAGCCACCAGGCTGTGAAGAAGTTGCTCGATGCGATCAGCCAGCGGGTGATCCAGGGCAGATCGCCTTGAACGTCTGCAAACATGCGGGCAACGACAGGTACAAGATAAACCATGAGAAACGCCAGTACACCAACCGAGATTATGGCGGTGATCGCCGGGTAGGCAATGGCGGCCGTCAGGCGCCGTCGGTGCTCGCGTTCGCGTTCGAGGTGTGTCGAAAGCTGGGCGAAGGCAAAATCAAGACGGCCAGTGGTCTCGCCGACCCTGATTACCGAGAGCAGCGAAGCCGCGAAAATGTTCTTCATTTCGCCGAGCACACCAGAAAGGTCCCGGCCTTTTTCGATACCTTCACGCAGTGCCACAAGGCTATTGCGCCGGTGCGCCCACGCCTGCTGATTTTCAATGCCGCTCAATGCTTTTGTCAGTGATACGCCGCCCTTGAGAAGGGCAGCCAGTTGCCGGGCCAGCCTTGCCTGCTCAGACAGCGAAAAATTTCCGGCCCCAAAACTGCTGCCCGAATCATCGCTGGCCGGTTCGATAAGAAATGGCGCCAGACCACGGGCCTTGATAGCCTGCCGCGCCATCAGAAGGTCGTCAGCGTCAAGCACGCCGGCAACTTCTAGACCTTCGCGGTCGTAGGCCTGGTATCTGAATAGCGGCAAGATTTAGCCTCCCTGCCAGCAGACCCGTTCAATCTCTGCCTTTGAGGTAATGCCCTGTTCAATTTTGTAGAGACCATTTTCATAAAGACTGACCATGCCATTCTTGCGCGACTGACCTCTGAGTTCGTCAAGCGACGCACCATGACCGATCAGCGCCGAAATCTGCTCGTCAATCACCATCAGTTCGTAGATGCCGCAGCGACCCTTGAAGCCAGTATTGGAACAGGCAGAACAGCCGGGTGCTTCCCAGATGCCGTCGCCTGCCGCCCGGCGACAGGCCGGGCAGAGACGCCGCACCAGACGCTGCGCCAGAACACCGATCAGAGTCGACGAAACAAGGTATGGCTCAACGTTCATGTCTACTAGGCGCACCGCCGCCGATGCCGAATCATTGGTGTGCAGCGTCGAAAAAACCAGATGGCCGGTCAGACTGGCCTGAATGGCCATAGCGGCCGTCTCGTCATCACGAATTTCGCCGACCAGAATGACATCCGGGTCCTGGCGCAGTATCGAACGCAGTCCGGCCGCGAAAGTGAAGCCAATACGCGGCTTGACCGGTATCTGACTGGCCCCGGCTAACTCATACTCAACCGGATCTTCAAGGGTGATGATATTGACATCAGGGCTGATGATGCGCATGATCGCCCCGTAGAGGGTGGTAGTCTTGCCTGAGCCGGTCGGCCCGGTAACCAGCAGTATGCCGTTAGGCCGCCTGATCAACCGGTCAAAGGTCGCGAGAATGTCGGTGTCCATGCCCATCTGCTCGAGGGTGAGCAGCTCGCTTCTGCGATCGAGCAAGCGCATTACGACGCGCTCGCCGTGGGCACAGGGCACCGAACTGACGCGAATATCGACCTCGCGGTCGCCGAACCTGACCCTGATTTTTCCATCCTGGGGCAGGCGCCGCTCAGCTATGTCTAGACCGGCCATGATTTTTATTCTTGAAGTGACCGGAGCATGCAGCTTGCGCGGTGGCGAAAACCGGTTAACCAGAACCCCGTCAATGCGGTAACGAATACGAAAACCCTCGGGCGCGAGTTCGAGATGAATGTCAGAGGCCCGCTCACGCAGCGACTGAAAGATCAGCGTGTTGACGAATCGAACTACCGGGGCTTTGTTTGCCGATTCAAGCACATCTTCCGGTTCAAAATTGTCGAGATTACCGTCAATACTATCTTCGATGCTGATTGTTTCAATTATTTCCTGTGAGTTATGGCCGCGCCCGTAGGTTTCGTTGAGTGCATTGCCGAGAACCGATGGGGGAATCACCACAAAACAGAGACGTTTTTTGAACTTGCGCGTCAGTTCCTCAATGACGCCGGGCTTGAATGGTTCAGCAGAGGCCACAAACAGTGCCTCGTCGGTTTGATGCATCGGAATCGTCTGATTACGCCTCAGATGCTCGAGCGGAAACATTTCGAGAAGGCTGTTATCGACGTCAGCCGGGTCAAGAGTTGCCGAAAATTCCAGATGCCATTGCTGCGCAAGGGCTGAATAAAGCGCGGTTTCATCAACATAGCCGTTTTCAATGA
>Ga0209098_1003153_pt1 | contig 13972 bp, 9 predicted proteins | sample AD_JPNHW1_MetaG_FD_184429 | JGI IMG/M metagenome (GOLD analysis project Ga0209098, IMG submission 184429) | Active sludge microbial communities of municipal wastewater-treating anaerobic digesters from Japan - AD_JPNHW1_MetaG (SPAdes) (version 2) | ecosystem: Engineered > Bioreactor > Anaerobic >... | reverse complement strand
CCTTCCTCGGTTAGATAAACAACTTTTGACATTTTAACCTCCTGATTCATTATAAATAGGGTAAATAAAAAAGAATTCCGAATTCTCGGAACTCTTCAGTAAATGCAAATATATTGATTTTTTTTATTTTACATCACCTAGGGTAAACTATTTCTTTTCCTTTTGTTTATGCTTAATCCACGATTTTATTCGTTGCCAAAACGATTCGCGTTTTCGTGTTTTCTCCGATTCCTCTAATGACTTTTTCATTCGAGCCTGAACCTTTGGTGTTTGTTTTTTAATGTGTTCCTTTCGCCCTTTTTCTTGCGCTCTTAGCGCCTGGCGTTTTGCTCGTTCGGCCTTTCGGTTCTGCTTTCGTTCAATTCGGTTTAGTGTTTTCTTTTTAGGTGTTTCTGATTTACTGATATTGTAAGGCTGAAATTGCTTTGATGATGAATACTGTTCTATTCTGTTTCGATGAAATATTGGGAATAACTTTTTATGACAACCTGAAAAGATAAAAGTGCAACAGATTATCGTGATAGAAAGTAAAACCTTTTTGTAAGTTTGCATGTTGCTAACTTAAACGATTATCATTGAAAACAAAAGTAAAACTTCTTTTTGGGATAATTATTTTATCTGGTTTCATGTTTAGTTGCGCCAAAGAACAGGAGCAGATAGTCCCTTATGTAAAAGTTCAAATTACTGCGAACCTTGATTTGCCTCAATTTAGCGATTTGAATTTTGTGGGGAATGCTATATTGTATCCAAACGTTGGTTACAATGGGAATGGGGTAATTATTTATCGAAACTCAACGGAGGAATTTACTGCTTATGACGCTACGTGCCCTCAGCATATAGAAACAAAAACAGCAGTGACACTGGAGGGCGGTGGACAAGCTACCTGTTCATATTGTAATACTACTTACTACTTATCTGCTTACGGTACACCAACAAAAGGCTATTCCCTAAAGCAGTATAATGTAACTAGATCGGGAAGTCTGCTTTATGTAAGCAACTAATCTACTATTTTGAAATAGTTAGCTTATCGCCAATCATCCTATTGTTGTACTGCTGGATTATAGCTTTCACTTTTGCATCCATTTTCAATTCAACCTCAGGGAGCGTTCCCATCAGGTTTGTTGATAGCATCAAATCGTTTTTGAAGTTGTATAGTCCTGTACCTTTAAGCCCATCAAAAAGATATAGGTAGTCTCCCATTAGCAATTGATAGGTTGAAGCTGTATAGGAGATTGCAAATGGTTCATGATCTTTATCAAAGATGTTTCTGCCAAAGGCAACAAATGGTTTATCGTAGTTTAGATATCCTAATATGGATGGCATAATATCAATCTGTTCTACAATATCATCCGAGATACCTTTTAGGCTGCCATCAGGTTTGTACATAATAAAAGGCCCCGCAAATACTCCAATATTTGTTTTATACCAAGGGTAATAGGTTTGGTTTGCATGATCGTTAGTTATAACGAAAAGCGTACTATCATACCAAGGCATTTTCGATGCGGTTTCGAAAAATCGTTTTAGTGAATAATCTGTATAGGCTATACATTGATGTATTGGAAGAGTTCCTTTTGGAAATTTTCCCTCATACCTTTCGGGTACTTTGAAAGGATGATGTGATGATACAGAAAAGATTGCCACACAGAATGGCTGCTTAAAGCTATTGAGTTTATTGGCGAAAAATTGGAAAAACTCTTCATCCCACACACCCCACATTCCATCAAAATCTTTACTGTTGGGGTATTCGTTCATGCCATAGTAATCCTGAAACCCTGCAACATTCGCAAAAGCTTGAAATCCCATTGATCCATTTGGGGCACCATGAAAAAATGCTGTGTAGTAACCCTCTTTTCGAAGCACCGATGCAATACTATTTATCTTGTTGCCTGAATAACCTGTTAAAAAGTACGGCTCAACCATCATTGGAATACTTGCCAGCACCGAGGGCATTGCATCTATCGATTTACGTCCATTGCAGAATGAATTGCGATACATCAATGCATTTGGAATCAATGAATCAAGAAAGGGGGTATAACCTTCGTACTTTCCGTTTTCAAGGGTTGGGTTGTAGGTTTTAAAATACTCCCGCCCAAAACTTTCGAGTATAAAAATTACAATGTTCTGCTTCTTGAACTGCTGGGTTGCCGTTGGTGTATGGATTGGAGTGAAAACCTTAGTTAGCTCTTCATCCGATTTAAAAAAATCAACTTTCTTTAGGGCTTTTTTATGTAATGTTCGATAAACAGCAAAGGGAGTATTTAGTACAATTGTTGCTTCAAGAGGTTCGCTAACATACTGCCCTGCATTGCTTAAGGTAATTGGTCGGGTGCTATGTCTGAATCCTCCGCGCATTCCACCAACCATTAGTGTTGCAAATAGAATTAGAAGTGCGGTGCCATTAATGAAGTAAACTAAGTTGAATTTCCATCCTTTCCCAAACTTGGGTTTGCTGATTTTGCCATAGGCAAAAAATAGAATAGCAACAAGTACAATCCATATTATCACAATGTACCAATAGTCAACAATGAATTTAGGAATTAGTGATCCGAAATTCGTTTCGTGTTTAAATTCACTAAAAACCGAAGCGGTTGTTCTTCTTAATGTAAATTGGAAGTAAATAATATCAGCACAATTAGCTAATAATGCAATTCCATTAGTTACAATAAAAAGGTACTTCAGAATTGTTTGGTAAATACTATTGTACCTAAAAGTAAAAGGTAATAAGAAAAGTAAAATGTATAGAATGTTAGTGTATATAATTGCTGTTGTGTCGAATGCAAGTCCTCCTCGCATAATCCTCATCATGCCAGTAAGGGTCATATTCTGGAAAAAACCAGTATTAAAAAGGTAGAAAAGTATTCGGCAGATTGAGAAAAGGATCATTACAAGCACAAATCGCCAAATCAGAACTGCATATAGATTGTTTTTAAGATTAATCTCTTTGTAATACTGTTTCCAAGCATTAAGCATAAGTATAGATTTATAATTGGAGTAAAATTATCGAAAAAAAGAATGAGTGTTAAGAAAAGTCACCGACAAACTTTATTGTCGGTAACTTTTTAAATCTCTTTAACAAGAACATTCTCTTCGAGCCCGTCAATTTTATTTGTAAAGGTTTTATGTATTTTCAGGATTCTGTGCATTTCGGCAATATCTGGTTCCATAGCTGTGCCCAAATTGTCAAGGGAGTTAATTACATATGATACAGTTAGATTGTCGATATGCTGAGCGGGTTGGTATGCAGTGCTTTTGGTTTTACTATCGATAGTTTCTGAAAGTATTCGACATTGAATTAGATGGTTAAGTAAAACTCTCATCAATCTTACGGGAATCTTGAGGTGTGTTGAAAGTTCAAGTGCAGTTAGAGGTTCCTCACCCTTTTCGAATCGTTTTACAATGGCATTCACAATAAGTAACGATAATGTTCGCTTTGAATACTGGCTTATTAGGTCGGTTTCAGCTTCAAATTCGTAAATGTCAGCGTTTTGGTTTGCAAAGGAAACCTCGGCTCCGAATAGAACTATTAACCAGCTTAGCTGAATCCAGATTAGGAATAGGGGTAGGGCTGCGAAGCTACCATAAATTGCGTTGTACTTTGTTACACCAACCTGAAAATCTATATAAACCCATTGGGTTACAACAAAGATTGATCCAGCAATTATTCCCGCAATAATACCCGATTGGTAGGATACTTTTGTGTTGGGCATTATTATGTATAGTAAGCTGAAAAGAATCCAGATGAGTAGGTAAGGGATAAATTTAAGCACGAACATTAGGTAAGGGCTTATATATCCTATTATTTCAATTTGTTTAGCAATTGTATCAAGTTGCGTTGCAAGATAAACGGAGATACTACTCGAAGCAATAAGGAGAATAGGAGCTATTAGCATTATTGAAAGATAATCGCTAAACTTTCTCCCGATGTTTCGTGGTTTTTCAATTTTCCATATATCATTAAAAGCGGCCTCGATGCTATTTAAAACCTTTGCAACAGAGTAAAACAGAAGAATTATTCCAATACCTGCAAGAATTCCACCGCCTGTTTTTTCTAACATTGAGTTTGAAAAGGTAATTAGCTTATTCATTACTTCTTCTTGACCTTTTAAGCTCTCCATGAGTTGCCTCTCAAGGTATTTATCCGCACCAAACCCTTTGGCAATTCCAAATCCCATTGCAAGTACAGGCACAATGGACATTAATGTGTAGTAGGTTAAAGCTGATGCTCTTATGGTTACTTTATTCTCGACTGAACCTCTAAGTGCTAGTACAACAATTCGGAGATATTTAAAAAGGAATTTCGTTTTTGGGGGATATTCCTCAAGTTTCACACTCCAAAGATCCTTTAAAAGAAACTGCATAATCTTTAGGTAGTAATGAAACATCCTTAAAAAGAAATTTTCTTTTTTAGCCATGGCTTAAAGCGGTTTTAAACAGAAGACTAATGTAGGGAAAAAAGTAATGTAATAAAATAAAAAAAGCTGCCGAAGCAGCTTTAGTCACTAGTATCTATAATGTTCTGGTTTGTATGGTCCGTCTTGCTTAACACCTATGTAATCAGCTTGCTTTTGTGTTAGTTTGGTTAGTTTAACACCAATTTGCTCAAGATGTAAGCGAGCAACCTCTTCGTCAAGGTGTTTTGGAAGTCTATAAACGTCTACTGCCAAATTCTTTGTCCAAAGCTCAATTTGAGCTAAAGTTTGGTTGGTAAAGCTGTTGCTCATTACGAAGCTTGGATGACCTGTTGCACAGCCAAGATTAACCAAACGGCCTTCGGCTAGAACAAAAATTGAACGTCCATCGGGGAAGAAGTATTGGTCAACCTGAGGCTTTACATTAACTTTCTTTACGTTTGGTGCTTTATTCAACCTGTCGATGTGAATTTCGTTGTCGAAGTGACCAATATTGCACACAATGGTTTGATCCTTCATCTTAAGCATGTGCTCAAGTGTAATAATATCGCAGTTGCCCGTAGTTGTTACATAAATGTTTCCCTCGTCAAGGGTATCTTCAATGGTTTTAACCTCAAAACCTTCCATGGCTGCTTGTAAAGCACAAATTGGATCGATTTCAGTAACAATAACTCTAGCACCATATGAACGCATGCTGTGTGCACAACCTTTACCTACATCACCATAACCACAAACTACAACCACTTTACCCGCAATCATAACATCGGTAGCACGTTTAATACCATCGGCAAGCGATTCCCGGCAACCGTAAAGGTTGTCAAATTTACTCTTGGTTACAGAGTCGTTTACGTTGATAGCAGGAATAAGAAGTTCGCCTTTTTCCTTCATCTGGTATAAACGATGAACTCCGGTAGTAGTTTCTTCTGAAACTCCTTTTAAATCCTTAACTAAAGTATGCCATTTCTGGTTGTCCTCGGAAAGAATTTTCTTTAGAAGATCAAGAATTACCTGTTCTTCGTGGTTGTCGGCCTTTTTATTTAGAACACTTGCATCTTTTTCAGCTTTATAACCTAGATGAACAAAAAGTGTTGCATCACCACCATCGTCAACAATTAGGGTTGGGCCTTTGCCACCAGGGAAAGATAGTGCTTGTGCAGTACACCACCAGTATTCCTCAAGGGTTTCGCCCTTCCATGCGAAAACAGGAATTCCTGCTTTTGCAATAGCCGCTGCTGCATGATCTTGGGTTGAGAATATGTTGCAACTAGCCCAACGAACATCGGCTCCTAGTGCTTTAAGGGTTTCGATTAGAACGGCAGTTTGAATGGTCATATGTAATGATCCAGTAATTCTAGCGCCCTTTAATGGTTGTGTTGATGAATAACGAGAGCGAATGGCCATCAACCCTGGCATTTCTTTCTCTGCAATGCTTATCTCTTTACGTCCCCACTCTGCAAGTGAAATATCACTTACCTTGTAGGGTATCGATTCTACAAGTACTTGTTCCATCTATTAAGTTGTTTGATTTGTTACAAAATTTTTGAGCGGGACAAATTTACAAAATAGTTTTCGAAATTGCTCTCGTTGTAAGGATTAAGTATTTCGGAGATTTTTTTCTTGTCCTGTTCGAGTTGTGCTTTCAAATGCTCAATATTAGGGAATTTAACTTCGTTGCGGATACGTTCAATCAGCACAACGTCAATTCTACTGTGGTAAATATCACTATTGAAATCAAAGATGTTAACCTCTATTGTTTGATGATTTGAACTTTCAATGGTTGGTCGTGAGCCAATATTCATCATTCCTTTTTCAAATTTTCCATTGATGTTCATGAGTACGGCATAAACCCCATCAGAGGGTATCAGTTTTAATGGATCCAAAGGCCTAATGTTTGCAGTTGGGAATCCGATTTTACGGCCTATCTGAGACCCTTCCTCAATGGTTCCCGAAATCAAATATGGGTACCCAAGCATCGAGTTAGCTTTTCCTAGTTCACCTTTATCTAAGGCATCTCTGATTTTAGTTGAGCTAATATTGATTTCATTTTGCTCAACAATATTTATCTCCTCATATGAAAATCCAAGCAGTGGGGCTAGGTTTTTAAGTGTTAAAATACTTCCTTCGGCTTTATAGCCAAATCGATGATCCTTTCCAATAATAATATGCTTTACGTTGTATGAGTTAACTATATATTTTACAAAATCTTCTGCGGTTAAACGAGCAAAATCAGATTTGAATTCTTGAATAATCAGAAATTCGAAGCCAAACTGTGAGAATATTTTTGTTTTTTCGATTAAGGTTGTAAGAAAACGAAGTTTATGAGGATCTTTGTTAAGTACAAGACGTGGGTGGGGCCAAAAGGTAAGCACTGCAGAGCTGAGATTTAGCTCTTTAGATCTAAGTAAAACCAATTCAGTAAGCGCCCTGTGCCCGCGGTGAACCCCATCGAAAAAACCTATGGTTAAGACAACGCTTTTACCTTCGAGTTGATTTGGTTTTTGAACAATAATCATAAACAAATGCGAAAAGTTAACAAATATGCAAAATTGGTTTGTGTATTGAAAGGAAAATGGGTGTAAAGTTGTTTGATGTTGATGATTGCCATGATATTGTTGACTATTGAAGGTGTTGTATTGATTATTGTGTGATAAATTATATGATTAAGTAAGGTTTTGGTAATAAAGAATTGATCTTTAAGAATGGATTTAAACAAAAAAGGCAGGAGTAAACACCCTGCCTTTTACATTCTTAGTAAAAATATTATGGAAGTTTATCTGCTGGAACCAAAGCTAAGCAATGGTAGAAATTTGAATTGCTTCCATTAACCAATAGACCCATCTCTGTAATAACCCCAGTTGCTGTATTGATCTTTACAAGATACTGGTTGCCTTGATTGTATTCAAAAATTATAGCATAATAGGTGCTACTTTCTTTTGCTATGGTCATCACATAAACATCGGTGTCATCAATGTTTGTTGTTTTTACAAGGGGTATAGTATCTGATACAACACCCGTTAAGTTCGATAAGTAAATTTCATTATCGCCACCAATTACCAATTGAGAACTATTTGATCCATAGCACATTCCGCCTGGCGACCAAATTTCACCACCATTCCCATCGTTTAACAATCTGTGTATGCCGAAGTTCCCAGAGGTTTTGCTGAATCTGGTAAGAGCACTCCCGCTAACAATTCTTGAATACATATTAGTAATAATGCTATCACCACATACTAAAGTAGAAGCTATACCATCCCAGTTGGATTCGGCGTTGTCATTTAATAATGTTGCAACACCACTTTTAAGGTCAATAGAATAAAAATAACCGCCACCATCATTAGTAGCACCAGCATAGGCTTTACCAGTTGCAGGGTCATAAATTAAACCTCTAAGGCCACTTAGTGAGTCTCCTTCGTAGGTAAGTAAACCAATCTCTGTCAATGCCCCGGTTGATTTATTTACTGAGAAGAGTTTACCATTTGATCTTTTTACAAGAACTAACACTTGATCAGGTGATGAATCATCCTTTGAGCATCCTGCAAAATATGTCATAGATGCTATAAGCATAATGGCTGTTAATGTGTAAAGAGTTTTTTTCATATGATAGAGTTTGATTAAAGGCCTACTCTTTTTCTTGGTTTTCGGCATCCCCACATTTTAACACACAAGAATAGCAATTATAGCATTTATTTTTAAATGCTAAAAAAAATAATGGTGAGATAAATCAGAAATATAAACTTATTACACCCATTGCACCATGCAGAAATCCATCCGATGTGGTAAGTCGGGATTTTTTGCATAGATTCTAATTCCACAGTCGAAGGCTCCTTGTTCAACAGGCACAATATTTAGCTTATATGTTGCTCTTGTGCCATCAACAGAGTCGAGAATAAGTTCGTGGACTCTTTTTATTTTAACTTCATTGCTTTCGACGAGATCGGCAACAACCAGCTCAATGCCAATGTCCTCAACACAAAGGTCTCCTAAATCAAGAACAATTTCAGAACTGTACTCTTTCCCAAGTATAACGGCTTCAAATGCTGCATTAAATTGTTTAACCTGAATTACCTCAAGTGTATCCCAAGCACGTGATATTCTTCTCTTCCAAGCAGAAAGTTGTTTCGCAAGTTCAAAATCATTCTCTTTGATTCGTTTTGAACGTTCGTAAAGTTTGTAGTAGAAACGATTTTCGTAATCACGCATCATCCTAGTTGTGGTAAAGTTTGAAGCAACCTGAGTAATGGTTTTTTTTATGTATGACACCCATTTTTCGGGGACATCCTCCGAGTTTCGAGAATAGTACATTGGAACAATTTCATTTTCAAGTAATGAGTATATTAGTTCGGCATCCAGCTCATCCTGATAATCCTGCTCCTGATAGTAGCTTTCTTGAGGTATTGCCCATCCAGCGCCCTCGCGGTAACCTTCTACCCACCAACCATCAAGTACGCTAAAATGGAGAACCCCATTCATGGCTGCTTTTTGACCACTTGTTCCTGATGCTTCGAGTGGACGGGTTGGGGTGTTTAGCCAAATATCTACTCCTTGAACCATTCTACGAGCTAATTCCATATCGTAGTTTTGGAGAAACAAGATTTTACCAATAAACTGGGGCATCTTTGAAATTTCGATTATCCGTTTAATCAGATCCTGACCAGCTTTATCGTTTGGATGCGCTTTCCCAGCAAAGAGAAGTTGGACTGGCATCTTCTCGTTGTTTAGGATATCGTTTAATCGGTCCAAATCTTTGAAAAGAAGATGAGCTCTTTTGTATGTAGCAAATCTCCTTGCAAAACCGATAGTAAGAGCATGGCTGTCTATCTTTTCTTGAATTTCAACAACATTTCTTGGACTCTCAAACTTTATAATCTCAGGATTATTTAACCTTGTTTTGATAAGTGCGAATAGTTTTTTTCGTTGGTTGTTTCTAATGTTCCAGATTTTAACATCGGGAATGCTGTTTATTAAATCCCATGCTGGTTTTGGATAATCATTATTCTCATCGGAATTGGTTTGCTCCAACAGATTCCTCCATTCTTTGGCAGCCCAAGTTGGGTAATGAACCCCATTTGTAACATAGCTTAGGTGTAATTCATCAGAGTAGTACCCAGGCCAAAGTCCTGCGAACATTTTTTTACTTACCTCACCGTGTAGCCAGCTTACTCCATTTATTTCCTGCGATAAATTTGCAGCAAGGTGGCTCATCGAGAATTTTTCGGTGAGATTGCCTGGATTCATTTTGCCTAAATCCATGAACTGATCCCATGTAATTTTCAGTCGATCGGGGTAGTGGGACATGTATGCTCGAAGAAGATCCTCGGTAAAAGCGTCGTGGCCGGCAGGAACCGGGGTATGGGTTGTGAAAAGGCTCGAAGAACGTACAATTTCGAGAGCTTCGGAGAATGAAAGTTTTTCATCGTGAATATACCCGCGAAGTTGCTCAAGCCCAATGAATGCAGCGTGCCCTTCGTTAATGTGGAAAATGTCGGGTTCAATGCCTAAAATCTTAAGCGTTCTAATTCCTCCTATCCCTAAAAGCATTTCTTGCTTGAATCGATTCTCGCTATCGCCTCCGTAAAGGTGATGGGTAATTGTTCGATCCTGTTTTAGGTTATCCTCAAAATCAGTGTCTAATAGGTAAAGATCGGTTCTTCCCACCTCAACCTTCCAAACTCTTGCGTAAAGGTTTCGTCCGGGGAATGCTACACTAATTGTTCGCCATTTTCCGTTCTCATCACGAACAGGTGTTGCAAGGGTTTGACTGAAATTTTGCTGATCGTAAATGGCGATTTGCTGACCAGAAGATGATAGCTGTTGAGAAAAATATCCATAACGATAGAATAATCCTATACCAACAATATCAGTATTTCTGTCAGATGCCTCTTTTAGGTAATCCCCTGCAAGAATTCCCAATCCTCCCGAGTATATTTTTAATGAGTTATGCAAGCCAAACTCCATGCTGAAGTAAGCGATTTTTGGTTCTTTTCGCTTGTACTTGTTCATCATATAGCTTGTGAACTTCAGATAGATTGTATGAAGTTTCTCAACAAATGCTGTATCCTTTTCTAGTTCCTGGTAGCGAGTAAAGGTTATCTTTTCGAGGAAAAGAATTGGGTTTTGCTCGCATTTATACCAAAGTTCAGAATCAATTGATTCGAATAGTTCAACAGCATCAGGATTCCATGACCACCAAAGATTCCGTGAAAGTTCATCGAGAGCTGTAAGCTTTTCAGGGATATTTTTTTGAACTAGTAATCGTACCCAGTTGGGTTTGTTGATTTTGTATTTTCGTTCAATAGTGGGGAGTTTCTCTTTTCTGTCTCGGTCCATGAATTGCTGAGTACGACTCTCAACCTTTTTAAGAGCGAGGTTGTATGCTTTGATATAGTAGTTTATAAGATTACTCCAAAGCGCGATCTTTGAAACTTCAAAGGCGTTATCCTTTATAGCGTTTCGTCCTTGATTATCGAGTTTTAAAAAGTTTCTTAAAGTTTCAGCAATCTGCTTAACTACCTCTTGATCGTTATCGTCAGTACGAGGAATAATCGTAATTCCCGGGTGAGGGTCGGTGTAGTGTGTGTTTACCCAATGCCCAAACCCTGCAAGGGTTGTTGTAATGGTTGGAACATGAAAGGCAAGGCTTTCAAGAGGGGTGTAACCCCAAGGCTCATAATAAGAGGCATAAACTGAGATGTCGGTACCAATTAGTAAATCATAATAATGTTTGTCAAAAATTCCATCATCACCATTTAAGTAGCTTGGGACAAAAAATATTTTGACTTTGTCGTTTACAGTGTTATTAAGACCAACTTCTTTTATTTTTTTAAGAATTGGATCATATTCGGGATCAATAAGATAGTGTGTAAGATATGTATTGCTTAGCACTATAACATTATCGGTATCCTTATCTTGTAAATTTTTAAAAACGTCTTTGCGAGGTCCATGATGATTTGCGGGGATTAAAAGAAATGCTAAAATCTCCTTTTCCAAATCTTCATGTTTGTTGAGTTTTCCTAATGCATCAATAAAAACATCAATTCCTTTATTTTTAAATTCATATCTACCACCAATGCCAACAATAAGCGAATCTTTAGAAACTTCGTGGGCTAAAAGGGCTTCAGCAACCTCATAAAATTTGATTTTTGCTTCAATTCTACGAAGTTTAAATTCCTCATCAACAGGTACAATAGAGTTATCAAACCCGTTAGGGGTTACAAGATCAACTGGTTTTTCGTGAAATTGAATACATTCTTTTGCCGTTAAGTCGCTTACCGTAGTGTAACAATCGGCTTGGATAGCTGATATTTTCTCAAGAGATTGCTTGGATGTTACATTAAACTCTCGAGCCTTATTGTCGGCATTGTACTTGTCGAGTTTGCTGTATAATGGAATATTATTTCCAGCAATACATCTTCCTAAAACGGTTGCATGTGTTGTAAAAATGGTTCCAACCTGTGGTACATTGCTTTTAAGGTATAGCAATCCAGTACCAGTCATCCATTCATGGAATTGGGCAACTATTCGGTGACGGAAACTCAAGTGAAAGTTTGTAAAACTTTCAATTACCCTACCCGCAGCATAGCCAAATAAGGCAGGTTCAACGTAATCCCATTGACCATTTATTGAGTCGAGTTTATAGTCCTCCCAGAATTTTTTGAATAACTCGTCCTTAAGTGGGATAAACTTTGTAAAATCAACGATAATGGCAATTGGGTTACTTGGTATATTCCATCTGCCAATCCTTACAATTAGCCCTTCTTCGTAAGCTTTGTTTTTCCACGACGAGAATAGTTGTGTGTCTTCAATAAATTCGGGGTTGCGTTCAATATCACGCCAAACGTCAGGACCAATAAGAATGTAGTTATTCTTCAGCTCATTTTCCAGCGATAATGCTTTGGTGGCTATTACAGTATGAATGCCACCAACTTTGTTACAAACCTCCCAGCTAACTTCAAACAGGTAATCGGGTTTTAACAGCTTCTCCTTCATTTTAGGTCGATTTTAATTAGGCTATGATTTCTTTTTCTTTGTAGTAGTTGACTTTTTTGCCGCAACTTTTGCTTTAGGTTTTTTGGGCGCTAAAACTTTTTTTGTTTTAGTAACCTCTTTTGCTTTTACTGTTTTTGTCACCTCTTTTTTAGGGCTAACTTTTTTAACCGTTTTCTTCGGTTTTTCAGTAACTTCCTTCTTTTGTTTCACCTCTTTAGAAATAGAGGAAACCTTTTTAGCAGCTACTTTCTTTTTCGGGTCTCCCTTTTTCTGAATCGCTTTTAGCGCTAACATTCTTGACTCCAATTCTTTCAGCATACTTTCTACATCCTCTGGAGAAATGTTATCAAACTGATTTGATTCTAATAGCTTATTATCAATTCGCAGGGTGAAGTCGCTAAGAATATTCATGAAGTTGATAAACGCCTCATAGGGTGTATCGTATGGGTTAAAATATTTATGTACATCACCATCGCTAAACCATTTGGTGCACATGTAGTAGAAATGGTCGCTTGTTTGAAGATATTTCCATTCGCGTTGAATAACCTCATCGTTTATTTTGCCAATATTATCGGCGAGTGCATAAAGATTATTGAACGCTTCATCCTGCAAGTCGTTTCCTAGCCAAGCGGTAAGATCGCGCTCCTCGTCGGCCCATGATATTGGATGGGGAACATGAAGAAGTGATACAGGTTGATGTTTATCGGCGGCCTCGGATGGTGTTAAAAACTCAAAATTGCTTTCGTTAAATACTCTACGAGGGAAAGCATGCATAAAATCGAAGATTCCGGTTTCAGCCCATTGGTGCTCGCCAAAGGTTTCGTAATCCATAAACAGGTTTACAATCTCGTCCCTTTGCTCAATACTATTCAGCCAATCAACATATTTCTCAGCGGTTAAAGGCCATTCACTCCATCCGCGGTTTGAGAACCGGAAAGCAATGTCATCACTTAGCCTAAAATTCTTTAAAAGTAGTTTCAGTTTAGGGTTAATAGCATTTGCATACAGGTAGTTCGAACTCTTCCAGCCAAGAACATGCTTTGCTCCTTCGGTTAACATTGCCTTATAGCCCATATCGGCAACCATTGCTCCAATCTCATCCGAGTAAATTAGCTCAGTGTTTCGGAATGATTTCGGTTTTTTCCCGAAAAGTTCTTCAATCCGTTTGCTCTGAGCAGTAACTTGATTTTCGAATTCAGTTCTGCTTTTTAGGGATGATAGGGAGTGAGAGTATGTTTCGGCAAGAAATTCTACGCTACCGGTTTCTGCTAATCTACGAAAACTTTCAAGTACATCAGGTGCGTACATTTCAAACTGATCAAGCGCGGTACCCGAAATTGAGTAGGATATTTTAAACCGCGATCCAAACTCGTTGATAAGGTCGAGCATTAGGCTATTTGTGGGAATATAGCATTTGTCGGCTACCTTACGCATGATTGAGCGGTTCGAAAAGTCGTCGAAGTAGTTGTGGTGCTCACCTATATCGAAAAAACGATACCTGCGAAGCCTAAAAGGCTGGTGAACCTGAAAGTAGAAACAAATTGTCTTCATTATCTTGATATTATCAAATTCCTAAT
>Ga0209098_1003151_pt1 | contig 13974 bp, 4 predicted proteins | sample AD_JPNHW1_MetaG_FD_184429 | JGI IMG/M metagenome (GOLD analysis project Ga0209098, IMG submission 184429) | Active sludge microbial communities of municipal wastewater-treating anaerobic digesters from Japan - AD_JPNHW1_MetaG (SPAdes) (version 2) | ecosystem: Engineered > Bioreactor > Anaerobic >... | reverse complement strand
CAAGACGTTGCCGCCGGTGCTGGTCAGGTCGGCCTGCAGGCCGCCGGCCCCGTTGCCGTAGAAGCTCGAGCCGCCCTGCGGGATCGCGTCCCAGAAGAAGTTCAGGACGTCGCCGCCGAGGAAGCCAGTGAACTCCAGGTCGAACAGCGGCAGGGCGTTGGTGCCCACCAGCAAGGCCGCATCGTCGCCGGCCGTGATGGCGAAGTGGGCGCCGCGGGCGCCGTTGAAGTCGCTGTACGTGTCCGTGACGCAGGCGGCGGCATCGCCGTTGGCGGCATTCAAGCTGTACCACAGGCCGACGCCGTCGTTGTCATAGGCATCGCCGCCGCAGAGGAGCGCGTAGGCGTCCGCGTTGACGCTGGCCTCGGTCACGTGGATGCCGGCGTCGCCGTTCCGGTCCACGTCCGGGAAGATCATGGCCGAGATGGCGTAGCCCGCAGCGGCGAGCGACAGCTCGATGCCGTCGTCGCCGTTGTCGGCCGCGTCGGTGTCCACGAGGATCGCGTAGGCGTCGCCGTCCGAGGATTCCTGGCTGACGTGGATGCCATCGAGGGCGTTGTGGTCCGCATCGAGGCCGACGAGGACGCCGTAGGCGCCGCTGGTGCCGCTCTGGACGAGATGCACGCCGTTGGATCCGTTGCCCGAGGCCGAGATGCGGCCGATCGGATCGAATTCGATCGGTTCGGGCAGGACGTCCATGTCGTTGACCAGCCCGTACAGCAGATCGCTGGAGACGAGCGCCGCGATGGAGGGGCCGTTGGTCGCGGTCACGGAAATATCGAACCCGTTGGCGGAATTGTTGTCTGCCTGGGCATCCAGGAGCAGGGCCATGGCGAAGCCGTCGCCGGTGACGGTGACGCTGAAGCCGTTGCCGTCGTTGCCGGACGTCACGATGGGGCCGAAAGGATCGCCCGGCAGGGTGATGGGCCCGTCGAGGTACGCGTCGCCCAGCAGGGCGCCCAGCGGGCGGATGGCGTCGGTGGAGAGCGCGACGAGCGCGGCGCTGCCATCGGGGCAATCGACGGAAGCGGTGATGCCGCTGTCGCCGTTGCCGGAGGCGTTGACGTCGGCGACGATGCCGATGGCGGCTTCATCGAGAGCGTAGACGTCGAACAGCACGCCGGCGCCGAGATTGTCCGACGCGTTCACGCGCGCCAGCGCGCCGATGGACATATAGTCGGAATACGTGCCGAGGAACACGCCCGGGCCGGCGTTGCCGGTGGCTTCGAGGCCGACGACTGCGTTGACCGCCAGATTGCTGCCGAAGCTTTGCATGTTGAAACCGGTGCCGAGGTTGCCGTTGCATTGCATCTGGCCGCCGCCCGCGAGGGATAGCGGCAGATCGACGCCCAGGGCGCTGCCGAGCTGGGTGCCGAGCGCGACGATCTCGGAGAGGTTTTCGGTGGAGCCGGCCAGGCCGACGGCGACGCCGTTGATGGCGTTCTGCATGGCGAACACGCCCGAGCCCAGGTTGTCGTTGGCGGTCACGTCGAGGTAGGCGCCCAGCGCGAGGCCATTCTGCACCGAGATGATGGATTGGATGCCGAAGGCGCCGTTGCCGCTGGCCGAGACGGCGCCGGACGGCGCCAGGAACTGGCCGACTTCGTCCGGCAGGGTCAAGCCGAACAGGCTCGCCACCGCGTCCACGCTGGCGTCCAGACCGTCCGGCATGCCGAAGACGCCGATCGAGGCCAGCACGGAATTTTGCGCGTTCGTAAGGCCGAAGCCAAGATTGTCGTCGGCGGTGGTGGCGGACACGTTGAGCAGGCTGAACACGTTGTTGTTCTGCTGGTTGACGAGGCCGCCGCCGTTGTGGACGGCGTCCACGCCGGAAATCAGCGTCATGGCGAACTCGGAATTCAATTGGAACGAGTTCAGGCCCATGGCGACGTTGCCCGAGAATTCCGAATCCGACACTTCGGTCAGCGCGCCGCCGAATCCTTCGGCGTAGAGCAGCAGGCCGTCGCCGCCGTTGTTGCGGAAGGCGCTGTCGGAAACGTTGGCCGCGAACGTGCTGCCGCCGGCGGTCCAGACGTCCATGCCGTCGGCTTCGTTGTCATCGACTCGATTGTCCTCGAAGGTCAGGTTGAAATCGCCGGTGCGCGCCAGGAGCACGCCGACGTCGTTTTCGCGGACGACGTTGTCGAGGATGGCGAGATCGGTGGCGTTGGCGCCGTAGATGCCGGCGCGGGCGATATTGAAGGTCGGCAGGCCGGGGATGATGATCATCTGGTCGGGACCGCCCATGTCGGTGTTCTGGACATTGAAGCCGCGGACGGTGGTGCGGTCGGCCATGGTGATGGAAGGGCCAAGGCTCAGGCCATCGACGATGGGCCGGATGCCGCTGCCGAAGGTGCGGCCGCCGTGGCCCTGGATCAGGCTGCCGCTGCCCCAGAGGGTGGTGCCGGGCAGCAGGACGATGTTTTCGTTGTAGGGGCCGGAAGCGTCGTACACGTAGACGTTGCGGGTGCCGAACACCGCGTTGGCCGCATCCTGGATGGCGTTGAACGGACGGCTGTCGCGGCCGTCGCCGCCGGCAGGCGCGTCGCCATCGACGAACTGGACGTCGTCCAGCAGGACGTAGGTTTGATTGTCCGAGCGGGTTTCGCTGGACGTCTCGACCTGTTCGAGCTGCTTGTTTTCGATGAACTTGGACTGCTCGAGGCGGATCTGGGGATCGCGCATGACCATGTCGGTCAGGCGGGCGGCGGCATCGCGCGGCGCGCCGGCCTTGGCGCCGCCGAACGGATTGCGGCCCTGGGCGATCTTGGCCAGGTCCAGCGGCACGCTCACGCGCGCGCCGGCGAACCAGTCGCTGCCGGTCAGGTCTTCGTTTTCGTAGAGGCCGCCATCGATGAAGAACGAGGACAGCACGCGCAGTTCGGTGCGGACCTTCCAGCCCTCGGCGTCGTCGCCGAAGTCGCGGTCGAAGTCGTAGTAGCCGCCGAACACGCGGGCTTCCAGCGCATCGCAACGGATGGGCAGGCGCAGGCCGATTTCCCAGTCGTAGCCGCCCAGGGGCTGCTCGTACTGCTCGTAGGTCTTGGTGGTGGCGGTGGTGGTCAGGATTTGGGTGAGGGTGTAATCCTGCCTCACTTCGTGGCCTTCGCCGTAGGGATCGCCCCAGCTGTCGCGCGTTTGCACGGATTGGGCGGCCGTGGTTTCGGTTTCGGAGGCGACGACGTAGCGATCGTCGTCGGGATCGTAGTAGTTGAAGCGCGCGTCGAGCCAGGTGCTGAGCAATTCGAAGCCGACGCCCCACTGGTCGTAATGGGCGTAATCGACGTCGCGATAGTCGTAGTAGGCGTTCACGCCGAGAATCAGGTCCAGCTTCGGCAGGAGCTGGCGGTAGCCGACGCCGAGGTTGCCTTCTTCCTCGTCGGCGTCGGTGATGGCCGTGCGGGGATTGACGAACAGCAGGCCCGTGCCGCCGGGATTCCACACCGGAATCAGCAGGTCGCCGAGGCCTTCCGTCTCCGAGTCGCGCGTCTGGAAGCCGACGGTCAGCTCGGCGTCCGGGAAGTCGGCAGCGGCGGTTTCGACGGCGGCCGGCGGCGGCGCCTCCTTGGCTTTGGCCTTGGACTTGGCTTTGGCCGCTTGGACCGGGAGCGTGGAAGAAACGGCGAACACGATCGACATCACCAGGAACGTGCGAACCCACCGAGCACTCATGGCTACCTCCCTATGGCGACGGCGAACCGACGATCGGCTGGGATACCCAAACCCGGCGCATGCCCGTTCGTCATCACGGATGGAATCCTCACTTGGGCAGGCGGTTGAAAGCAACCCAAAATTGGCAAGCCGGCGATTTTTAACGAAAAGCGAATGTGCGGCGTGGGTTCTGCCGTCGGCGCGCCTATCTGCCGACGGGCGGAAAGGGGGCCCGCTCCGGGGCCGATCGCCCCGGCGAGTGGAAAAGCGGCCTTCGAAAAACGGATCGTCGCGCGGTCTGTTGCTTGACGCCTATTTGAAGAGTGTGGGAAAATAAATGATTAAACCATGAATAGATTCACGTGCAGAATTTGGGCAGGGGGCGTACTTGCGTCGTTTCTTCTGTGGGGGGGGGCGAGCGCGCAAGCCGCGCCGCTGCAGCCGCCTCCGGAAGATGAAAGCGTCAACTGGACCGTGGAAGATCCCGTGGACCAGGATTTTGCCGAAGGAGCGGCGCCGGCAGCCCGGAGCTTGGCGCCGGCGGCGTTCGAAATGCCGGCGGGGTGGAAGAGCGCCCACCAATTGGAGTCGGAAGCGCATGCGGGAGAGGCGCCGGCGGACGTGGAGATCTGGGACCCCGAGGCGCCGGCGGTCCGGTCGGTATTGCCGACGCGGCGGCCGAAAGGGGCGGTGCCGAAGGCCATCGCCGTCGGAAAACGGGTGCTGGGTTGGCATCCGTATTGGGCGACGACGAACGATTATTACAACTACGAATACTCGAACCTGACCACGATCGCCTATTTCTCCTACGCCGTGAACTCGACGAACGGCGGCTACGACAGCATCTATTCGTGGAACACGTCGCCCGTGGTGGAGTGGGCGCATTCCAACAAGGTGAAAGTCGTTCTGACGGCGACGCTGTTTGGCGAAGCGGCCAACCACCGGCTCCTGACGAATTCGACGGCCCGCAACAATTTGATTAGCACCCTGCTGACGGTGGTGACCAACCGCGGCGGCGACGGAGTGTGCATCGACTTCGAAGACGTGGGCTCGTGGACGGGGGCGACGACGAACCTGACGAGCTTCATGAGCAATCTGACGACGACCTTCCACGCGGCGGATCCGGACTACGAGGTCAGCATCGCGCTGCCGTCGGTGGATTGGAACGCGGATTTCGCGGTATCCAACTACGACCTGTTCGGCTTGGACTACGCCATCATCATGGGCTACGACTACTACTATTCCGGCAGTTCCACGCCGGGGCCGGTGGCCCCGCTCTACAGCAGCGTGCAGTGGATGGGCTCGACCAGTTCTTGGTGCTCGGTGAACTACTCGATGAACTACTATCTTGGCAAGGGCATCAGCCCGGAGAAGCTCATGCTGGGCGTGCCGTACTACGGCCGGCGTTGGGCGGCGGCGAGCACGAACCTGGGCGCGGCCAGCCTCGGCAGCGCGTATTCGGCGGCGCTGACCTACGGCGCGTGCGAGACGGCGGCCGCGACCTACGGCAAACGGTGGGACACCAACGGTTGCGCGTCGTATTACGTCTACACGTCGAACAGCACGAACTACCAGTGCTTCTACGACGACACGAACAGTCTCGGCCTGAAATACGACTTGTCCGAATCGAAAAACATGGGCGGCATTGGCATCTGGAACCTCACGCAGGGTACCGGACAGACGGAGCTGTGGGAATTGATCGACGAGAAATTCGGCGCCGGCGGAGGCGGTTCCGCCGCGTGGCAGGCCCAGGATTCGGGCACGACGACGGACTTCTACGGCGTGGGGGCCAAGGCCAGCAGTTTTGCCGCCGTCGGCGCGGGCGGGGCGATCTACACGTCCGCCGACAACGGGGGCACGTGGACCCCGCGCACGTCCGGCACCAGCAGCCTCCTGCTGAACTTCGCCAGCGGCAGCGGCATGTGGGTTGCCGTGGGCGACCTCGGCACGATCGCGACGTCCGTCGGCGGCGCCACCTGGGCAGTGCGCAGCACGCCGACGAACGCCATGTTGCGCGGCATCGCCTACGGCGACGCCGGCGATGTCTTCGTGGCGGTCGGAGCCGCCGGCACGATCTTGCGCTCGACGGACGGCAACGCCAGCAATTGGACGCAGGTGGCCTCGGGCACCGCCGAGAATCTCCAAGGCGTGAATCACGTCGGGGACCTGTTCATCGCCACCGGCGAGAACAGCGTTCTGCTGACGTCGTCCGACGGCGCTTCCTGGACCGCGCGCACGTCGAACGCAAGCGGCTGGCTGCTGGACGCGGCCTACGGCAACGGCACCTACGTGGCCGTGGGCATCGGCGCGCGCATCGTGACGTCGCCCGACGGCGCGACCTGGACGCGGCAGACGAACAATCTGCCTTCGAGCACCGACAACCTATACCGCGTGACCTTTGGCAACGGGCAGTTCGTCGCCGTGGGGCAAGCGGGCGTCATCTGGGGCTCGCCCGACGGCGTGAACTGGACCGCCGAGAATTCCGGCACGACCGATTTCCTGCGCGGCGTCGTGTACAGCAACGACCTGTTCATGGCGGCGGGGTACAACGGAACCATCCTGACCAAGAGCGCGGGCGCGCCGTCCATCGCGATTTCGACGTCCGGCGCGACGGTGCCGAACGTCACGTCCATCCAAACCGTCTCGGGTACGGCCAACGCCTACGCGGTCGGCACGCTGCTCTGGACGAACAGTCTGGGCGGCAGCGGCACGTTCGCCGCCGCGGCGAATTGGTCGTTCTCGGTCCCGTTGGCCGTTGGCACCAACGTTGTCGCCGTCACGGCCACGAACGCGGCGGGCGCAAGCGCAAGCGCCAGCGTCACGTTCATTCGCGAGCCGGCGGAAGAGGGCGGCGAATCCGGCGCGGAGACGACCGCGGCTGCGCAGCCGGCAGGCGGGCTGAGCGACATCGTGGTTTATACCAGCGCGGGGCACGGCGCCATCGGCGATACCGGCTCCTGGATGTTTGGGCGCGGTCTGACCTACGGCATGGTCGAGGACATCGGCAACGTCGATCAGCTCAACTATTTCGCGGACTATTGCTTCAAGGCCGGCGCGACGGTGGTGCCGATGCGTCCGCTGGGGAACCAAACCAACGAAGTCGTCCTGGACAACACCAACTCCGCCTGCGTGACGTTCGGCGGCGCGTGGAGCGACAGCACTTCGGCGATCTACTACGGCGCCGCGGGTGCGACGCCGTACCGCTACGCCTACGTCAACGAAACCGGCACGACGGCGTGGGCGATCTATCGGCCGAATCTGCCCGCCGCAGGTTTCTATCCGGTCTACGCGTGGACGCGCAGCGGGTCCGACCGCGTCAAGCAGCTATACCGCGTGTACCATTCCGGCGGCGTGACGGACGTGCGTGTGAACCACCGGCGCGTGGGTCTTGGCTGGGTCTGGCTGGGCACGTACTACTTCGAGGCCGGCACCAGCGGCAGCGTGAACATCTCCAACTACGCGCCGGGCGGCTATCTGGCCACCGACGTGGTGATCGCGGACGCCATCCGGTTCGGCAACGGCATGGGCGACATCGACCGCGGTTGCGGGGTTTCGGGATTTGCGCGCGAGCTGGAAGGTTCGCGGTACTGGGTGCAGGCGATGACGGGGCAGGGCATGAGTTCGACGCTCTACGATAGCGCGTCGCTGACCGACGTCGACGACAACGTCGGCGCACCCAACCGCATGGCGGTCGAAATGAACCGCGAGGCCGACGGCGGATACTTCGACCGCATCTATCTGGGGTTCCATTCGAACGCCGGTTCGGGCAGCGGGCGCGGCCCGATGGGCCTCTACGACACCCGCTACGGCAGCCCGACCTTGGCCCGCCAACAGGATTATGCCACGCTGATCGCGAAGGAATTGACGAACGATTTGGGCTACGGCGCGCTGGGCGTATGGTTTCCCGACAGTTTCACCAACAACACCGCGAACCTATATGGCTCCATGTACGGCGAAATCTACGGGGTGATCTCCAACGAGATGAACACCACGATCATCGAGGTCGGCTACCACGACAACCTCAACGACTCCTATCTGCTCCGGTGCCCCTCCGCGCGGCGCGTGATGGCGATGGCGAGCTACCAGGCCATCGTGAAGCATCTGACGACCAACAACCCCACGGTGGTCTCGTCCGTGTTGCTGCCCGATCCGCCCACGCACGTCGTCGCCGCGAACGCCGGGGCGGGGAACGTGACGCTCAAATGGCACGCGCCGACGACCAACCGGGCGGGAGGACATGCCGCGACGGGCTACGTCATCTACCGCTCGACCAACGGCTATGGGTTCGGCAATCCCGTCGCGGTGTCGGGCGGCGCCACGCTGTCGGCCACGCTGACGAACATGGCCATCGGCCAAATCTGCTATTTCCAGGTCTGCGCGACGAACCGGGGCGGCGAGTCGCTCGCTTCCCGGACCGTCGGCGTGCGCATTTCGCCTTCGGGCTTCGCGTCGCATCTGGTCGTGAACGGATTCGAACGCAACGAGCGGAAGATTTCGCCGACGAACTATGTCGGCAACAATATCACCGGTTACGTGACGCGCGTCATCCAGCGCCAAATCAATTCTCAGGATTACGTGATCCAGCACGGCGAAGCCATTGCGGCCGCCGGGCGCTACTTCGACTCGTGCGCCAACGAGGCCGTCGAAGACGGCGACGTGGACTTGACCGACTACCATGCGGCCTATTGGAACCTCGGCCGCGAGTCCACCGCCGACGAGACCTTTTCCGCGGCGGAGCAAACGGCCATCTCAAACTTCCTGGCCGCCGGCAACTGTCTGTTCGCATCCGGCACGGAAATCGGCTGGGATCTCCAAGACTCCGGCACCCCCGCCGACCAGGCCTTCTGTTCCAACGTCCTCAGGACCGCTTTCGTTACCGCGGGCGACGACGCCGGAACGGGCTTCGTCTCGACCAAGAGCTCCGGAATCTTCGATGGCCTCGGCACGCTCACGTTCGACTATGCGGGCACGGGCACCACGTACAAGGCTTCGTATCCCGACATCTTGAAAGTCGCCGGTTCGCCGGCTTCCGTGACCGCGCTGGTGTACGGCGCGTCCTCCGCCGGCACCAACGTGGCGGCGCTGGCCTGCGACGACGCCTATCGGCTGATCGTCATGGGCTTCCCCTTCGAGACGATTCATTCCGCCGCCGTCCGCAGCGATCTCATGGCGCGGACGATTTCCTTCTTCGGCGATGCCCCGGCGGACACGCCGGTCGTGGACGTCGCGACCGTCAACCAGACCTTGGCGGCCGGGACCACGTCGTTCTCGATTTCCGGCACGAACAACGCCGCCGTCGTGGGCAACCTGACGTGGAGCAACGTGTTGACGGGCGCCAGCGGGACCTTCGCGGCCTCGTCGTCGTGGAGCGTCGCGGTCTCGTTGGCGACCGGCACGAACCTGATCCGCGTGACGGGCAACAACTATCTGCTGAGCCAAACCGACGAGGACACGGTGACTCTGACCGTTTCGGAGCCGGTTGCGCTTTCCAGCGCCTTGTCCGTGACGCTCCAACCGGCCGCGGCGGTCTCCGCCGGCGCCCAGTGGCGCGTGGACGGCGGCGCCTGGCGGGCGAGCGGGGCCGTGGCCACCGGCCTGACCGCCGGCGCACATACGGTGTTGTTCGGCGCCGCGACCGGCTGGACCGCTCCGGCCGACGTCGCCACGGCCACCACCAACGGCACCACCAATTCCTTCGCCGCGACCTACGCGGCCGAGCCGAACACGAATTCCCTGGTTTTGATCGACGAGCCGTTCGACGTCACGCCCGCGGTGCCCGCCGGCTGGACGTTCGGCGGCGTCGTCACGAACTATCCCGCCACCTATTTCGGGCGGGCGGCGCCGTCGGTCAAGTTCGACACCACGAACGATTTCATCGTCAGTCCGGCCTTCTCCGGCGGGACGAACCTCCAATTCTGGATGCGGGGCGTCACGAGCGCGGGCGTCGGCGAATTCTGGGTCGAACAGAAGATCGGCGGGAGCTGGAGCGTTCTGTGCATCGTCACCAATCCGTCGAACGTGGGCACCGTCTATTCCCTGGCGATTTCCGAACTGGCGACGCAGTTGCGCTTCACGTGGAAAAAGAACTCCAGCAACGTCGCCCTCGACGACGTCATCGTCAACGGCATGTGGTTGTCCGGCACGGATTCCGACGGCGACGGGATGGACGACCATGACGAATACGTCGCCGGCACGGACCCGCAGACCGAAAGTTCAGTGTTGGCGCTGGATTCCATCGCCACCAACATGACCGCGACGGCAAACCTGATCTTCCGCTGGCCGAGCGCGACTGGCCGCACGTACTCGATCTGGCGCGCCACCAACGTCCTTGGCCCCTACACGCAGCACGTGGCGGGCCTCTCCGCCAACGCCCCGACCAATTCGCTCACGAATGCCGCGCCGACCAATCTGGGCGAATACTTCTACGGCATCGGCGTCCAGCGCGCGCCCTAAGCCGCCGCGCGCCGCCGGCCCGCGCGCGGATGCTTCAGAACACGAAACGTTGCTCAAGCGAGACCAGCGGCGTCGTTTCGTGTTTCAAAACCCGGTGCGGCGCGGTGCGCGCGAACGCGAATTCGTGGCGCGTCAATCCGCCGAAGGGGGAATAGGTCGTCACTTCCACTTCCGCCCGGTCGTCCGCCAGGCGGACCTGCGGCGCGAAGTCCAGTTTCTTGGCCGCGGCGACGAAATCGCGCGGCGGCGCCCGGTACGGTTCGCCGCGCTGTCGCTCGAACTGCAACCGCTCTTTCCAGCCGGCCGCGGAACAGACCAGGTGGATTTCGTTGTAGAACTCATGCCAGAAAAGCTGGAAGCGGTCGCCGAGCAGCCGCAGGACGGCGAGCTGGAAATATCCCCGCGGCGAATCCTCGACTTCGATCCTTTCGAGATAGCCGTAGCGCAGGAACTCGCGCGCCTCCGCGCTGGCCGGCAGCGCGTTCGTGGCCTGTGCCTCGTACGCCGCATGGTCCGGAAACGGCGCCGCGTCGCTCCGGCGCGCGTAAAGCACGGGAAAGCCGCCGATGCTGCGGTTGCAGTAGACCCAGTCCAGCGTCCAGCCTTCCGCCGGTTTGAGGGCGTCCAGCACGCCGAAGTACCGGTTGACGTCGAACCGGTCGGCGGGCAGCGCGCCTTCCATCAGCAGCTTTTGCTGCGGAAAATCGTCGGCCGGCTGCGCGGCCTCGAAATCGTCCGCGATGCGCTGCGCGTCGAACGCCGGCGGCTCTGCGGCCGTCGCGGCGCCAACGGCGGCCAGCAGAACTCCCAGGCAGATCGTTTTCCGGCAGCGGGCGGTTTTCATGGGGTTTCCTCCGGCGACGTATCTCGATGGACGTGTTGTAGCGCAAGCGCCGCGGCCGGCGCAAGGGAAACGGAAACGAAAATGGCCTCTATTCGAGGACAAGGCGCCGCCCAAGTCCGCCAACCGTTCGGAACCCCAGGCGCATTCCCGGATTTGTTGTAGCCGGCCGCGGTGAGGCCGGCGGCTGTCGATTCAGCGGCCGGGGTCAACGCCCCCGGCTACAGAAAATCGCAATCCGCTCAAGAGCATATTCATCTATTCTATCGCCGCTAAATCCGACCGGGACGATGTCGTCCCGGATCCAAACAACCGTGCTTTCGATGTCATTGGAGCCCCCGACAACCTTGTCGGGGGAGGTGTGTGGCTACGGTATTCTGGAAACCGCTCTAGCCGGCCTCGCCGCGGCCAGCTACAAAATCCAAACCGTCCGCGGAAACGCGCCGTCCGGAAATCTCGCGCCGGATCCCGGCTCGAAGCCGATGACGGCTCATTGTCGTGGCTTTTGCGGCGCGTTGCGGTTTCTGCACGGAATTCCGCCGGTTCTTCGACAGCGGGACGTGCGGCCCGGTCCCAACGGATTTATTGGTCCGCGGCCCGTACCATGATGACGGTTGGGATGCCGGCGGGATTGGGCCCGGCGGTTGCGGAGTCCTTGAACCCGAAGGCCTGGTAGAGCTTGCGAGCGGGGAGGCCCGCTGCCACGTCCGGGGCAAAGGTCTGCACCGATATGGCTCGGGTTCGGTCCAGCGTCGCCAGAGCCGCCTCCAGCAAGAGCCGGCCCAGGCCTTGTCCGCGGCAGGCCTGGGCGACGGCAAGCCAGAGGATTTCGTTCGCGGCGCGCGCGACGACGATGCCGCCGGCCAACGTGTCCGCGGAGCGGATGCCGATCGCCTCGCCGGTCGCCATGGCGTTCCGCAAGCCCGCGTGGAATTGTTGGTCCGCCACCATGGGGCCGAACAACGGCTCCACTTCGCGGGCCAGATCGAGCCAGGCCGCGAAATCGTTGCAGGTGGGAAGTTGGGGATTCATGGGTGTTTTCCGGGATGTGTTTTCAGCCGCATTTCACCTTCGGTCCGCGTCGCCGTCAAGGCTCGGGTTGAATCCTTCCGCGCGCGGTGCCCAAGGAGTTTCCCGGAGCCATTTGATCGGTGGGGTTTTGGCTGAGGCGCTTCTTGGCGCCGAAAGCCAAGAACCCCTTGTTTGGCCTATGAATCGCTTGTCGTGATCACTTGTTGATTAGGGATCTGATTGCCGACCTACTTCAATTTCAGTTTATCAAGCGTTGCTTTTGCTTGCGGAGCCGCCTGGATAATCTTCGCAAGTGAAGCACAATAATATTCAGAACATTCTGCGCAGGTGGCGATATGCTTCTCAGTGGCACATTTCCTAATTTCACAAAGTCGATCGCAGTAGTATGTCTTAACACCTGTCGATTTACATCCTGTGCAGTGGATGTGCTCGGGTTTTATTGGAACATTGTTGAGCTTAGCCCATTTTTCGGCGACTACGGCACGGAGTGCGTTGTCATTGTTCTTGGTAGCAATAAACGCCTCACATTGTTCACAGGAAAGGCCACAGTATGCGATCATATTTCATCCTTTTGTGTGCCGAACGTTACGGGTGAGCGGACGGATCGCCCGCCGCGGGCGAGACGTGCGCTCCACCCGCTGGTTGGGGCTTTGTGTCGCCCATTATCCATTTCTGCAATCGCGCCTTCCGCTCTTTCTGCAGATTCGACTGGAACAGCATTGCCCCCATGAGGGATAGCGCGTAGCCGACGAACTGAAGAGCAGTCCATATTCGACGATTGCGCTTTCCGGCATCCAAGCATTTCCGTTCGGCATCAGGATAGGATTGGTACGAGTCGATTGACCGCTGTAGTTCGGAAGGAGATTTGTCTTTGGGTTCATACAGCGTTTGCTCAGCAAGGAAGCGTGCGTGGCGTTCATTAGAGCGTACCATCCGATGGGCTGTGATGAACAGTATTAGGCCGGCAATCGCCATGCACAGAAGGAGCAGCCGTTTTGTTTTTTCAGTCATTTTCCGATTTGCCCCAACGTCTCGCATGAGCGGCGGGGTTGGAGTGGCGCGCCAAGTGTGCAAGCAGTTGGCGTGGCACGGAAGCCCCGTAACGCTCAATGCGAAGGTTGTTCAACATCCTAATCACAACTTCAGAATATTCACAGTGATCTGCGGATTGTCTTTCAACAGTGATTCGTGACCAAAAACAAATACTCGTCCTCTTCCTAGAGGAAAATAGATGGCGATCGTCCTCATGTATTCGTCCCGAATTAACGGCACGAACCCGTTGACCTCGGATTGAACCAGCGATGGCCACCAGTCAGTCTGGTTCACGGAATCGACGTCCATCAAATAGGGCGATGACTCCATATTGACGGGCTTTCCAGCATTCTGCCCGGTGATCAAGAATCCGACAGTCTTTCCCAGCTGATTGAGCGGGAACTTGCTGACTTCCTTCTTGTCATAGGCCCAGGCCCAAGCTTGACCCGAGCAGATCAGCGTTCCGCCACTCCGAATGAACTTATGAATCGATCTGAGTTCACTCGGCTCGAAATCTCGAGTGGCATTGCTGGTTATCCAGACAGCGCCAACCGCCGCCAGTGTCTTGTCAGTGATTGGAGCATCCGTCGTGTGGATCTGAATACCATAGCGTTCGATGGCTGATTTCGAGATTGGATCGATTGACCCGTGGTAAAGATCGACGAGTATGTCTCTGGAATACAATTGTGGGTTGATTGAATTGTTTGAACACGCGGCGAGCAATCCCAAGACCACACATGCAACAAGTCTTTTCATTTTCCTTCCTCCATTGTCGAACGTTACGGGTCAGGGGACCCGACACTTTGTGGCGGGTACCCTGGACCCGCTTGAATCTCCTCTAAGCCCCTTGTAGGAAAGGCAGGGCCTCTCCTCCGGGGTGCATAATGTAACGGGCTCACCGCTGGCGCGGGTCCTAATGCATGACACTCAGGAAGGAGAGGCACAAGTGAAGTATTACACGACGA
>Ga0209098_1003145_pt1 | contig 13988 bp, 13 predicted proteins | sample AD_JPNHW1_MetaG_FD_184429 | JGI IMG/M metagenome (GOLD analysis project Ga0209098, IMG submission 184429) | Active sludge microbial communities of municipal wastewater-treating anaerobic digesters from Japan - AD_JPNHW1_MetaG (SPAdes) (version 2) | ecosystem: Engineered > Bioreactor > Anaerobic... | reverse complement strand
GCGTCCTCCCTCGACGATCGACTCGACCTGCCTCCGCTGCTCGTCCGTGAGCGGTCCCGGGACGCCCGAGAGGAGGAGGTCGCCGAAGCCGAGGATGGCGTTGAGTGGGGTGCGGAACTCATGGCTCACGAGGATGGCGGCGTCCCGGCCGTAGATGCCTCCGGAGGCGAGCCGGTCGAGAACCTCGAGGAGCTCGTCCTCGAGCTCGCCCCGGCCGAGCCCGGCCAGCCTCAGGCGTTCGGTCGCCTCGCGTTCAGGGCTCAACGTGTTCCTCCCTCAGGATGAGGATCTCCTGGAGGGCCCGCGCGAAGGCCTCGACCACGGCGGGGTCGAACTGGCTCCCCGCGCCGTTCTGGATCTCGGCTGCCGCCCTGGCGATGGGCCAGGGCTCCTTGTAGGGCCGCTTGCTCGTGAGGGCGTCGAAGACGTCGGCCACGGCCGTTATGCGTCCCACGATGGGTATGTCGGCGCCCGCCATGCCGCAGGGGTAGCCCTTGCCGTCCCAGCGCTCGTGGTGGGTCTTGGCGCAGAGGGCCGCCAGCCTGAGGAGGGGAGAATCCGTCTCGCCGAGGATCTTCTCGCCGATCACGCAATGGCGCTTCATCTCGGCCATCTCGTCCTCGTCGAGCCTGCCTGGCTTGAGGAGGATCGAATCCCTGATGCCGATCTTGCCCACGTCGTGCATGGGCGTGGCCGCGAGGTAGCGACGCGCCTCCTGGGCCTCTAGGCCGTAGGCGAGGGCAATCCGCTCCGAGAAGAGGCTCATGCGGATGACATGGTTGCCCGTCTCGTTGTCGCGGTACTCGGCCGCGCGGCCGAGGCACTGGATGATCTGCTGCCTCGTCTCGTCTATTTCCGCGGTCCTGCGCGTGACCTCCTCCTCGAGCCTCCTCATCTGGTCGAGGCGCTCGAGCTGGGTCCTCACGCGCTTCTGGACGACGATGCGCTTCACGGGCTTGGTGAGGAAGTCGGCGCCTCCCGCCTCGAAGGCCGCGGCCTCGTCGCGCTCGTCGCCGAGGGCGGTGATGAAGACCACCGGTATGCCCTCGGTGCGCGGGTCGGCCTTGATCCGCCGGCAGACCTCGTAGCCGTCCATGCCCGGCATCATCACGTCGAGGAGGATGATGTCGGGCCTCTCGGCCCGGGCCATGGCCAGGGCTTCCTCGCCCGAGTAGGCGCAGAGGACCCGGTAGTCGAGCTCGAGGAAGTCCCTGAGGTACTCTACGTTCGTCTTGAAGTCATCGACTACGAGGACGGTCTCCCGGCCTGGGCCCATGCTCCCTCCCCCTCCATGCCTCACCTAATTCTAGAGCGGAAAGGGCGGGGCTACAAATTGGCGGGAGCAAGGGCAGGGGAGGGGATTTTCAGGGATTGCGGTCCGCGACGAGGGCCAGCCTCGCCTTGTCCCTCGCCACGACCCTCGCGGCGAAGAGGGCCTCGATGTTCTCCTGGTACTGGAGGATGCGGTAGATGTAGTCGAGGGTGACCTTGGGCGTGCCGTTCCTCGAGACCCGGCCCTGTCCGGCGTTGTACATGGCGAGGGCCGCGACCTCGTTGCCCGCCTGCCTGAGGCAGAATTCGAGATGGGCGACTCCGTGGCTGGCGTTCGTCTCAGGGTCGTAGAATTCGTCGATCTTCAGCGAGGGGAAGGTCTTCGAGTTGAGCTGGAAGAGGCCCCTGTCCACGCTCGTGCCGTTGTCGTTGAAGGCCCTGATCTTGAAGCGGCTCTCCTCGTAGGCGAGGGCGAAGGCGAGGCTCGTGGGTACCCCGTCCTTGTCGGCCTCCTCGAGGATGGCCCTGGCCACGGCCTCGGAGCCGGTGAGCTCCGTGAAGAAGGCGATGACGGCCCGGCCGGTTCCCTCGTCGCGGTAGAGGATGGCTATCTCGTCCTCCCTGTCGAGGTCCTGGAGGACGCCCGGGAGGTCTTCCTGCGGAAGCGAGGCGAGGCGGAGAAGTTCGGAATCGAGGTCCGGATGGATGGCTGTCGGCTGGGGTCTGCAGGAAATGGAAAGGGCTGCCAAAGCTGCAGAAAGAATTATTATATAGATAATTCTGTGTAGGCCCGGCTTCATTCGATGAGTATGCTCCTTTTCTGGGGGTTGAAGGGCGACAGAAAGCGGGTAGGTCGCCATTCTACTGGAAATGTCGAGAATGTCTAGTGGACCATGACGGGGGTGCCGGGAAGCGGGCTGAAAGGGCCCAGGCAGGATCGGTTACTCCTCGAAAGAATGGCTTCAGGAATGTCCAGGGCGGCGCCGGCGCGGCCGCGGGGAAACAGCTGCGGGTTGCCTTTCGCCGCGCGGCGGGTGCATACTCCCGGCATGAGCAACGACCCCATCCGCATCGTCGTCACGGGCGGCACCTTCGACAAGCACTACGACGAGATCCGCGGCGAACTCACCTTCAAGGAAAGCCACCTCCCGGAGATACTCAAGCTCACCCGGGTCACCGTGCCCGTCGAGATCGAGCAGGACCAGCTGATCGACAGCCTCCAGATGCAGGACGCCAACCGGCGGAGCATCCTCGAGGCCTGCACGAGGGCCAGGGAAAGCCGCATCATCGTCACCCACGGCACCGACACCATGGCCGAGACCGCGCGCGTCCTCGGACCCGTCGGCCTCGAGAAGACCATCGTCCTCACGGGGGCCATGATCCCCTACAAGATCATGGGCTCCGACGCCCTCTTCAACTTCGGCACCGCCTTCACCGCCGTCCAGCTCCTCCCCAAGGGCGTCTGGATCGTCATGAACGGCAGGGTCTTCCAGTGGGACAAGGTCAGGAAGAACAAGGCCCTCGGCGTCTTCGAGGAGATAGCCTAAGCCCATGGCCAGGGAGAAGGACGAGGGAAAGCGCCAGGCCATCCTGGCCGCGGCCAAGAAGCTCTTCGCCCAGGAGGGCTTCCACGGCGCCTCCATCTCGGACATGGCCCGGGAGACCGGCCTTCCCGTCGGGAGCATCTACACCTACTTCGAGAACAAGGAAGACCTCATCCGCACGGTCATCGACGAGGGCTGGGGCGAGTTCTTCGACGGCCTCACCCTGGCCTTGTCCCGCGCCGAGAGTCCCGAGCGGAAATTCGCCATCATCATCTACCGCATCCTGCCCGGGCTCTTCGAGGACGTGGACCTCATCTCCATCCTCCTCTCCGAGGCTGCGCGTTTCGCCGACATCGAGGAGAAGCTCGAGCGCCTCTCCGCCATCATCGCCGACCTCGTCATGGAGCTGGCCCGGAAGCAGGACATCAGGATGGCCTTCTCCCCCGAACAGGCCAAGGCGGCCATCGCCCTCTACTTCCTCGGCAGCCTCGACTCGGTCCGGCTGTCGCGCAACGCGGGCCTCGGCATCTCGGCCGAGTCCATCATCGCCTTCATCGCCTTCACGATCGAGAACTCCTTCCGCATCAGCCTCGACGCCTCGCTGGCCTCCTAAGGAAGGACCGGCCGGCCTGGCGCCGGCGCGGAGCATCCAGTCCCTGGCCCCCGTCCTGGCCCGGGCCTCAGGCGCCGGCGCCCTGCAGCTTCCTCCCCATGGTCCCGAGGAAGGGACTCGCGGCGAGGAGGCTCCTTCGTACCGCCGGAGCCACGATGGCCGTCAGGGGCCTGAGCCAGCGGGTCTCCTCCCCCACCTCGCGGTAGTAGTCCTCTATGGTCTTCCCCCTGAAGTGGAGGATACGCTCCGCGTCATCGGAGTCCCTGAACCAGCCGCAGTGGAAGCCGCTCCTCGCGAAGGCCGAATCGGGCAGGAAGCGCGAGGAGCCGAGGCCGAAGAGGCCGAACATCCGGTCGAGGTAGTCGCGGAAGGTCGTCCGGCAGCTTTCCCCCCCGCCTATGTCGAAGGTCCCGCCGAGGGCGTCGGGCACTCGCGCGGCGGCGGCGAAGGCCCGGCCGGTGTCCTCGGTATGGCAGACCTCGATCTTCGTGGCGGGCGGCATGTGGAACATGAGGGGGTCCTTCCTGAGCTTCTTGCGCCAGACGATGTAGGAGAGCCTCAGGACGGAGAAGGGCAGGCCGCTCGACCGTAGGAGGGCCTCGGCCTCGACCTTGGTCTTCCCGTATATGTCGTCGTCGTTGGGGACGAGGGGATCCGAGGCGCCGATCCAGGGCGAGAGGATGCGGTCGCCATAGGCCGCGATGCTCGAGGCGAGGATGAAACGGGGCTTCCTGCCCTGTCCCGCCGCGACCTCGATGAGGTTTTTCGTGCCTCCCACGTTGATGGAGACGGTGAGTTCCGGGGCCCTGTCCGCCGCCGGCGGGATGAGGGCGGCAAGATGGCAGACTGCGTCGACGCCCTCCATGGCCTCTCGTGCCTTTTCCGGATCCCTGACATCCCCGAAGACCACGCGGCAGTCGGGCGCAAGCTCCCTGGCCAGGCTGCGGTTCCGCGGCGTATCTGCTTCCAATATCGTTATTCTGTCGCCCGCGGCCCTGAGGGCCTGCAGGGTGCTTCGTCCGACATTGCCGAAGGCTCCGGTAACCAGTACTGTCATGGACAACCTCCATTTAATGAATGAATGGTCATTCATTAAATAATGTACTCCCCGCCTTGGCGGTTTGCAAGGACAAAAGCCGCCAAGGGAACATTGGCACGAGATTGCGGGAAAACGAGGTTCACGCTACACTCAAGACGCAGACAAACTTGGACACAGGTGTGGCATGCGAACAGAACAGAACTCCGCGCAGGGAATAATCGAGATCGATTCCGAGCTCAACCAGATCCAGGACGTCGACATCCTCCTGGAGCGCATCCTTCTCGAGGCGAGGAAGGTGGTGCATGCCGAGGCGGGCACGATCTACGTCAAGGAAGGCGACCACCTCGATTTCCGCTATACCCAGAACGCCCTCCTCGAAAGGAACCTCGCCCCGGGTCAGAAGCTGGCGCTCTCCAACTTCACGGTGCCGATCTCGGAGAAGAACATCTCGGGCTACGTCGCCAAGACGGGCAAGCTCCTCAACATCCCCGACGTCTACGCGATCCCGCCCACCGAGCCCTATTCCTATTCCAGCTACTACGACAAGAGCTCCGGCTACAAGAGCACGTCCATGCTGACCATCCCCCTCAAGACGAGCTCGGGCAACCTCCTCGGCGTCATCCAGATGATCAACGCCAAGGCGCCGCTCCGCAGCGGGTCGAAGTCCGGTGAGGCGAGGACGGTCGCCTTCAAGAAGGGCGACGAGGTCCTCATCACCCATTTCGCGGCGAATGCCACCGCGGCCCTCCAGCGCGCCTACCAGACCCGCAACATGATCCAGACCCTGAACCACACGGCCGAGCTCAGGGATTCCCACGAGACCAACGCCCACGTCCTCCGCGTCTCCAACTACGCGGCGGAGATCTACGAGCGCCTCGCCTTCAAGCGCAAGGTTTCCGAGAAGGAGAGGGACAAGGCCAAGGACACCCTCAAGCTCGCGGCCATGCTCCACGACATCGGCAAGGTCGCGATATCCGACCTCATCCTCAAGAAGCCGGGCCGCTTCACGCCCGAGGAATACGCCGTCATGCAGGCCCACACCTACTGCGGCGCCCACCTCTTCGCCGCGGCCGAGTCCGAGTTCGAGGTCATGGCCAGGGACATCGCCCTGACCCACCATGAGAACTGGGACGGCACGGGCTATCCCGGCAGGGTGGACGCCTCGAAGGCGGCTCCCCGGGTCCAGTCGATCACGGTCGAGGGCGCCACGAGGGAGGTCGAGGTCTGGACGGCCCCGGCCATCGAGGGGGAGGGCGGCAAGCCCCGGACCCTCAAGGGCGAGGAGATCCCCCTCGCGGGCCGCATCGTCGCGGTGGCCGATGTCTTCGATGCCCTCATCTCGCGCAGGGTCTACAAGGAGAAATGGGACGCCAGCGCCGTCTTCGACGAGATCAGGAAGCTCTCGGGCACGAAGTTCGATCCCGAGGTCGTGGACGCCTTCTTCGACGTCGTCCCCCGCATCGAGGAGATCAGGGCGCGGTACCCCGACGTCGAGGCCTGACGCGATGGCGACGCCGTTTCTCGCGGCGATCGGTGACCCTGAAAGATGGTGGCTTCATGAACAAGAAAGATTCTTTGCGGCATCCCTCGGGCACGGTGTTCCGTGATTCGCTCGGTCCGTGGTATTCCCTCGACAACGCCGCGTCGATAATGCCCTCCACGTCGGACTCGCTGACGACCAACATTTTCCGCTATTCGGCGACGTTCAAGGAAGACATCGATCCCGCCCTGCTCCGCACGGCACTGGACGCGACGGTCGCCCGCTTTCCCTACTTCGCCGTCGAGCTCCGGCGCGGCCTTTTCTGGCACTATCTCGTGCCGCGGAAGGGGCCCGTGCCGATCGAGATCGATCGCCCCGAGGCGCCCCTCATCGACTACGACGTGAACAAGCGCGGCAACTGCGTGTTCCGCGTTCGCATCGATCGCCGGACGCTCGCCTGCGAATTCCATCACTCGGTGACGGACGGAACGGGAGGCATGCGTTTCCTGAAGAACTTCGTGGCGGAGTATCTCCGCCTTCGGGGGAGGGCCCCCGGCGGGACGGCGGCCGAATCTGGCAGGCTGGGCGCCGGCGATCCGGACATCTATGATCTTCGGGCCAGGCCGGACCCTGGCGAGAACGAGGACGCCTACGACCGCCATTTCCGGTCCGATCTGCCCTCGCCGGACAACCCACCGCGGGCGTTTTCGCCACCTCCCCATCCGATCGCCCGTCATAGGTACCGGATCACGAGCGGCATCATCCCCCTCGACAGCGTCATCGAAAAGGCGCATGAATTCGGCGCTTCGGTGACGGAACTGCTCGCGGCGGCGTACATGGATGCGCTGCAGGAGATATGGCTTTCCGCCCCCCTGGCAAAACGCAGGTGGCAGCGGCCCAGGATCGTCATCAACATACCGGTCAACATGCGCAAGTATTTCGACACGAAGTCGAACCGGAATTTCAGCCTCGTCGCCCAGGTGACCCAGGACATGCGCCTTGGAAGGCGGGAATTCCCGGATATCGTACAACGCGCCCACCACGAGCTGCGCAATGAGACCGACCCGAGGTATTTCGGGCGGCATATCGCGCGCAACGTGGGCGCGACCCGCAGCCTGGCCTTCCGGATGATCCCGCTTTTCCTCAAGGACCTTATCTTCAAATTCCTCTTCAAATTCTTCGGATCGAGCATCTACAGCGGATCAATCTCGAATATCGGCCCCGTCCGCATGCCCGACTGGGCCACGGACCATATCGAGCGCTTCGATTTCCTTCCCTCCCCCTATATCGACAAGGTCAACGTGGGAGTCCTGAGCTGGAACGGCGCGCTCCATGTCGCCTTCGGAAGCCTGGACACGTCGCGTGAGATCGAAAGGCTCTTTTTCACGAGACTGCGGAAGCTTGGCCTCCATGTGCGCGTCGAGTGCAATCTCTAGAGTGCGCGGATCGCGAGGCTGAAGGCCCTGCACTCCGCGATTGCCTCCGAGAGGTCGGCTCGCGGCTCGTAGCCGAGTTCGCTCATCGCCTTGGCAGAGCTGCAGACGTTGCGGACGGTGCCTGCCCGCACGAGGGCCTGTGCGAGCCCGATCCCGGGCGCGACCCGCTCCGCCGCCGCAGCCGCCGCAAGCGCCACGCCCCGGGGAATGACGAGGGGACTGCCCGTGCCGCGGCCTCCGCGGCTGCGCGCGACGGTGGAAACGAGTGACATGAAGTCGGGGTAGCTCATGTTGTGCCCGTCGCGCCCCGAGATGACATAGGCTTCGCCCTGGCGTCCCCGCTCGAGAGCGAGACGGGCCCCGGCGGCCAGGTCCCGGGCAGCGACGAAGGAGGTCGAGCCGCGGAAGGAAAGGCCGAGACGACCCTCCCATACCGTGTCGACGAGGGACGAGATGGCATGGTGGATATCTCCGGCTCCCACGGCGGTACCCGGGAAGATCGTCACCACGGGAAGGCCCCGCTCCCTCGAGTATTCCTTGACGAGTTCCCAGGCGGCGAGCTTGGAGCTGAGATAGGCGACCTTGATGCCGCCGAGGAAGGCGAAATCGCCACGCAGGGAATCGTCGACGGCCTTCAGGGCCTCTTCGGGATTCGTGAAGCCGATGGGATAGCGTGGATTGCCGTAGGGCAGGGATCTCTCGTCCGCCAGACAGCCTTCCGCCGGCTCTCCGAGGACGCTGATGGAGGAAACGTAGAGGAGACGCTTCACCTTGGCAGCCAGGGCGGCGTCGAAGACACGCTTGGCGCCCAGCACGTCGGCTTCCCACACCGCGCGCCGCGCGCTTTTTCGGTAATCGACCTTCCCGGCGAAATGGGCGACCGCGTCGAGACCCGCGAATTTCCTGGATAGATCTTCCTCGTCGAGCACATCGAGGCTTTCGGTGCGCACCCGTTCGGTGGGGAAAAGCGGATTGCTCCTCGTCCGTGAGGCGAAGGCCGTGATCTCGAGATCGGGATCCCTCCTCGAGACGAGCTCGGAGACGAAATTGGCCCCGAGAAAACCGAAGGCGCCGGTAACGCCAATCCGCATACTTCCTCCACGTCGGCATTGTGCGAGCCGAATCTTCCGACTATGATACCGGCCCGGAGGATTCATGTGAATATACTCGTGACCGGTGCGTCCGGATTCGTCGGCCGGCTTCTCGTCGCCGAGCTGCTCTCCACGCGGAAAGGCGACTCGATCTCCGTGCTGCTCCTGCCCGCCGAGTCGGTGCCCCCCTCGTTCGAAGGCAGGGTGGACGTTCTCCGCGGCGATCTGCGGGATGCCGCCGCCATCACGGCTGCGGTAGCCGGAAAGGATCTCGTCTTCCACCTGGCGGCCTTCATCTCGTATTGGCGGTATGACGCCGGCATCATGGACGCCGTCAACCGTGGCGGCGTGGCCAACATGGTGGACGCCTGCGTCGCGGCCGGGGTGAAGCGCCTCGTCCATGTCTCCTCCGTCGGAGCGATAGGCTACCATCCTGACGGCAGTCCGTCGGACGAAAGCGTCCAGTTCAACTGGCCGGAGGACTTCGGCTACATGACGACCAAGCGGGACGGCCAGAAGATCGTCATGGATGCGGTTCGCGATCGCGGCCTCGACGCAGTCATCGTCAATCCAGCATCGATCATGGGGCCGGGGGATCCCGTCGCGGGCACGGCGCACAATCGGCTCTACGGCAACATGTACCGCCAGCCCTTCTTTTTCGGGACCTTCGCGGGTGGGCTTGCCGTCGTCGACGTCCGGGATCTCGTCGCCGTCATTCTCGCGGCCGCCGAAAAGGGCAGGAAGGGAGAGTCCTATCTCGCTGTGGGCGCCAACGTTCCCTACAGCCGCGTCCTCGAGATAATGGCCAAGAGCGCCGGCAAGACCTACATCCCCTTCGCCATTCCGCCGGCCATCCTCACGGCGGCAGGTTGGCTGGCAGAGGTCTTCTCGGGGCTCACGAAGAAACGCCCCCTCATCACCGCATCCTACGGCCGTCTCTCCGGCTGGGTCGCGTACTACTCGAATGAAAAAAGCAGGGCCGAACTCTGCACCACGTACAGGCCCCTGGAAGAGACCATCGATGATGCCTGCGCCTATTACGAAGCGCGCTTCCTCGGCAGGCCTCCCCGGAAGCCCTGGCTCCAGACCCTCTAGGACGACAAGGCCCGACCGCCACAGTGCTGGGCGATCGGGCCAGTTATGCCGATCCGGGGGCCAGGATCTTTGTCGACGTCAGATCCATCCGTTGTCGAGATACCACTGCGTCGTATTCCGCATCGCGGTTTCCGTCGAGACGACAGGCGTGAACCCGAGGAGGCGCTTGGCCTTTTCCGTCGAGACGATCCAGCAGGGCTGCTTCATCTCCTTTATCTTGTTGCGGGTGACGAGGGGAGGGCTCTTCAGGAAGGGCTTGGCGAGCATCGTGCCGAATGACGCGACGTGGACGGCCCAGGTCGGTATCTGGATCCTCTTGGTCTTTTTCGAAAGGCTTTTTTCGACAAGTTCCGAGAAATCGTCCCAATCATACACGCCGTCGTCGGCGATGAAGAATGCCTGCCTGTAGGCCGCCGGGTTGAGGATGCAGGAGCTGATGGCGGCGGCGAGGTTCTTCACATAGAGCAGGGAGAGGACGTTCCTCGGGCCGATGATGACGCGGAACCCCTTGCGCACCAGGCGGAAGTAATGGAGGAAATCCTTGTCCCTGGGCCCGTAGACGCCGGGCGCGCGGATGAAGGTGTATTCGATGCGTCCCTTGTAGCCGCAGACAGTCTGTTCCAGCGCCGCCTTGCTCCTGCCGTAGGGCGTTATGGGCCTGAGCTCCGCTTCCTCGTCGATGCAGGTTCCGTCGGGATTGCTCGGGCCCGTGGCGGCCAGGGAACTCATGGCGATGATCTGCCGGGGCGGCTTGGGGAGCGACAGGGCGGCCTCGATGATGTTCCTGGCCCCTTCGGCGTTCACCGCGATGAATTCCGCCTCGGAATTGGCCCGCGTGAGGCCTGCAAGATGGACGATGGCATCGCATCCTTCCAGAAAGGGCGCAAGACTCTCCCGTTCCAGGACGGAGCCCTCGAAAAAGCTGACTTTCTTGTCCGCGATCCAACCCGGGCCTTCCTTGGGGAGGACGAGGCACGAAACCTCGTGCCCAGCCTGCAGAAGCTCCTCAACCACATGGCTGCCAATGAATCCAGTGCCGCCTGTGACCGCGATGCGCATGTATGCTCCTCTTCAAATGTCTCTGAAGCCATGATAGTATCAGCAAGAAGACAACAATTTCAACCATTGTCGTTCCTCACCAATTGCATGCAGAGCAAGGAGACTTTCTTGATCCCAACTCAAGCCAGGCCCTGGATCAAGCCGGCGGCATATATCTCTCTCGCCACGATATCCTGTTTCCTCTTCACGGCCTTTGTCCCGCCCCTCCTCGATCCCGCCATGGCCGCTCGCATACCCGTCCTCGGGGGCCTCCCCGGCGACCTTCCCGGTTACTGGATCCGCTTTGTGCTTTCCTTCTCCCTCCTCGGTCTCGCCCCCCTTGTCCTGAGCCTGATTTTCGGAGACAAGCCCTCGACCCTCGGCGTGAACTTCAGGACTCCCCTGCTCAGGAAGCCCCTGTTCTGGCTCCTCGTCCCCGTGGCCATTGTCTTCGGAGCGGTGGGAGCCGCCTCCCCCGACCTCGGGAATTTCTACCCCTATTCGCGTGATCTCATCGGCCGTGTCAGGGCGGAGGGCATGCTGCCCTTCGTCGGCCACTTTGCCGCCTATTTCTTCCTGTACTACGTCCCCTGGGAGTTTTTCTTCAGGGGCTTCCTCCTCCTCGGCCTGGCCGCGGGTGCGGAACGCGCCATGGCGGGCCCGGACGGAAAACAAGGCACGACGGTGGAGGGCCTTGCCCCGGCCCTTGTCGCCGCCCTCGTCCTCTTCCAGACCATGCCGTCGACGATGCTCCACGTGGGCCATCCCCTCTCCGAGCTTTTCGGAGCGGTGATCGCCGGCATCGGCTTCGGCATCCTCGCCTGGAAGACGAGGTCGATCATCCCGGGTCTCATACTTCATGGCTGCCTCGGCCTCGGCACCGATGCCTTCATCGTCTTGAAAGGCGCGGGGATACTCTGATGCGCGAGACGCGAAAGATCCTCGTTACCGGGGCTTCCGGCTTCATCGGCACCCATCTCACGGCAGCCCTCGCGGCCCGGGGCTACGAGGTCCGCGCCGTCTACCGCCGCGCGGAGGCCCCTGCCGCGCTTTCTGCCCTCGCATCGCGGGGCGTCGAGCTTTTCAAGGCCGATCTCTCCGACGGAGCGCGGGTCAGGGAAGCGGTGTCCGGCGTGGATGCGATCATCCATGTCGCCGCCCTCGCTTCCGATTGGGGCCCCTTCGAACCCTTCAGGGAAAGCAACTACGATGCGACTGTGTCGCTCATCGCGGCGGCGCGCGGGGCCGGCGTGAAGCGCTTTGTCTATTTCAGCTCCGCCGTCGTGGCCGGCTTCGGCAATCATGTCGACACGACCGAGGAGGGCCCCTGCTACCGCCTCAAGTATCCCTACCAGATCACGAAACAGATGACCGAGGAATACGTGCTTGCGCAGGACTGCAAGGGTTTCCGAACCATCGCGATACGCCCCTGCAACGTCTATGGCCCCGGCGACTACATGAGCACCTACCAGATGTACGAGGCAATAATGACGGGGGTGTTCGGCTACATCGGTTCCGGCGAGGCCTATACCTGTCCCATCTTCATCGACGATCTCTGTTCCGGCGTCATCGCGTCGCTGGAACACGAGGAGCTTGGAGGGGAGGCGATAATCCTCACCGACGGCCAGAAGGTTCCCTGGAAGGATTATGTCGAGGTCATGTTCCGCGCCGTCGGCTCGACGAAGCGGCCGACCAGCCTGCCCGTCCCCCTCGCCTATGCCGCGGCCGGAGTCATGACCTCCTTCGCCAAGCTGTTCCGCTTCAGGAAGGCCCCCCCGCTCACGCTCTACCGGGTCGAGCAGGGTTCGCAGAACTACCATTTCTCGAACGAGAAGGCGAGGCGCCTCCTCGGCTTCGAGCCCAAGACCTTCTATCGGGAAGGTCTCGAGATCACCGCCAGGGCCTTCCTGGCAGAGAGGAAGAACCGGTCATGAAGATAGGAATCGATGCAATTTACCGTCGCGTCTCGGTGCGGACCTACGACCCGGCCCCCCTCGGCCCCGAGGCCGTCGCCGCCCTTGAGGCGGCCTTCCTCGAGGCGGTCCCCGGGCCCTTCGGGCGGAAGCCGCGTTTCACCCTCGTATCGAGGGATGGCGGGGCCCATGGCGGCAAGATAGGCACCTATGGCGTGATCAGCGGCGCCACGACCTTCATCGCGGGCGTCGTGGAGACCGGGGATTTCGCCTGCGTGGATTTCGGCTACAGCCTCGAGGGCATCATCCTCCGCGCCACGGAACTCGGCCTCGGGACCTGCTGGCTCGGTGGAGTCTTCGACCGGGCGGTGGTCAAGCGGGCCCTGGGCGCGGGACGCACGGAGTTCTGTCCCGCGACCAGCCCCGTCGGGAAGGCTTCCGGGAAGCTCGGCCTCCAGGACCGTCTCATCAGGGCGGGCGCGGACGCGAGGAACCGCAAGGATGCTTCCGAGCTCTTTTTCTCCGCGGGCGAGGACGGCTCCTGGTTTCCCCTCGGGACCCCGGGCTCCTTTGCCCCCCTCCTCGAGGCCGTGAGACTCGGACCTTCGGCATCGAACAAGCAGCCCTGGCGCCTCGTCGCGGATCGCCGCGGCCCCGCGGAAGCCCTCCATCTCTTCATGCAGGAGGAACGCTTCTACAACAACATGCTCGGCGCAGTGAAGCTCCAGGAGATCGACATGGGCATAGCGATGCGCCATGTCGAGGTTGCCGCGGCGTCGGCCGGCATCCAGGGGAGCTGGAACCGCCTCGGTGCCTCCCCGGTGAAGTCCGAAGGCACGAGGCGCTACATCGCGAGCTGGACAGCGCAAAAGGCCTAGCCTCGCGGATCACCAGGCCGACGCCTTGACCGTTTCCGGCGTCGGCCTATACACTCCTCGCCATGATTACGTCCAACGAGCTCCGCCGCAAATACATCGACTTCTTCAAGTCCAAGGGCCACGCCGAGATCTCCGGCAAGTCCCTCATCCCCGAGAACGATCCCACCGTCCTCTTCACCACCGCGGGCATGCACCCCCTCGTCCCCTACCTCCTCGGCGAGCCCCATCCCGCCGGGAAGCGCCTTACCGACTACCAGAAGTGCGTGCGCACGGGCGACATCGACGAGGTGGGCGATCCCGCCCACCTCACCTGCTTCGAGATGCTCGGCAACTGGTCCCTCGGCGACTACTTCAAGAAGGAGTCCATCGCCTGGTCCTACGAGCTCCTCACCGACTCCAGGTGGCTCGCCCTCGACCCGCGCATGATCTCCGTCACCGTCTTCGCGGGCGACGAGAACGCCCCCCGCGACGAGGAGTCCGCCGGCATCTGGCAGTCCGTCGGCATGCCGAAGGACCGCATCGCCTACCTCCCCGCGAGCGACAACTGGTGGGCCGCCGGCCCGACCGGCCCCTGCGGCCCCGACCCCGA
>Ga0209098_1003144_pt1 | contig 13989 bp, 15 predicted proteins | sample AD_JPNHW1_MetaG_FD_184429 | JGI IMG/M metagenome (GOLD analysis project Ga0209098, IMG submission 184429) | Active sludge microbial communities of municipal wastewater-treating anaerobic digesters from Japan - AD_JPNHW1_MetaG (SPAdes) (version 2) | ecosystem: Engineered > Bioreactor > Anaerobic... | reverse complement strand
GCGTAAATAATGAAAATATACCTGTACATAATCATCATAAGATCGATAAGTTCCGGTGGGAACCTGCACCGTTTCATGATATTGAAAAGATCTGTCACAGGTGTCGTCAGGGCAATAAAGAAAAGCGAGATCATACTCCCGAACACCCTAAAAAGGATGAGAACGGATTGCCGGACGGCGTCTTCTGTGATGGTGAGATTGATCCACGAAACCGGGGAAAAACTCCAGATGACCTCTCCTCCGCCGAGCATGAATAAGAGGACAATGATACTGAATGCTGTAAAAATTGCAGGTGCAAGCAGGAGCTCCCCATACACAAGCGGTGATACTCGTGCAGGAATTAACAGGACAAGGCTAAGTACAATCCCCGAAATAAGTGGAACTACCGGAGTTGGGGATACAAGACAAATAACAAGGGAACCAAGACCCAGAAGGATTTTGGTTCCCGGATGAATGTGCCGGAATGTACTGTTTTGTGCGATATCATCCAGCAGCGTTTCAAACATAGTGAATCAGGTTGTGGCGGTACGTTTTTTCTGACCAAGCCAGTACCCGATCACCAGTCCGACCACAATTCCTCCGAATGCTGCCTGTAATGCAAAGAGGGTCGCTTCGATCTCACCGCTTGGCGGCTTATACTGGGGAATGAGGGGAGTAAATGATTCAACCGGCTTCCCTGTCAGTTCTGCAATTTTTTCCGATCCAACATCGTCTGACCCGGAAAATTCATGACCTGCCTGGCCACTGATTACCAGGAACAGGACCACGAACGTAAAAAGGCCAATCAATGTAAGTATCTCTAATTTTCTGTTTTCTAACATAAATTTACACCTTCTCTTCCGGAACACCGGTCATTGTTCCAAGCGCAGATTCTATCTGCTTTTTCGAGAAGACATCCAGTTTCTCGATGAGGTCTGGTTTGAGTTGAACGATATACTTAAAGACGAGCGTAAGGACAAGCCCCTCGATAATCGAGAGCGGAATCTGGGTCACAGCAAATATCACAAAAAATGCGCTAAATGAAGCCATAATTCCACCAACCGCTGCGGGGTATGCAAGGGCAAGTTCAAAGGACGTTATGATGTACGTGACAATATCTGCTACTGCCGCAACGCAGAACACGGTGACGAAGATGTTCACCCGGGTGTTTTTTAAGAGTTTGTAAACCGCATAACCTGCAAGCGGGCCGCCGATCGCCATCGAGACCATATTGGCTCCAAGCGTGGACAATCCACCATGTGCAAGCAGGAGCGCCTGGAACAACAGCACAATAAAACCGATTACCGCGGTGATATAGGGTTTAAAGCACATGACCGAAAGCCCGGTACCGGTCGGATGGGAACAACTCCCGGTTACTGAAGGCAGCTTGAGTGCGGACAATATGAAGATAAACGCACCGCAAACCCCAAGCAGCGGGAGATACTCCCGGTCTTTGCGCAGCAGTGATTTTAGTTCGATAACTCCCACAATGAGAAACGGAATGGCGATAATCCACCATAACGCACACCATTGCCAGGGTAAAAATCCTTCCATAATATGCATGACATCACTGCTCAATTCTACTTGCTTAAAGTAAATATAAATTGCGTTTTGGAATTAACTGTTTATTGTCTGGCATGCCGGAATATGAATTTGTATATCAGGCCAGTATTTTTTTGGATAATAAAAATTTGGGTAGATACCAAATATTTTTCTCGTAACCGGATACACTATCATACTAATGAAAATCCGGGACGGGTGTGAACTTTCGCCGCGAAAGGTAACATATCTCAAGTACATATCCGACAAAGGCGGGAGAGTGCGGACCACCGATCTTGCCACGCAGTTTAGTGTCGATCCCTCAACTATCACAAAAACCATTGCCGAATTATCGGAGACCGGTCTTATCACCCATGAACCCTATCGTGGGATCTGTCTTACTGATGATGGAAAACGGTACGCTGAATTTCTTACAAAACGCCACCGGATCTTAAGCCTGATGCTCACCCATTATGGGTTCTCTCATGAACAGGCCTGTACTGAAGCTTCGAGGTTTGAAAGCCAGGTATCAAAAGAGGCAATAGACCGGATCTGTGCCGCAATGGGACACCCGGGGCAGGGGGTCTGTGGTGAAATTACCCATGACTCCGGATGCCATAACCAGGACCTGGCAGCTTGATCGTATTACAACCCGTCAGGCGTTCTCGCATCCAGAATGATGAGCCGTAACCTGAAACGATGACGTGGTTGCCGTAATTTTTTAATTCCGTCATTTTTAATCCCGAAAGAATAAGACTCATTAAAATTGGTATATCCCCAAATTTTTGATAATTATTATAGGTTTGCCGAGCGATATTCCATCGATGACTAAAAAAAAACATCCCAAAATGAGGTTATCCTATGATATTATCTCCCGATAAAAAACAAAAATTCCTGATCTGTGTTTTTATAATTATCACATTTCTCATCGCTGTCACAGCGTATATGGCATTCATTGCAAATGCCGGAACCGGAACACTATCGTCCCCGACAACCGGGTCAACCGGAAAACTTCAGGTAAGCACATCCTCGAGACCCATAACCCTGCTGGTTGTACCCGTAGCCGGGGATTATGCAGAGGTTACCCAAATCCTCCCCCCGGGTGCAGAACCCCACGAATACGAACCAACACCAAAAGATGCAATCAGGCTCCAGAATGCAAAAATTTTGTTTTATGACGGGCCTTTCATGGAACCCTGGGTGGAAAAACTTGCAGGATCTACAAACCCGGAGATTGTCCGTGCGCCATTCATTGACTCGATTCCTGCTCCTGCCCTTGCAGAACTAAAAGCCCAAAACCCGGATTTCCCCGACCCAAAACAAGACTCACATTTCTGGCTCTCGCCACAAATGGCTGAGTACTATGTGCCCTATATCGCTCAGAAATTATCCGACGCAGATCCGGCAAACGCTTCCGCTTACAGGAAAAATGCAGAGACCTTCGAAGCACGTCTCGCAAAACTCGATGCCGATTACAAGATCGGGCTTTCCAACTGCACGACCCGGACCTTCCTTACATCCCATGCATTCCTCAATTACCAGGCCGCGGCATATAACCTCTCGGCCCTTTCAATCACTGGCCTCAGCCCGGATGCGGAACCCTCGGTCCAGCAGATGGCAGCAATCCTTGACAAAGCAAAAGCAAAGAATGTTCAAGGCGTTATCGCTGAGACAAATGAAGTAGAAGCACTCAGCCAGTCGGTTGCATCAGAACTTTCCCTGCCGCTGTACCCCTACACGACCATGGAAGTCCTGCCAGCGGGAGAACTTACAGCCGGTGACAATGATTATGTCACCATAATGGGAAATAACCTCCAGCAGATGAGGCAGGCCCTGAAATGCCAGTAGACGCCCCGAAAAACAGGCCGGTATGCCTGACCGTCAATAATGTCAGTTTCTCGTATGGTGCAGAACCGGTCCTTGAAGATATAACGCTTACCGTCCGGCAGGAAGAGTTTGTCGGTGTTGCCGGACCAAACGGTTCCGGTAAAACCACACTTTTAAAAATTCTGGTAGGTCTTCTTAAGCCGGAAAAAGGTTCCGTGGAATTTACCTGCCATATGGATGACTGTGAGGGGATGTCACCCTGCCGACCCTGCATCGGGTACGTTCCTCAGCAGCCGGCGCTGCGCCAGCAGCAGTTCCCGGTGACGGTACGGGAAGTAATCGAGATGGGAACCTACGGACAGTCCGGCCTTTTTACCCGATTGACACCAGAAGATTATGCGGCAACGGACAAAGCAATCGCCGAAGCCGGCCTTGGACGTGTTGCCGGGGAACTCTTCTCGGATCTATCGGGAGGCCAGCAGCAGCGGGTGCTCATCGCCCGGGCGCTCGTGGGAAACCCTCATATCCTTGCATTAGACGAACCGACAAACGGCGTTGATGCGAAAAGCAAGCAGGAGTTCTACGCGCTGCTCTCGCACCTGCACGACACTCATAAGATTACGGTTATCATCATCCTCCACGACCTGACCGAGCTTTCCCGGATGATGGAGAGGATTGTCTTTCTTCACCACCGGGTCCTGTATGATGGGTCGGCACAGTCACTGGGCGCACAGGGTCTTTGGGAATTAATGGTGAAAGCAGGTAACCAGTGAGGTGAAATTTTATGGTCCTGGAATTTTTAATGTATAATTTCGGCATACGGGCGTTTATCGGTGGGTTGATTGTTGCCGTGACCTGCGCAAGTCTCGGGGTCTTTATTGTGCTGCGCCGGCTCTCGCTTATCTCGGACGGTCTTGGCCACGTGGCGTTTGGCGGTATTGCGCTCGGGTTCTGGACCGGAATTTACCCGCTTTATACGGCCGTTGTCTCGGTAATTGCCGGTGCACTTGGGATCCATGCGCTCGGCCGGCTCCGGGTCGCATCCGATGCTGCAATTGCCGTCCTCTTCTCGGCAGGACTTGCCATCGGTATTGTCCTTATCAGCATGGCGCAGTCAGCCCCGGCCGACCTGCTCTCATACCTGTTCGGGACGATTCTGGGGATCAATGACAGCGACGTGTATCTCGCGGCCGGCCTTGGTGTGATCGTTCTTGCGGTTCTTGTCCTGCTCTGGAAAGAATGGATCGGGATCACGCTTGACCCGGATTTTGCCCGGGTCGCCGGGATGCCGGTAACCGCACTTGAAATTCTCTTTACCGTCCTTGTAGGCCTCACAGTTGTCGTCGCGACACGGCTTGTCGGTATCCTGCTTGTCTCAAGCCTCATGGTGATCCCGGCCATTGCGGCTATCCAGCTCAGGCAGCCGTTCAAACGCACTATCCTTGCGGCTATCGCCATTGCGATTGTCTCGGTCATAATCGGCCTCCAGCTCTCATTCTCCTACAACCTTGCATCCGGGGGAGCGATCGTACTTGTTACAATTGGTTTCTTTATCCTCACCGTGATACTGTCACGGCTCTGGCCCCGTTTCAGGAAAGAACTGCCGGTCGAAGGATGGACTCACCAGTGTACTGAACCGGGATTCAACGGTTTAAACGAGATAAAAGATCCGGAACCGGACAAAAACCAATAATTTTTTTGGTGATTGTGTAACCTCCACCAAAAGTTCGATTAAACTGAAAGTGAAATTTTATTGCTGCTTTTGGGGGCTTCGCTCCCACACGCTTGTGGCATCCCCTCATTACAATGATGATGTATTCCCCGTATGCTGATTGTTTTTTTTTTGAACTTTTCAGGGTTGCAGGTAATACCCACACTATCGCATACGCCCCCGCCCCCCTTGGGGGCAGGGTTGGCGTGAGGGGGGGACTACATTTTTTTAATTTTCTACAAATTACAGATCCTATAAACACCCCTGAAATGCCATCATACCACCCATGAGTCAGTGGCGGACTTTGCCTGATCACCTTAAAAAAACGACCTGATCCCGGACATAAGGAGCGGTGAAAAAAACCGGAAAAGCGCCGGATTTTTCATAAGGATTCCGGCAATTTTTCCCGGCCGGTCCATGTCACCATGCCGGACAATTGCATCAACAATCTCCGGGGCGGCCATCGCCTCGATCATCCCGTCAAGGGTTTCAGAAGAAAGGTTCTGGCGCATCTGGAAGAGCCGGTACCCGAGCGATAGATCCCGGCCGATATCAACCTCCCAGCGTTTTTCGTATTCTGACAACGCCCTGTCCGAGAAATCGTCTCGCTCACAGCAGATGGCGGCTACGGCGGCCGCGTGCTTTGCGGTGCGGATGCCGGTGTAAACCCCGCCACCGGAGGTGGGCTTGGCAAACCCGCCGGCATCACCGACAAAAAGCGTGCGGCGGCCAAATGTTTTTGGCATAATGCCGAGAGGAAGTGTGCCGGTTACATGATGCACGTTCGATAAAAGGCCGATCTTTTTTGTAAATGCCGCGAAATGTTCCGGTACCCGGGTTCTCCCGCATAACCCGACCCGGACCCTGCCATCTCCCGATGGAATGACCCAGCCGAAAAATTCCGGCGATGCATCCGGGTAGAGTTCGACAAGGTTCCGGTCACCGTCAAGCAGGCCCTCCATCTGGATCCCGGCAAGGAACGTCCGTGCACGCTCCATACCGTAATGCCGGGCAATCGTGCTCCGTGGTCCGTCAGCTGCAATCAGGAAACGGAACGGGATTTCATCGTGTCCGTTAATCCCCCGGGTAATTACCCGGTTTTCCTGAACCCCAAAGACGGTAGTCTTTGTCATGAAACCGGCTCCGGCATCAGCCGCAGATTCTGCCATTTCCCGGTCGAGCGTTCCCCGGTCAACAACATGTGCTTTTGGGGTTTTCGCATCGATGACAAGAGTGTGCCCGGCCCCGGATACGACGCGTGCACCGGTCACGGTGTTCTGGATGGACCGGGTACTGACCCCGCATTCGGCAAATGCCGCAAGAGAGAGAAGGCCGGCACACTGGACCGGATACCCTATCGTTCCCTGCTCTTCAATACAAAGTACAGACAGACCGGCTTTCGCACATTCGCGCGCTGCCGCGCTGCCAACCGGTCCTCCACCGGCAACAATCACATCATACAGAGGACGCATAACCGGAAAAAATCCCAAAACTAAGAAAATTATTTGGGGGACTGCTCATTTTGTCCTGTACTGCCTGTGTCTTTTGAAGACTCCGGAGACTCGGACCCAATAATTTTTGTCGGGAGCCCGCAGGTCTTTAAAATCAGGACATGTGCCGGTACCGGTTCGACAATTCTCTCTTTTATGTGAAAGGCCATGGCGATAGCAAAAAGGCCGAACACAAACGAGAATGTCCCCACAATGGTCATGATTGGACTGGCGCTCATGGCAGGGACATAGTACGTAAAGATCCCGAGAAGAACGATGGTGCTTATGATCACACCGCCAACCAGGAGATACTTGGATTTTGGCCGGGTCAGCGCAAGCGAGACCCCCGAATACCCGGCGTAGAATGCGAGAACGGCAACTGCCAGGGCAAAGACCAGCGACATAATTGTCGTAAATATCATCGAAAGAACCCCAATTACCACAAATGCAGCAGAGACAAGGAACCAGAAGAACGCTTCTTCCGGGGGAGAACTAATCGCGATAAATATACAAACGACGATTCCCAGTATCAGGAGAATCCAGAATATAGCAAGGAAAACTGAGAGCACCGGCCCCGGTACGACAAGGCACAGCCCCCCAAAGATTACGCCAATAAGTCCTTTGAGAAGGCAGGACGATTTTGGATCCATAGAAATACGTCGATTTTCTTGCGTTAATAGTTTTGTACCGGGTTGCAGGTCGGACACGGGTCCCGGATTTTGTTTTTAAAAAAAAATGCGGGCAGGTATTTCACCGGTGATCATTCCGGTTAAAAATCCGTTTGACCTGGGCAAATACAAGTGTTATTTAGGTCCGGTTCATTTGTTCCGTCAGCTTTATTGCAGAACACACACGAATTTTCCCTGTGTTCGGTCGATATGAATTGGGTTTTTCCTATGCAGATCCTGAGATCCGGATCCAGTTGACGGACAATGAAGGCCGTGTAAAATACGAACGTGAATGCGCAGGTAAGACAGAATCCAGGTACCTGGGTCGCACATTTTCCGCCATCCATGTCCACCCGGTGGAACCTGTCAATCTCCCTGAGGCACTCACAAATTTCCTTGAGCTCTCGTTTCCCCCGCTGCTCCTTTCTCCCGGCTCGTCTCAGATCATTTATTTGAAATTCCCGGTTGAAACCGGGGTATTCCTGGAATCAGGAGAAAAGAGGGACCTGCTCGACATTTTTTCCCTTGCGCCAGTGAAATTTTCGCTGTATGGTTCGCCAAGTTCCGGCGTAATCACACGGTGGTATTACAGCGACCTGTATATGGATATCCCGGTTACGGATAAGCGCCGGGAAGGCGTCATGACCCTTCTCTTAAAAAATTCCGGGACAGAAACCGCAACCATTTCAAGGGCGGTCTTTGATGGCGCCAGCATGTGTATTTTCTATGGCGAACGGGTTGCCATGACTGCCACGATGGAAATTCACTCTCCCTCAATCGCCCATACGACTTTTTCAGATACCGCACCTGCCGACTGCCCGAACAGGGCAATTGATCTCTATCTTTCCCGGGCCTTTTCTATCACCACAGGAAAAGGGTATTTCATGGAGGCAGGGACGATATGAATTTTTTTGATTTCTTCAATATGACCATGCCGGAAGCGGCCGACATCGGATCAACGGTTACTTCGGACAGGGATTTTTTTGCAACCGTCAGCCCACGGGACATTTTCATCTTTTTTGTCGCAATCATCATCGCATATATTCTCGGTGTTATTATCAGTCACCATATCCGGGTGCGTATGAGCCACCGGCTCAAAAAAGACCAGCTCGATATTCTCACCGGAATAATCCGGGTAGTCCTGATCATCATAGCGATCGGAATTTCAATCCCGGGGATCCTTGACCTGAGTGTTACCATCATCCTCATTGCCCTTGTTGCAGTCATTGCGATCATCGGTGTCTCAAGCCAGAAAGTTATTTCAAATATGGTTGCCGGCCTTGCCCTGTTATACGAGAGCCCGTTTGCCACCGGGGATTTTATCAGTACCGGGGGTGTCTCGGGAACCGTGGTTTCGGTCAGGTTGTTTTCAGTCCGCATACGCACGACTGACGGGATCTACGTCCATATCCCAAATGACCAGATTTATTCAACCACGGTTTCAAACTGCCATGCAAATGTAGCCCGGCGCTATGTATATTCAGTCGGGATCCGGTACCAGGACGATGTAAAAAAGGCAGTGGTGATTATCGGGAAAATTCTCGAAGAATATACCTTTATACTCAAAAATCCGGCACCGTCTGTCTTTGTGAGTGATATTTCTGCCGACAGCGTTATTCTTACCATCCGTGCATGGTTCCCTTCGAACTGGAAACTGACACGGGACGATATCTCCCTTTCCACCGAAATCCTACCACAAATCAAGGAGGCACTGGAAGCCGCAGGGATTGAAATGCCGTATGCCCAGCGTGTCGTCTGGTTTGCAAACCAGCCCACGCATTTTGCTGATACTACATCAAGACAACCGTCAGAATCACGGCTGAAATAAAAAAAATCAGGAAATTTTTCAGGTCCGCCCGAACCCGAAAAACTCAATCCCTAAAAATTTCTCCAGCAGGTAAAGGATAGCAAAGAAGAGCACCGCATATAATACAAAACTCACCACAAAACTGGCCCAGCCGGTCATCGGGATATACACCATGATCAGGTTCGAAAGCCAGTTGGCAATAATGATAGCACAGAGGATCCCGAGGAAAAAGATCCCCCATTTTTTGACTGCTGCAAAATCCATATGCAATGTTGTATGTCCCGTGTATTAAATTGTTCAAAATAATCGAAATATAATCCCTCCAGGAAAATTTTATGACAGCGAAATAATTATGACATATCCGATCGAGTGTACCTGATGGAAGAACAGGAGACCGCACCCAGCCCGTTTAAGACATTCGCAAGTATCGCACTCATTGCGCTTGCAGTTATCCTTGTGCTGGTCTTTCTTTTTGGCCTGACAGCACAACCCGCCACATTACGATCTACGCCAAACTGGACGCTTGTCTCGTACCGCGATGCTACCGGCATTCTTATTCCTGTCATCAATGCCGGTGACATCACTGCACGGTTCGAACAGACCGGCAATGTCACCGGCTTTTCCGGGTGCAACCAGTATGTATCAGCATACCTTGAAAACAACAAGAGGATAAGGATTACATTCCCGCTGCACACCGGTAATGTCTGCCCGGATGCTGGTATCATGCAGCAGGAAACAACCTATTATAGTAATCTTGCAAAGGCCGATTCTATCCAGACCGGGCCTTCTGATATTACCATTATGGATTCGCTGGGAAACACCCTCCTTGTTTTTCGAAAAAGTATGGCCGGGAACGCGTGATTTTCCCGGGGCCCGTCGTGATTTGATCAGGGAAATATCGGTGCAGATCTTTCTGCTATAAGAAAGTATTTGAGGCACCCACACCCAATCACCGGCAGGCACAAATCATCGTTCCTTGAGAAGCTCCTTTCGAGTTTTACCCACTATAGGCTGATTGTTACCGGCCCTAAAAAAACAGGTATAATTCAAAGGCAGCACCGGAGGGATGAACCAATGTCAGGACGAAATACCGCAATACTGCTTCACGGGATTCTTGCTGAAATACTAAAAGTCTCCAAACTGATTGAGGGATACCAGTATGAGGATTTTTACCGCGATGAACAAACCTATACGAAGGTAACTAACAGCATCCGGATCCTTGATGAGATGGTGCACCAGATACCGACTATTATCCGGGTGAAATACGCTCTTTTGCCATGGAGAGAACTGGAGGCACTAAAAGAGGAGGTCGCACATGCAGACACGGTCACCCGGCCAAGAATTATCTGGAAGATTTGTACAGAAACGCTTCCGCGTATCCAGCCACTTGTCGAAAACCTGGCAGAAGAGATAAAGACATAATTGTTGCATTCTCTACAAGGAAGAAGTATTTTCGGATCCGGGCTCGCATACGTTTTTTTTCTGATCCTCCCCGGTTTTACTCTCACGGCATTTCCCCCGCGAATGCTTATCTTACTAAGAACCTTTGAGTACTGGTATGGATGAACAACCTGCGGAAAAAATCCCCGGCGATGATGCACCGGACCCGGGTTTAGTACCCCTCCCGGCAGCACCCATGGGCAGGGGATTCTGGGCCGTGATGGCGCTTATTGGTGTGCTTGTCCTCCTGATAATCTATGCCCAGGTCCAGGGTGTCACGCGATCCGTGCCGGTAAACCTGACCGGTACCAACTGGACGATGACTCACTATGTTAACGACAGCGGCACGATGGTCCCCCTTACGAACGGAACGGACATAACCCTCTGGTTTGGGAAGGAACCTGGTACTATCCTCGGGGGCCATTCCGGCTGCAACTGGTACACGTATAATTACACGATCAGCACATCTACGTTCGTCCTTGAACGAGGATCCGGGACCATGACAAAGATGCACTGTACTGACCCCGGCGTAATACAGGTAGAATCCACCTATATACACAACCTCGAATCATCCTCGACGATAAAATTCCGGAGCGATCATCTCTACCTGTATGACCCCGGCCAGAAATTGCTGCTGATTTTCAGCCAGGCACCCGGTTAATTATCCGGGACCCGCTTTTTTACGGATGGGTGGAATCAGGGAAAATCTACCTGACAAAAACCGGAGTACCACATAATCAGTTGTGGAAAAAACATTTGATTTTTGGTGATTAGGAAAAGTCCACCACTCACTCATGGGTAGTAGGGTGGCATTTCGGGAGTTTTTATAAGATCTGTAATCTGTAGAAAATTAAAAAAAATGTAGTACCCCCTTACGCCAACCCTGCCCCAAAGGGGGGCGGGGGCGTATGCGATAGTGTGAGTATTACCTGCAACCCTGAAAAGTTCCCCTAAAAACAATCAGCATGCAGGTAATACACCATCATCGTAATGGGGGGATGCTACAAGCGTGCGGGGGAGAGGGCAGGGATTACCGGAGACCTAAAAGAGCGTTATTAAAAATCCACTTCTAAATTTTTACCGAGCCGTTTTCTCCTAATTTAAAAAATTCTAAAAAAATGCGAGGGGGAAAAATAGTTACTGGAACGGAAGGATTCCCTCAGCCCGAAGGTCAGACACAGAAAGGTCCAGGGATTTTTGGGACTCAAAATTCCCGTTCTTTTCTTCTGTTGCATATTCATTGTTTCCCTCGGCAATTGCCTCCTCAAACGAAGCGGAGCCCGTCATTGTCGTTTCAAGACATTCTTCCGTGCTGTATTTATTGTCACTGGTATCGTAACAGACAAATGCATGGGTCGGCAGCAGGATGATGTGGGGATTTATTTCCATGGCTTCAAGCGCAGACGCATAAAGTACCGTTCCATCGATACAGTTTGCTGAAGCAGAAACGAGGGAGTCTGCCGGAAGGCGGACTTTTTGTGTAGAATCCGAATTCCTGCCAAACGAGACGGGGGTGTTGATGTATGTTATTGCATAGTCCTTCTGGAGAGCATAATAAATGGCTTTTACCTGTGCGTTTGTGTAATCCGCCCACTGCTCATCATTCGCACAGGATTCCCCGCACTGGTACCCGGTCATCGACTTGTCCTTCTGGTAATTGGCAGCGGTCCGGATCAGTTTGTCGATCCCGGTTGCATGAGGAGTCACCCAGGCTCCGATAAATTCGGACATATCAGTCGATTCATTTCCATCATCAACAGTCCAGACCATCGTATCTTTGGCATAAATTGTCACAGGGTCAGTCTGTTCATCAATTATATTCCCGTCAGACTTAACCAGGTAATGGAGTTGGGCATTGGTCCTTTCCGAGGGGATCTGTCCCTGTTTGAAGAGGGGGGTCTGACCGATAGTAACGGTCTTTTTTGCGGGGACAATTACCGTGTTTGTGGCCTTTTCCGTATAACCGGAGATTTCCGATTCGACAGTTACGGTTGCGTCGGCATTGCCGTTGTTTGTCAGGGTAAAATCAATAAACGTAATGTTCCGGTTTGGGAACTGGTAATAGATTCCCGGCATCACGACATCCATTTCGGAAATATTAGCCACAATGTTTTTCGGATTCCCGGCTCCGGACATGCTGTCCGACAGGGTTTGTGATGCTGCGGTCATCCCGCTATCCGTTTCATTATCGCTGCTGACACAGCCTGCCGCACACAAAAAGGCAACAAGCAGACAGGGAACAATCAAAAAATATCGTGAAATTGTCATCTGATTAAATGTCTTTTTTTTGCTCATATAGGTGCTGATTTTTATCGGGAGTTGCGACAAAATTTTGCTAAAAAAGATTTTTATTTATCAGGTCGTATTAAAAACACCGTCATCATCATCGTTATTAAACAGTTTTATGCCTGAATCCCCGGAATTGTTTTTAATCCGGTTAATTATGCCAACATTAAAAAAATCTGGCGCTATATACTCTATCAGGTAACAAGGAGTCGGTGAACCAGAGGCATGGAAGCAAAAAGCGAACGGAAAGACGGGGTACTTGTTTTTTTTATCAACGGCAGACTTGATGCATTCGGCGCCCAGCAGCTCGACGAATGGATAAAAGGGGCGCTTCATGACGATGACAAGGAACTGGTGCTCGACCTGTCCGGCTCCACGTACCTCTCCAGTGGTGGCCTGCGCACGTTTAACGTATTAAAAAAGGAGATGAAGCGCAGGAACGGTCGGTTTGCTCTTGCGGGCGTCGGGGAGTACCCGAAAAAAGTACTCGACATGGCCGGGTTTACGACAATTTTAGAGATCTTCCCGACTACCGATGCAGCGGTTGAGGATATCAGGAAAAAACGCAAGAACCCGACACTCTTTAACGAGATCTTTTATAAGAAGATCGAAGAAAAGGGTGTCACGCTCACTATCGAACCGGGCTGGATGACCAGTCCGCCAACCCTCCGGGTCACCGGCGATCTCCAGAAACTCCTGCATGCCCGGCTGACAGAAGCGGACATCAAGACACGGAAATTTTCCGAAATTACGTACTCTCTTGGCCTTGGCGCACTCGGGGCCGACAAAAAAGAGGCGATGCCGCTTCTTGGCGAGATGATTACGCTGTACGGTTCGATGGTCTGGCTGCCGACTGACGGGAACAACACCCCGGATTTCCTGACACCCCTGGATGCGGAAACGGACGTGCCGGTCTATACAGGATTTAATATCACGCTGGACGGCCCGTTCAACGAGTACCTGGCTCTCGATACAAACGACCCCCTCGGGGTCAGCATCACGGATATTTACCGCATGATCTTCGCGGGTGCAAAAGAACGCGGGGTGAAGACCTTCAAAGGCGTGATTGCGGTTACTATCTGGGGCGTGATCGCCGGCCTTGCAAGTTCTGGTATCAAAAAGGCGCCAATCGCCGCTGCAGGGCTGCCCAAGGGTACCTCAATTATGGATCCTATGCAGGCGGCCACGTGGATGGCATCCGATACGAACATGTCCTACAAAGGAGATACGCTGGTAAGTTTC
>Ga0209098_1003138_pt1 | contig 14008 bp, 15 predicted proteins | sample AD_JPNHW1_MetaG_FD_184429 | JGI IMG/M metagenome (GOLD analysis project Ga0209098, IMG submission 184429) | Active sludge microbial communities of municipal wastewater-treating anaerobic digesters from Japan - AD_JPNHW1_MetaG (SPAdes) (version 2) | ecosystem: Engineered > Bioreactor > Anaerobic... | reverse complement strand
ATTTGGCGATTGTAGAGCCAAACACAAGCTCAAGCGGCGAAGTTTTGTTCAAAATATTCAAAAAATTAAGTTGGGAAATAAATTTAGACATTGCAATTTGTATTTACACAGCGATTTTAACCGACACCGGCGGCTTTAGGTTTGAAAATACAAATTCAAGCGTATTAAGAGTAGCCGCAGAACTTGTAGATATAGGCGTAAATCCAAAAGAGCTTTTCAAAAAATGCTACGAAACAAAAACTAAAAACATGGTGCTTTTCCAAAATTACTGCGTAGGCAAAGCAACTTTTCTGAACAAAGACAAAATTGCTTATACGATAGTTTACAAAAAAGATATGGAAAAATTTTACGCAGGAGATGATTACACCGACGGAATAGCCGAAACCTTGCGGTCTATAACCACTACAGATGTTTCATTTGTGGTAAAAGAGGTTGATTCAAAAACATGCAAAATCTCTATGCGAAGCAAATCCTCAGATATTGCAAAGGTTTGCTCTGTTTTTGGAGGAGGCGGTCACAAATTTGCAGCAGGCTGCACGATGAAATATTCTTGCGATGATGCGGTTAAAAAATTATTGGCTGAAATTAATAAGGAAGTTAAATGAAAAAAAGACTCATAAGATATTCAAAACACATTTACAGAGCGGTTATCGACAAAGATTTTTCGGGAATGGCTGCTGAAATGGGATTTATGCTTGTTATAGGAATTTTCCCTTTTATGCTTTTTTTAATGGCAATTTTTGGCTGGATGGGCAAAAAATCTTTTATGAATCCTGTTTTGCTTTTTATGTCAAATATAATGCCGCATGATGCAATGGAATTAATACATACAGTACTAAAAGAAGTCATGATATTCTCTAAAGGCGGCACAATGGCAATAATCGGGTTTATTGTAACAGTTGTGTTGACTTCAAATGCTGTTGCAGTTGTTCTTAAAGGATTAAATACAGCTTATAAAGTAGAAGAAACCCGCTCTTTTATTTACACAAGAATTCTTTCCACCATAATGGTCTTTGTAAACACTTTTATGCTTTTTCTGAGCATAAACCTTATTATCTTCGGTAAAGTTATAGTAAATTTTCTTATAAGCTATGCTGAAATCTCAAAAGCTTTTGCGATAACTCTTTTGACTTTACGTTGGCCGGTTGCTTTTCTGGCGTTGTATTTTATGGCGTTCATAAATTACTACATCCTTCCCGACCTAAAAGGTCCCGAAAAACTTAAAAGAGCAAGTGCTCTTCCTGGAACTTTATTTTTCTGCATGTTCTGGCTTGCAGGCTCTTGGGGCTTTTCGATTTATGTCAATAACCTGCAAACATACAACAGGGTTTACGGAACAATCGGAGCATTTGCGGTGCTTATGGTCTGGATGTATTATACCTCGCTTTTGCTTTTGATAGGTGGCGAGATTAACTCCCAAGTCTATAATAAACTTGAGATGCGCGAAGAAAACAATTCTTAAAATTTTTAATTTTGTTGTATTTTAAATTAATTCTGATAAAATATATATGATAGGTTACAAGGAGAGATATATGAAAAATATAATTATTTATTCTAATCAAAACAAATCCGCTCTAACAGAAATGCTTTCTTCAATTGAAGACTCAAATGTAAGAGTAGAATCTGATTCTCTTTTGAAAGAATATACCCTGCACAACCCGAGTTTGGTTATTGTAGAATCTGCACCAAATTTAAAAGAAGTTTTAATGACAACAAAATTTTTCGCGCCGATTTTAATTGTAGGACCTATCTTTACAGATGTTACTGTACGGGCAGAAGGTTTTGACTTCATAAATACACCTGTAAATAAAGATGAACTTATCGTAAGAGTAAATGCTTTGCTCAAAATAAAAGAATTAAAAGACACTCTAAGCTTAGCAACAACAACCGATGAACTTACCGGTTTGCATAACCGCAAATATCTTCACGAAAGATTAGAATCAGAAATTTCACGCGCAAAACGTTACAAAACCCAGCTTTCTTGCCTTTTATTTGATATAGATTTTTTCAAAGTAGTTAACGATATGTACGGTTACGACTGGGGCGATGTTTTGCTTAAATCGCTGGCAGATAAACTTAAATTTTTGGTAAGAAAAGAAGATATTTTGACAAGATACGGCGACGAAGAATTTTTGCTGGTACTTCCAAATACTTCTGAAGAAAACGCATTCCTTTTTGCAGAAAGATTCAGACGAGATATCGAAAAAATGGAATTTATTCCCGCAGGCGAAGACGAAAGGCACCCGATTACAATCTCAGGCGGAATTTCAACTTATCCTTGCCTTGAAAATGTTGAAGAAGATGCAAATACAATCATAAGATATGCCGAACATGCTCTATACAACGCAAAAAAACGCGGCAAAAATAAAATAATCCAATTTTCTCAAATAAATCTGGATTACTAGATAAAATTATAAAAAGCGGGGCGATTTTTTTAAAATCGCCCCGCTTTTTTATTTATAAACTTTTTTATATTGCAATATTGTTAAAAACTTGTCCTATTCTCAAACATGCGCTAATCTATTATTATAAGAAACAGTCTTTAGGGAAATTATGATTAAATCAAGCAGGATAGTTGTTGTTGACGATGACACCATAGTAACGTCAGCTCTAAAAACTCTATTTAAAATAGAGGGATTTTCCGATGCACATTATTTTAACAACCCGAAAGAAGCTGTGGAATTCATAAAAACAAACAAGCCGGATTTAATTTTGTCCGACTTTTTAATGCCCGAGATGAACGGACTGGAATTTCTGTCTGCAGCAAAAGAGATTTACCCCGAAGTCAGTATGATACTGCTTACAGGATATGCGGATAAAGAAAATGCCATAAAAGCAATTAACGAAATCGGGATTTACCGCTATATCGAAAAACCTTGGGAAAATGACGATTTAATAATAAATATCAAAAACGGTATTGAAAGAAGCCATCTTCTTGCCCAATTAAGAGAGAAAATTGAAGAACTTGAAAAAGCAAAAGCCCAGCTGGAAAAATATTCGCACAGTTTGGAAGAGCTTGTTGCGGAAAAAACTGCCGATTTAGTCAAAACCAATTCAAAATTATCGGGAATAATAACCTACTGCGCTGACGGGATAATAATAATTGACGAAAACGGCAGAATAGAACAGGTAAATCCTGCCTGCGAAAATTTCGTGGGGCTGTCGGAAGAAACCTTAAAAACAATGAATTTCGGAGATATCACCTACAGCGGAAAAGGCCAAAACTTTAAAGAAATTTTAAAAGAACATTCAGAAATATTTTTAAGGGATTATTATATAATAAATTCGCTCAGAGACAAAAAAATTCCCGTTGAAATAAGTTTTGCCACAATCGCATCAGACGAAAAAGAAAAAGTACAAAAATTTGTCGGAGTAATCCGTGACGTCAGGGCGCAAAAAGAAACCGAAAGACTTCGCGATGATTTTATTGCGACACTCACACACGATTTAAGAACTCCGCTTCTTGCGGCAATTCAAACCCTTAAATTCTTTCTTGACGGTTCTTTGGGCAACTTAGATGAAAAACAAAAAGTTCTTCTTTCAACAATGCAAAGAAGCAACGAAGACTTGCTCGGACTGGTAAATGCCCTGCTTGAAGTCTATAAATACGAAGCCGGCAAACTAAACCTATGCAAAACAAATTTTGTTTTAAAAGACTTGATTAATCAATGTTTCAGCGAGCTTGAACCGCTTGCAAAAAATAAAAACATTGATTTTATTTTGACTTTTTGTGCCCATGAAAATTTAACCATAAACGCCGACAGGGGCGAAATAAGAAGGGTTATAACAAACCTATGCGGAAATGCGATTAATTATACGAACAATAACGGCAAAATCGATGTTCTTGTAAGAGAACAAAACGGAGATGTGATTTTCTCCGTTGCAGATAACGGAAACGGGATACCAAAAGAAGACATTCCGCATCTTTTCAAAAGGTTTTCGCAAGGCACCAGCCAAAAACGCTCGACCGGAACCGGTTTGGGGCTTTACCTTTCAAGGCAGATTATAGAAGCCCATGGCGGAAAAATTTGGCTGGAGAGCAAAGTAAGCAATGGCAGCGAATTTTCCTTCCTGCTTACAGGGGTTAAAGTTGAAGGCAAACAGCTAATCAAGTAATTACAAAGTTAAAGGATAAAACAATGTCAAATGTTAGAGTTTTATTGGTTGAAGATCATACAATGACAAGGATGGGGCTTTCTTTAGTGCTTGAAAAAGCTCAAGGAATAGAGCTTATTGCAGAAGCCGAAGACGGACTGCAGGGTGTTGAAATGGCTCAAAAATTACTTCCTGATGTGATTTTAATGGATATCGGCTTACCCAATATCGACGGAATTGAAGCTACAAGAAGGATTAAAGAATCAGGAATTGAAAGCAGAGTTTTGATTTTTACCTCACGCGACAACGAAGATGACGTATTTGCATGCTTTAAAGCAGGTGCCGACGGCTACATTATGAAAGGCGCAAGCCCTATGCAGACAACAAACGCTATTCTTGCCGTAAACGAAGGAACAGCATGGCTTGACCCTGCAATAGCAAAAATTGTTTTATCAAACATTCAAAAAGGCGACTCCCCTTCACAATCGCCTATTAATTCAAGTTTTAAAAACGGCAAAAATATTTACGGACTTACAGAAAGAGAACTTGAAGTTCTTGCGCTCATCGTAGAAGGACTTTCCAATCCACAAATTGCAGATAAACTTGTCATAACAAGGGCAACCGCCAAAGCGCATGTTCATAGCATTTTGCAAAAGCTTTACGTTGACGACAGAACAAAAGCCGCCGTTATGGCAATGAAAGAAGGCTTAGTTTAGAAAAGTGAGATGTGAGAAGTGAAAAGTGAAAAGAAAAAAATATTTATATTAATTATTTTTGCGATTTTGCTGAACCAAATTATTTTCTCTTCTTCGGTTTTGGCAAAGAAAAAATACCAAAACACTCCTGCCCAGGAATACAAATATCAGCAAAAAGTTTTGAGAAAGCTTGAAGTCGAAAAATACAAAAAAAGCCTTTTACCTCAATCGGGCTACATGACAAGAGAAGAATATGAAAAACTTTCCGAAGACATTCCCAATTCAAAAATAGCAATTCCTTCAGCACCGCCGCCCAAAGACATTAAAATGAAATATATTCCGCAGCCCACTTACAAGCTGATAAAATACAATAACCCGCCGGGTACTCCGGAACTGCAGATTATAAGAAAATTTTATTTTAACAGGCAGGAAAATGCTCAGGGCGTTGCCTCCCCGAATTTAAAAATGCTTGTATATCCTGCAATTTATTACTATGCAGAGGCTCAATGCACCGCATGCGACCTTTTTGTAATTCCTCTGGACAAAACTCTTCCCGATGTCGAAAGGGTTTCCAGGGCAAATGTTATAAAAAGAAATCCTACACCGATTTTATCCACGGAAAAAGACATAAGCCAAAAATTTGCCTTCAGAACAATGACTCCCGTTGATTTTTCCCCAGACAGTTCTAAATTAATTGCAAAGGAAAAAATAGGAAATATTCATGACGGAATTTGGAAAACAAATCTCTGGCTTTACGATTTTGATTCCCAAAGCGCGCAAAATCTTTCACAAATCAGAACAGATATAGAAAATCATTGGAAAAAGACAAAAAATTTAACTCTTTCAGAAAAACGCTGGGATATTTTCCCTCTGGGCTTTGATGCCCAAAATCCGGATATGATAGTTGTTGCGGCTTACGGCTATACCGGATTTAGACCTGTTATGCTCGGGATTTGGGGAATCAATTACAGAGACGGCAAAACTTCGCTTATCTCAATGAACGGCTCTGATGCAAAAATAGTCACAAGCGGGGTAAAATTGGTTCAAAGTGGGGTGGTAAACCCTTATGTTGTAAAAGCCGAAGAAAAACGCCTTGACAAACTTGCCAAAAAGAAAAGAAAATCAGCAAAACAAGAAATTAAAAAAGAGAAAAAAGCAGCAAAAAAACAGCTTAAAAAGAAACTCAAAGAAATGAAACACGAAGAAAAAACCGGAAAAAGCCTTTACATACAACAACAAAAGACTCCTTAACTAATTTTTAACTGTGTTCTTTGATAAATTCCAGCTTTTCTTCTCTGGTTAAATCTTTTATCCTCAATTCTTCTTTCATCGCCTCGGATTTTGTATCAAAACATGCCTGATAAATGATTTTAACAGGCTTATTTGCGCGGGTGTATTTTGCCCCTTTGCCCGACAGATGTTTTTCAAATCTTTTTTCCACATCATCGGTATATCCGCAGTAAAGCGTGTTATTTTCTGTCAGCAAAACGTAAGTATAAAATTTTTTCTCCATAGTTTTATGATAAAATAAACCTATGATAAAAGACAATATCAAAAACGCAAATCTTTATTACAATCTTTCAAAACGCTTTGAAATAGGCTTAAAATATCTTCAAAAAAACGATTTTACAAATTTTAAAAACGGCAAATACCCGATATTGAATGAAGAAATTTTTGCATCAATACAAGACTACACTTCAAAACCTCTCGAAGAAGGAAAATTCGAAGCCCACAAAAAATATGCCGACATTCAGTTTATAGTAAAAGGAAGCGAAAAACTGGGTATTTGTAACATCAAGAATTTTACCTTATCACAAATTTATGACGAGCAAAAAGATATAGAATTTTTAACCCCGATTGACAAAAGTTTGTGTAATTTTTTTGAACTCAACGAAGGCGAATTTGTAATTTTTTACCCTAAAGATGCGCACATGCCTTCTTTAGCAATCGACAAACCCGATTACGTGAAAAAAATTGTTGTGAAAATTCAAGTAAATTAAACGCAAAAAACGGGTACTTACCCTGCAAGGGAATTGACCCGTTCTGCCGCACGACTATGAAATGCGAAGTTAATAAAATAGCCGTTTTCACGGCTAAAAACTGTATCGGATAAAGGAGTGGAGGAGAAAATAAAGAAAAAGAGATTGGTTACATTTAAAATATTCCCATTATTTTTTTATATATAACGTATATATAAAATATATTTACATAAATTTACTTTTGAAGTTTACCGTTCATCGGAATAAAGTTTTTATGCTAAAATAATTTATATGAATTTCAAGAATTTAAGCAGAAAACAGATAATATATTTAAGCGTTTTTGGGGCACTTATTGCAGTGCTTTTGTGGGCGTTTATTTCTGCGGGAATTATTACTCATAATTTTAACAGGGATAAGCTTATAGGAACAGAAAACAGGCAAGAACTTGATATTGCCGGCTTAATTCTCACCGAAACAAAAGAAGGCAGAAAATACTGGGAACTCTACGGTGAAACAGGTTATTACAACAGCGACAATAAAGTTGCCATTCTTGAAAATGTCGCAGGAAACTTCTACAAAGACAACGAAGTCACAATGAGCTTTGAATCCAGCAAAGGAACTTACAACGAAATTAAAAGACAAATCATACTTTATGACAACACCCACATCGTAATCAAAGACGGAACATCGCTTTACACCGATAGGCTTGTTTGGTCAGGCTCTGACAAAGACGTTGTAGCAAAAGGAAATGTAAGAATAAACAGAGACAATGAACTTATTGCAACTGCGCAAAGCGCAATTATAACCCCCGATTATGCGACTTTCAAAATTGCAGGCAAAACTGTCACCAAGCTTTATAAAATAAAGGAGAAAAAATGAAAAAGGTTTTAGCTATATTAACTTTAGTAACTCTTTTGGGGCTTTCTGCAATAGCCTCTGATTTAGTTATTGAGTCGAAAACACAGACATTTTCCGAAAAGGACAATAAAATTAAATTTGAAGGCGATGTTAAAGTCTCAATTGATGAAGTTAAAGTTATAGGACAAAAAGCTGATGTAACCGTCGGAAAAAACCAAAAACTTGATGTTGCAACATTTTATGACAAACCTTATGCATATGAAGTCAAAAAGAACAAAAAAAGGGAAGTTAAAGCAAACATTTTAAAGGTTTCTTTGATAAATAAAATCGTAACGGCAGAAGGCGACACGCAATCAACAGTCTTTGACGGAAAAGAGCCGGTTGTAATCATAACGGCAGATTCTCAGGAATACAACACGCAAAACAACGTTATGAAGGCAAGAGGACAGGTCATTATCCATTATAAAGATTTGGAAACTTTTTCGGACAGTGCGATTATAAAAACAAACAAAGAAGGTGACTTGCAAAGAATCGATCTTATAGGCTCGGCAAGACTTAAGCAGGACAAACACCTTGCGCTTGCAGACCATTTCATTTATAACCCTGCCACTCAGGAATTAATCTCAATCGGACACGCCACAACAAATGCCATCTTAGATGACGGTTCAAAACTTGTCTTAAAAGCCGATTATCAGGAATACGACCAAAAATCAAACACTTTTCTGGGAAGCGGTCATGTAAAAATTTGGTTTAAAGATTATTACGCGCAAGGACCGAAAGTCACTTTCTATCCCGATAAAAAAACGGGCAAACCTAACGAAATTTACTTTACAGGTCGTTCTAGTGTAACTCAGGATGTAAAAACAGTTTACGCAGATAAAATTAAACTTATTTTAAGACCTAAAAATTTCTTTGCCGAAGGTAACACAAAAACGGTCATAAAAGATGTCGGCTCGCTCAATGATAACAAAAGTTTTTAGGATATTTTATGGAACAAAAAATTCAAGAAGCAATCAAATTATTTCAAGAACAAAAATGGGATGAGGCAATAGATGCTTTTTCACAAATTTTAGAAACAACCCAAAGTGCTGAAATTTACAATAATTTGGCACTTTGCTATTACAATAAAAGCGACTTGGAAAAAGCCGAAATGTTTTATTTAAAAGCATTAGAAACAAACCCGAAACTCACGCAGGTTTATATAAACCTTGCCGATTTATATTTCAGACAAAAAAACTTTGTAAGCGCAATTAACCTTCTTCAATCAGGGGTTTATGAACTTCCAGACGAGATTGTTTTATCGCATTATCTTGCAAGGGTTTACATGGAAGATGCAAGACTGGACTTGGCGATTGACGAATTAAACAAAGTTTTGGAAGCCCAGGAAGAAAATTACGATGCCTATTATGATTTGGGGCGGATTTATTTTGAACTGGGAGAGTATGATTTGGCGGTTTCAAATTTTGAAAGCGTTCTTGAATACAAAGACAATAATGAATGGGTTTATTTTTATCTGGGACAAGCTTACGAGGCAAACGACCAAGTCGATAAGGCAATGTCAAGTTATTTGAGGGCAATCGCTTTAAACGAAAAGTTTTACCCTGCTTACAAAAAAGTTGCTATACTGTTTTTGGCGCGCAACGATTTTCAAGACGCAATTGAATACTTTGAAGATTATATGAGTTTTGACCTTCCGCAGGAAGAAAAAGAAAACATTCAAGCAACTGTTGAGAGAATAAAAGGGGTAAATGGGCTGAACAGCTGAAAAGGTGAATGGCTGAACAGTTTTTGGTTTATAAGATTATAAGTTGATGAGTTTATAAGTTAAAAATTTTTCGTCATTCTGAGGGCGAAGCCCGAAGAATCTCGCGTCTTTGCGAGACATGAATTATCGGCTTTTATAATTTTTGTCCACCGAAGCAATCCAAAAATCATTGAACAGATGGCTTATAATATTTTTGATATTTCATAAATTTTTCAAAATAATTGCTTATTTTTTCCCCAAACGCATAAGCCTCAACCTCTAATGGATTATTTTTATAAGTATCACCGGCAATTCCTATAAAATTAGCTCCTTCATAATCTTTTATTGCGTTTATTTGCTCTAAAGCCTTAATCCCTTCTATAGAATCTGAACTGATTTTAGGTAAATTTAAAACTTTTTCATAATTAACTCTAAACTCTTCCAAAAAAGTTTTTGCCGTATTCTTTTTTGCTGCAGCCAAAAATTCTTCTGCCTTCCCCTCTCTAACAGCGTTTTGATAGGCTCCCCTAAAGAAAAAATCAAAACTTGATTCACTAATTGAATTCTTAACTGCATTTTCTGCCAAAGCTTCTGCCAATTTTTCTATACCAACTCCTTCTGTTCTTATCATTGAACTGAATTGTTCAGAGTGTTTTAACTCATGCGCCAACATATCCAATTGTTTTGCCTTATTCATTTTTAAAACGCCATTATCATAATTAATTGAATTTAAATTCGGAGAAAATCCCCCCTTTATTGAAAAACCGCTGGTTTCATTAGCATTTATTATAACTTTTTCGGGAGCAGTTGCTTCAAGTTTCATAAACTTTTTGATTTGGTTATAACCCTTATTAAAAAAAGCCTCTCCTTTTTCGTCTTTCAATTTTGCAAAAATTGTTTTTAATTCATCAGGAATTTCTGCCAACGCTTTGTTTGCAAGTTTTTTATTTCGCCCGCGAGAGATAATTACTATCCCTACGCCCGCAAGAACAGTAGCAAAGGCTATACCTGCTGCTATTAATCCTTTTTTAGTGCACTTTGGATCTACATTTGACTCTGACATTGTATTTCTGGCACAAAAAGCTGCATTATCCCCCGAAACACTATTTCGTTTCGGAAGCACATTTTTTCCAAAGGAATTAACTTTATAATTCTGTCCCGAATTTACATTTCCAATTAAATACATAATTAACAACTTTTTTTATATCACTACACATATATTAAAAAAACAATTTGTATAAAAAATGCTATAAAATTCTATTCTATTACATTTTATTTACAATTATGACTATATTTTAGCAGTTTAAACCTTACATTTACACTTCGTAATACTATGCAAAAATTATGTTCTTTGATATAATAATTTGGTTAAACTTTTATGTTATAATTTGCCAAAAAGGATATATTATGTCTGATAAAACGCTTGAAAAAATAATTAAAAGAATTCTAAATAAAATTACCGCCGAAAAAATTATTCTTTTTGGCTCCCGCTCCAGAGATGATTTTCATGAAGATAGCGATTATGATTTGTTGGTTATTTGTGATGATAACGTAGATGTTAAAAAAATCTCCAAAGAAATTTATTCTCAATTCACTGACATAAACAAGGGTGTTGATGTTATTATCCGCCCCAATAAATATATAAAAAAAAGCTTAAAACATGTTAATTCTTTCATAAGTTCAATTTATAATGAGGGCAAAGTTATTTATGGATAAATCCTTAGAACCGAAAGAATGGCTTAAAAGAGCTTTAAGTAATTTAAACTTGGGAAAAAGCCTTGCTAAAGGCGTTAATTTTGAAGATTTATGTTTTAATTTTCAGCAATCCGTTGAAAAAGCATTAAAGGCTATTTTGATTAAAAACAAAATTAATGTTCCAAGAACTCATTCAATCTCAGAATTGATAAATTTACTAAAAAGCAACTCAATAAATATTCCTGACGAACTTGAAAAAACCGCACCTTCATTACATATATACGCAGTTGATACAAGGTATCCCGACAACTATTTTTTGGTTGATGAAGATGATTACAAAGAAGCTTTAGAAATAGCCCAAAAAGTTTATAACTGGGCTAAAACAATAATTAATTGACAATGACAAAAGAAAAATACTGGATAGCATTTTCTGCAATCGAGCAGGTGGACAGCAGTTTTGTACAAAGACTGTTTAATTATTTTGGCGACATTGAAAGTGCCTTTAAAGCCTCCTTAAATGATTTATCCAACATTGACGGGCTGAGTGTCAAAAAAGCCGAGACGTTTGTGCGTGAACGTGCTAAGATTAACCCCGACAAAGCTTTAGACGACGTCGTTAAAAGAGGACTTAAATTTTTAACCTTTGACAGCAAAAATTACCCCTATATGCTCAAAAATATTTCAAATCCGCCTGTAGTTTTATATTACAAAGGCGATTTGGGAATTTGCAACTTAGAAAAAACTCTTGCGATAGTTGGTTCAAGAAAAGCAAGCACACACGCCAAAGATGTTTTGACAAAAATTTTGACAGAATTTAGGGGAACTGACATCTGTATAGTTTCGGGTCTTGCCTCAGGAATTGACACAACAGCCCATCAAGGTGCGCTTGCCAATAACTTGAAAACAATAGGTGTTATCGCAAGCGGATTTGACTTTATCTATCCGACTTCAAACAAGGTTTTATACGAAAAAATAATGAACGGAAACGGTGCTATCGTAAGCGAATATTTTCCGACATTTGAGCCATTGCCTTTCAGATTTCCGCAGAGAAACAGGATTGTATCGGGGCTTTCTTACGGAACACTTGTCGCAGAAGCAGCTATAAAAAGCGGAGCATTAATCACCGCAAACCTGACTCTGGAGCAGGGAAGAGAGTTGATGTGCATTCCGGGCTTGATTTCAAACCCTAATACCGAAGGGATTTATAAATTATTAAAGCAAGGCGCAACAATGGTTACAAGTGCTGAGGATATTTTATCCGCCCTAAATTGGCAAATTACACCTCAAGAGCAGATGAAAATTGATTTTTCCAAAGTCACGGAAAATGAAAGAAAAATCTTGGAGTCAATAGAAATAGAGCCAAAAGGGTTTGACAAAATCTGCGCCGAAACAGAGCTTGAATTTAACACTCTGCTTGTGTGCTTGACAAGTTTGGAGCTTGCAGGCATAATAAAACAGATTGAAGGCGAGAAATATTCGATAAAATAACTACCTTATAATACCTGCCTGAACTCTTGCATATCTAAAAACGTTTTGTGACTCTTGATTTCCCACATACCTCCAATGCCAAGGTTCATAGCTTACACCCTGACGATTTCCTTGAGGATAAGACATTTCAAATCCGTATTTTGGGGCATTATTTATAAGCCAAGTATAATCCTGCTGTCGAGAAGGGCTCATATCAAAAGCATAGCCTGTATGATGTTCACTAAAACCCGGAGGTGCACAGTCTTTGATTTTTTGTTCTTGAGTTTCCCCGTTTATTGTTGTCTGATCATAAAAAAGTTGTCTTTGTGTTTCTATAGACCTGAAACCATAATTTAAATTAATTGTTATGCCTTTACTTTGGGCTTCTGATATTAATTCATTGAGTTTTCTTATTGCTTCGGGTTTACCCATAACACTGCTTGAAGAATTCAATCTGGATAAACTTGAAACATTCACTTCATCATATTTATAAAATCCGTATGAAACTTCATTTACGTTAACTTTCGTTCTTAAATTAACCGGATTTTTATGATTTTTAATATTATTTTGCGAATGGGTAAAAATAGAGTGCCTTTCGGCTTTTGTTTTAGCAGATAATTCCTGAACATTAATTGCAGCCGGGTTATAAAGTCTAACAGCTCCATCCGTCTGCATATTTTGTAAATTTGTAATAGATGGGATTGGCATAAAAAAAATCCTATTTATATTAAAATCCTCGTATTAATATAAAAACATTTTTATATTAAAAATTGCCCTTTATTTGCTTAAAATATTATACGTGATATAATTTAAAAACGATTTGTTCAAAAAAATTAAATAAAATGGCAAAAGCAGCAGTTAAAAAAAATTCAGAAGAGAAACAAATGAAAAAATCAAAGTCAAGAGCTTTGATTATTGTTGAGTCGCCCGCTAAATCAAAAACCATTAAAAAGATTTTGGGCGACAATTTTCAGATTGAAGCAAGCTTCGGACATATAAGGGATTTTCCAAAAAATGTTCTTGGTTTTGATGTTCAAAAAGATTTTGAACCCAGCTTTGTTGTAATTCCCGATAAAAAAAAGGTGGTTACAAAGTTAAACGAAGTCGCCAAAAAATGCGACAAAATATATCTGGCCTCAGACCCCGACCGCGAAGGAGAAGCAATAGCATGGCATGTCAGACAGATTTTGGAAGTTCCCGAAAGCAAAATTTTAAGGATAGAATTTAACGAAATTACCCCCAAAGCCGTAAAACACGCAGTCGAAAACCCTCGAGTAATAGATATGGACAGGGTCAGAGCCCAACAAACAAGACAAATCTTAGATAGGCTGGTGGGTTACAAAATTAGCCCCGTGCTTTGGGAAAAACTAAGAAATAACAGGCTTTCTGCAGGAAGGGTTCAATCGGTCGCGCTTCGCATGATTTGCGAGCGCGAAGAAGAAATCGAAGCTTTTGTTCCTGTCGAATACTGGTCA
>Ga0209098_1003132_pt1 | contig 14025 bp, 11 predicted proteins | sample AD_JPNHW1_MetaG_FD_184429 | JGI IMG/M metagenome (GOLD analysis project Ga0209098, IMG submission 184429) | Active sludge microbial communities of municipal wastewater-treating anaerobic digesters from Japan - AD_JPNHW1_MetaG (SPAdes) (version 2) | ecosystem: Engineered > Bioreactor > Anaerobic... | reverse complement strand
ATAAATTTTACGCCAAATCTACTCCGTTTAAATTCTAATTCAGGAAATAGCAAAATCCAATAAAGCCCCTTTACATTCAAAGTGAAGGGGCTTTTCTTTTGTTTTAGCTTAATTTTGTAGCTTTGAAAACACAAACAAAATCACCATGAACAAGATTAAATCTCTTATTTTATTATTCATTCTGACGCTCGGAATTTCTTCGTTTCTATGCGCTCAAAAACTTCCTGCAACAAACCCCATTAAAGCTCAGGTGTTTGTTACAGCTAAAGATTCTGCGCTCCGGCTTGCAAAAACATCAGACATCCGTTTTGAAGATTTTGGTCAGCCACTGGAAACGCAAATCTGTGTTTTTATTGATCCGCGCCGTACTTTTCAAACCTATATCGGTGTTGGCGGTGCGCTAACCGATGCCTCGGCTGAAGTTTTTGCCAAACTGCCCGAAGCCTCGCAAAAAGAACTTTTGACTGCATACTACGATCGCGAAAAAGGGATTGGCTACAACTTTGCGCGCACAAACATTGCCAGTTGCGACTTTTCAAGCGACACATACGCCTACGTCGAAGAGAAAGACGAAAGCCTCAAATCGTTCAATGTAGCGCACGACGAGAAATTCAGGATTCCGTTTATCAAAAAAGCGATTGTTGCCGCCGGAGGAACACTTCCGATGTTTGTAAGCCCATGGAGCCCCCCCGGATGGATGAAAGACAACAACGACGTTTTGCATGGCGGTCATTTATTAGCCAAATATGCTCAGGCATGGGCAAACCACTATGTGAAGTTCATTAAAACGTACGAATCAAAAGGAATTCCGGTTTGGGGACTTTCGGTGCAGAATGAGCCAATGGCACGTCAAAAATGGGAATCGTGTATTTATACCGCAGAAGAAGAGCGCGATTTCGTAAAAAAATACCTTGGTCCAACGCTTCAGAAAAATGGTTTAGGTGCTAAAAAACTGATCTGCTGGGACCACAATCGCGATTTGATTTACCAGCGTGCATCCACTTTAATGAGCGACCCCGAAACAGCCAAATACATCTGGGGATTCGGTTTTCACTGGTACGAAACCTGGACTGGAAGCGCTCAGCAATTCGAAAACCTGAAACGCGTCAAAGAAGCTTTTCCTGATAAAAACCTGATTTTTACGGAAGGCTGTGTCGAGAAATTCAGTATCGACCATGTAAACGACTGGACATTGGGCGAACGCTACGGAACTTCGATGGTGAACGATTTCAACTGCGGAACAGTTGCATGGACTGACTGGAATGTTCTTTTAGATGAGAAAGGCGGACCAAATCATGTTGGCAATTTCTGTTTTGCACCAATTCATGCCGACACCAAAACAGGTAAACTCATTTATACCAACAGCTACTATTATATTGGGCATTTCTCGAAATTTATTCAGCCCGGAGCCAAGCGAATTAGCTGCTCAACCAACCGCGACAAACTTCAGGCAACAGCATTCCTGAACCCGGATGGAAAAATGGTAATCGTAGTTTTAAATACTTCGGAACAAAAACTACCTTTCCTGCTGTGGACTGACGGGAAGGCCGCTCAAACAATAAGCCTGCCCCATTCGATCATGACATTTATAATCTGATAATCAAACAGAATATCGGAAACAAAAAATAATCGGGAGGCTGACTCAGGGAAGTTCAGCCTCTTTTTCGTTTTATAGTAATGAAAACAAGATTTTCTTCATTCCGTTAAACCCTCATTTTTCTATTTTTACAAAAAATTGACTCGACATGATAAAAAGGTTTCTCTCACTTACGTTGATTTCACTGATTTTTTCAGGCATATCCGGAGTTTTAGCCTGCACCAATTTAATCGTCAGCAAAGGCGCCAGCAGCGACGGCTCTGTAATGATTACCTACGCCGCTGATTCCCACACCCGTTACGGCGCAATTGCTTTTTATCCGGCGGCCGACCATAAACCTGGCGATTTATGCGAAGTGTACCACTATGAAAATGGAAAATTGCTGGGAAGTATTCCTGAAGTAGCTCATACGTATTCCGTTGTGCAATTCATGAACGAGTTTCAGGTTGCGATTGGCGAGACCACATTTGGCGGCCTTCCTTCATTATATGGTCCGGCTGATGCCATCCTCGACTATGGATCGTTAATGCGAATTGGATTGCAACGTTCGAAAACTGCCCGCGAAATGATCAAAGTAATGACCGAGTTGGTAGCTGAGTACGGCTATGCTTCGGGCGGCGAATCGTTTTCGATTTCGGATGCCAACGAAGCCTGGATCATGGAAATGATTGGTAAAGGCAAATTCGAAAAAGGTGCCGTTTGGGTTGCCCGCCAAATTCCGGATGGTTATGTGAGCGGACATGCCAACCAGGCTCGTATCACCACTTTCCCTTTTCAGAAAGCCAACAACTGGAGCGATCCGAAACAAACCACATTTCATTCGCCCGATGTAATCAGCTTTGCAAAGGCCCACGATTTCTACAAAGGATCGGACAACGCATTTAGTTTTTCTGATGTTTACAACCCGGTTTCTTTCAGTGGAGCCCGTGCCTGCGACGCCCGCGTTTGGTCTTTTTTCAGGAAAATAAATAAAGAAATACGCGATAACCAGAACTACACAGACTATGTACTCGGAAAATTTTCGCATGACGCAAAGCTTGCCGACAGCAGCCCAAATCCGAATGGTTACGTTTCGAACCGCCTGCCTTTGTGGGTAAAACCTGATTCGCCGGTAACGCTTCAACAAGTGATGGCCGGAATGCGCGACCACTACGAAGACACACCAATGGATATGCGCAACGACCCGGGAGCCGGACCATACAAAGCGCCCTATCGCTGGCGTCCAATGGAATTTAAAGTTGATAGCACCACTTACCTTTGCGAGCGCGCCATTGCCACCCAGCAAACCGGGTACAGCTTTGTTGCCCAGTCGCGCAGTTGGTTGCCCGCCCCTATCGGCGGAATCTTTTGGTTCGGGGTTGATGATACCGACGGTTGCGTTTATGCCCCAATGTATTGCAGCATTGCACGTGTTCCTGAAAGCTATGCACTTGGCAACGGATCGATGATCAGCTGGTCGGAAACTTCAGCTTTCTGGACCTTCAACCAGGTAAACAACTGGGCATATTCGCGTTACAATGTTATTCATCCTGAAATAGAAGAATATCAGACTCAGCTTGAAAATCAGTTTGCTAACGAAGTAAAAATGATCGATCAGCAGGCTTCTGCTTTGTACAAACAAAATCAGGCTTCAGCAACCGACTTCCTTACCAGCTATTCTGTTTACACCGGCAACAAACTGGTAGCCGACTGGAAAGCATTCTACCAATACCTTTTCATGAAATACATGGACGGGAATATCAAGATCACTGAAGGGCACAAACTGCTCGACAACGGGAATGGCAAAAATGTTCCGAAGAAACCACTCCAACCCGGTTACGGAAAAGAATGGGAACGCATTATGATCCAGGGAACCGGAGACCGGTTGATTGTTCCGAAGGAAGAAAAAGGACATTAGTTCGTAATGACTATCCAGCTTGCCAAAATCAGATTTGAGGCGCAAATCCACCAGGTTGAAGGCATGAATGCGGCATACATTGAATTCCCTTTTAGTGTTGAAAAACTCTTTGGAACACGAGGCCAGGTGAAAGTGAAAGCCACCTTCGACGGCAAGGTGGAATACCGCGGAAGTTTGGCCAACATGGGCCGAAATTGCCACACTTTGGGGTTAACAAAAGCAATCCGCCAGAGTTTGGGGAAAAATTTTGGAGAAACGATCATTGTCGAACTTGAACGAGACATGGAAGTTCGGGAAGTTTTCATTCCTGAAGATATTCAGTTTTTACTACGTGAAAACCCGGATGAAGAAGCATTTTTCGAGAAGCTATCTTACACCCACCAAAAAGAATATATCAACTGGATCACTTCGGCAAAACGAGATGAAACCCGCGCCAAACGGCTGATTCAGTTTATCGGAAAACTTCAGCAAAAGAAAAAACCTGACCAAAAATAACCGAGCTATGACATCAGTTGAACTAATTGAAAACATTCGCCTTTATTGCGTCGTCAATGCCAGCGAGGAACAGGTAGCGAAGTCCCAACGTTTTTTTAAGGAAGAATTCATCGGATACGGACTTACCGCACCCCAGGTTCACAACAAGGTAAAAGAATTGCTGAAAGACTCCGGCATTAATTTACCTACAGTTCTTGGCGCAATGCCTGATTTGATGGCAAGCCGAAAATACGAGGAGATTTCGTTTGGACTGCTTCTGCTCAATGGACTGTGGAAACAATTTACGCCTGAAACTTTTGATGAAATTGGCAATTGGTTCGCTGTCAGCATCAACAACTGGGCTCATGCCGACACCCTTGGGATGTTCGTTTTACCAAAATTTCTGGAGAAAAAGATTGTTCGTCCTGATGACTTTGCTCCGTGGCTCAACTCGCCGCACAAATTTCAGCGCAGGTGTGTGCCTGTTACGCTGATTAAACACGTAAAAAAAACAAAAGAAGTGATCCCGTCCATTCTGTTTGTTGAAAAGCTCATGATCGATCATGAACGGGAAGTTCATCAGGGAATGGGTTGGTTTTTGCGCGAAGCCTGGAAAATTAGCCCTTCGGAAGTAGAACCGTTTCTGCTGAAATACAAGGATTCGGCACCCCGATTAATTATTCAGTATGCCTGCGAGAAAATGACTACAGAAAATAAGCTGCGTTTCAGAAGGATAAAGTGAAAACAAAAAAAGTGATCGGCAAAGTACTCCCCGATCACTTTTCATCCATCAATCAACTAGTATCCTATAACAAAAGCAATGTGTTCATTAAAAAATTTTGTACGCAATCCCAAAAGCTACAGTAAAAGTGTCTTTTCCATAAGTTTCGTGATATGTTCCAAACGGAGCGGCATCCACAAAAGTTTTGGTGTAATCCTTATAAGTTGTAAGCATCATACCAGCATCAAGCGTCAATCTTTCGTCTAATTTCCACTGAAGTCCAAGCCCTGTGGTATATGAATCGTTGCTAAATCCGAAATCGCTCTGGTATTGCTCGCTCACTCCGGTGTTCGAATTTAAATAGCCCGCACTGACAGCAAACTTGTTGGTTAGTTTATATTCAGCTCCAAACGCAAGCTCTACGTAATTTTTGTCAATTGTGCGGTGTACTCCGTAAATACTGTTTCCCCAATCAACATTTTTGTCGAGGTAAACATTAAACGAGCCCGAAATTTTCAGCTTGTCCAAAAGCTGATAATCGGCTCCACCTGCAACAATAGCAGGAATATCGCTCCCAGATTTTTGTCCGTCAGGAAACATATTAATATCATCAACCACAGTTGAGTTTTTTAACGTCAGGTAAGTCTTGTGCTCATATTTTAACCCAACATTCAACTTTTTCAGATGAATGTCAACGCCAATAATCGGAGTAACTCCAGCCCCTGTTTGCCTGGTATCAACTCGCTTATCAGCCAAATTCGGAATGTTTGAATTAAGACTGCTGGCCACACCACCCAAATAAGCCGATGTGGTTGCAAAAGTTGTTTGTGCCGACGAAACCGAAATAGCACTTATTTGTGCAGATGTAAGTCCAAGTTGTTGCAGCCCTGCTTCAATCTGTGCTTTCTGAGCCGCAGTTATGTATCCGGCTGCCTGAACCTGAGCCAGCGTATAAGTTCCGGCACCTCCCGAAACAAGCGGCTGCAAACTTGCAGCAACAGCTCCGGTTGCCTGCAATTTTGCAGTAGCTACGGCAGCGGCTCCCTTCAGGTAAGTTTGTGCATTTTGAAGAGCTCCGGAAGTTCCCAGCTGAATATTGGAGATACTTCCTTTGTACGTATTAACCGCCGGAACATAACGGCCACCCGCATATACCGAAATGGCGTCGTTTACTTTATAAGTTGCACCAAGCTGAATTCCCCAAAATACTGAAGTTCCTTCAAACGAAATGTCAACATCATACGCGTTTACCGGGTAGCCCAATGAACTTAAGCCCGACATCGCCGGAACAAGCTTTGCAATTTGCTTCTCGAACGAAGGCAGCCCATGATCATATTTTGCGCTTCCGCCACCTCCATTGGGTCCAAATCCGGCCGAAAATGCCCAATTATCTGTTTTATATACGGCAAAGGCCGACGGGAACACAGGAACCTTCACTTCTCCTTCGTATTTATCGTATAGTAACGGATATTGCGGGGTCGTATTCTGTCCAAATTCGCTCGTAATTGTTTTGGTTTGCCAAATTGACTGGTTATGAAATGAAAAATAAAAGCCATTGTTCATTTGAGTTAATCCTGCCGGATTGAAATAAACAGCATCGAGGTCAGTTGATGCATTTCGAGACAGCATCCTGACAAACTGAGCACTTTGGTTGGTATTCGTGAGGATACCGCCGGCAAAAGCAGTATTCATCAAAAGCATAGCTCCTGAAACAAAAACATAAAATTTGTTCATGGGTGATAGTAAATTTAATTCGCTGCAAAAATATAAATATTTATGACTTGCAATAATAAAAATCTGAATATCAATCAATTATGAATATTCAAACGTTGAACTTTATTTTTCGAATAGAACAAAAAACCCGGACTAATCCGGGTTCATTGATCAAAGTTTATATGACTAATTTTTACAACAGCCAAATTAAAAAATCCAATCTGCTATAAATGTATTACTTCGTCGTATGCTGCTGCAGCAGCTTCCATAATTGCTTCGCTCATAGTTGGGTGCGGGTGAATCGACTTGATCAACTCGTGACCGGTTATTTCAAGTTTCTTTGCAACAACCAACTCGGCAATCATTTCCGTTACGTTTCCACCAATCATGTGAGCACCGAGTAATTCTCCGTATTTTGCATCAAAAATAAGCTTTACAAAGCCGTCTTTTTGCCCGGCAGCGCTTGCCTTTCCGCTTGCTGAATAGGGGAATTTACCAATTTTAACGTCCAATCCGAGCTCCTTGGCTTTCTGCTCTGTAATTCCAACCGACGAAACTTCAGGATTGGTATAAGTACATCCGGGAATATTCGAATAATCGATTGGATGCGGATTGAGGCCTGCTATTTTTTCAACAGCCAGAATTCCTTCGGCTGAGGCAACATGCGCCAAAGCCGGGCCTGAAATAATGTCGCCAATGGCATAAACGGAATCCACGTTGGTCCTACAAAATTCGTTTACCTTCACTTTACCTCTTTCCAACTCGATACCAAGATCTTCCAGCCCAATGTTTTCGATGTTTGGAGAGATTCCAACAGCTGACAAAACAATCTCTGCCTCAACAATCTCCTCTCCTTTTTTTGTTTTAATGGTGACTTTGCACAATTCGCCCGAAGTATCAACCGACTCTACCGAAGCATTTGTCAGCACTTTCATTTTTAACTTTTTGAACGAACGTTCGAGCGTTTTCGACACCTCTTCATCTTCGTTCGGAACAACATTTGGCATAAACTCGACCAGAGTAACTTCGGTACCAATGCTTTGGTAGAAGTACGCAAATTCACTTCCGATTGCACCCGAACCAACCACCACGATAGACTTAGGCTGTTTGGGCAAAGTCATTGCTTCGCGGTATCCAATTATTTTTTTGCCATCCTGTTTCAAATTCGGCAGCTCACGCGAGCGAGCTCCGGTTGCCAGAATAATATTCGTTGCAGAATAAAGCGATTGGCTTCCTGCCGAATCGGTTACCTCAACGGTATTTTTATTAGTCAGGCGGCCATTGCCATTTAAAACATCAATTTTATTTTTTGTGAACAGAAAATTAATTCCCTTGCTCATCCCTTCAGCTACACCACGGCTCCGTTTCACCATTGCGGAAAAGTCTGGTTTAACTTCACCCAAAATGGAAACACCGTAGTCGGCGGCATGCTGTGCATATTCATAAGCCTGCGCACTTTTAAGCAACGACTTTGTTGGAATACATCCCCAGTTCAGGCAAATTCCTCCAAGATTCTCCCGTTCAACAACACCAACTTTTAGCCCAAGCTGAGCAGCACGTATAGCAGCAACATAACCACCAGGACCACTTCCTATAACTATTAAATCGTAACTCATTATTCTTGTTTTTAAAATCGAAACAGCATAATAACACCTTCGGCAATAAATTGTTTTTTCAGTTTCCGAATATTCTGTAAATAAGAAAAGCCGCTTATTGCGGCTTCCCTTTCAGTGTCGAAATCTGATATATCTTAATTCGGAAATAATGCGGCGAGTTTATTTGCCAACTCTTCTCCTCTCAGCCCTTTGGCAATAATTTTACCGTCCTTATCGAGCAAAAACGATTGCGGAATTGAATTTACTCCGTATAAACGGGCTGCTTCGTTCTGCCAATACTTCAAGTCAGATACATGAGTCCAGGTGAGGCCGTCATCTTTAATTGCTTTAAGCCATTCTTCCTTGCCTCTGTCGAGCGAAACTCCAAGGATTTCAAATCCTTTGCCATGATATTGCTGGTAAAGTCTGAGCACATTTGGATTTTCCTGGCGGCAGGGACCACACCATGATGCCCAGAAATCGACCAAAACAATTTTCCCTTTAAAAGAGGCCAACGAAACTGGTTTTCCTTCGGTGTCGTTCATTGTAAAATCGGGTGCAACAGCGCCAATGGCCGTTTTCTTCTGTTCATTAACGTATTCTTTCAACTGGGTAACATACTCCGACTTACCAATTTCAGGTGCAAACTTGCCAACCATTTCCTCAACTTCATTGCTTTCGAGCTGACTGGCAAACTGTAGAAGGACAAATGCTGAAACCACTGAATTTGGATGTTCTTTAATAAAATTTTTCGTGAACACTTTATTGTTGTCAACCAATGCCTGGTAATCAATTTTGGCTTTGCTTTCCGCTTCATGATCATTAGAAGCCATGGCATTTTGATATTTCCCCTGAAGCGCTGCCACTTCTTTACTCATTTTATTCATTTCGGCAACGTATGCTTTGAATACATCGTTGGTTGGCGAACCGGTAATTTTTGTAGCCCCCAAACTATCTTTCTTGGCAGCAATGGAAATGCTCGCATTATCAAGGAAAAATTGTGCAAAATATTCACGGTCGTTCAACCGAAGTACCCTGAAATCGGGAACTTCCATTTTCCCCTTGAACGAAAATTTTCCTCCTGAAATATCAGTCGAATCAACAGTTTTGGGTTGACCGTTAACAATTTTCTGAAGGTAAACTTTTCCTTTATCAACACCGTCAAACGATCCTTTGATCGAATACTCATCTTTTGCAGACTGACACGAGAATGCTGCCAGGGCAAAAACTAAAATCGCTAAAAAACTTCTCATTGATTTGATTTATTAGTTGTTATTTATCTTTTCGTATCTGACTATACAAATCGAGCAATTTTCGGGCTGCCACAAACGACGAAAGCTCTTCTTTTAAAACCTTATTTTCAGCCTCCGCCAGTTTCTCGCTTATTGTTTCATTTTGGTAGAAATCGTTGCGAAGCTGTTCGTTGATCGTTTCATACATCCAAAACTTCGACTGCTCGTTTCTCCTATACTGAAAATAATTGTTGCCCCTGGTCATGCTCAAATACTCGTCTATTGTTTCCCAAATCTCGCTGATCCCGGTTTTCATATAAGCAGAGCAAGTCAAAACCTTAGGCTTCCACCCCGATTCTGTTGCCGGAAACAAATGCAGTGCATTCTGATACTGAATCCGCGCCAAACCTGCCCGTTCTACATTATTTCCATCGGCTTTGTTAATTGTGATGGCATCAGCCATTTCCATGATACCACGCTTTATCCCCTGCAACTCGTCACCAGCTCCAGCCAGCATTAACAGAAGAAAAAAATCGACCATTGAGTGAACTGCTGTTTCGCTTTGCCCAACTCCAACTGTTTCGATGAAAATATTTTTATAACCGGCTGCTTCGCACAAAATAATTGTTTCGCGGGTTTTTCGGGCCACACCACCAAGCGATCCTGCCGACGGGGAAGGCCGTATATAAGCCAGCGGATCAGACGACAACTCTTCCATCCGGGTTTTATCGCCCAGGATGCTTCCCTTCGTTCTTTCACTGCTTGGATCGATTGCCAGCACTGCTAACTTCTCGCCCTTCGAAGTAATGAACTTACCCATCGCTTCAATGAACGTACTTTTTCCAACGCCAGGAACTCCCGTAATGCCAATCCGAACTGAATTTCCGGAGAATGGCAAACATTTCAGTATTATTTCCTGGGCGATTTCCTGATGATCAGGCTTCGAACTTTCGACCAGCGTAACTGCCTGACTAAGAATTGTTATATCGCCATTCAGAATTCCATCGACGTATTGAGCAACCGATAAAGTCTTCTTTTTCTTGTTTTTCAGGAATCGTTTAACCGAATCTTCGCTGACTGACGGAAGCGGTTCAATTCCTTCATTAACAGTCAGGCCGCCGAATTCGGGATCATTTTCTATATGAGTATGATGTTGATCTGCAATCATGCCAAATAAATTTATGCGAATGTAACGGATCAGGACAGATTTTTGGGTATGTAAAAACTTAAATCTTCGTAAAAAGGAAAAAAAAAGCCGGTTCTGATTATAGAACCGGCTGATTTATTGTTATTTTAAAATCTTTACGGTGTTACAATGTTGCTCGAAATACGCAAAATTGTCGTTGGATTTTTAGGGTCGTTCGTTATAACAGTAATTGTTTTGTTCTGGCGACCGCTTTTGCCTGTAGAGTCAAAGGTAACTTTCAATGGCACACTTTCGCCTGAAGGGACAATGTTCTTTGAAGGTGTAACAGCAGTACAACCACAAGAACTCTTTACGTCGCGAATTACAAGTTCTCTCTTGCCTGTATTTTTCAACATAAAAGTGTGTTCGTTTTTGGTTGCTGGTTTAATATCGCCAAAGTCAAATGAATCAGCGTCATAAGTTACCACCGGAGCATTTTTCAGGTCTTCGGCCGAAAGCTTCGAGAAATCTTCTTCAAGGGTTGTGCTAACTGCAATCGAGTTACGGTAGTCATCCTGTCCGTCGATGTTCAAATACAACCGGTTTGAAATAAATCCGAAGGTTTTGATTTTAGTTGCATCGAATGTTACCACCAGGTAACCTTTTTGTTTTGGTGCAAGTTTCGAGGGTTTGATTACCGCATTCAGGTGAGGAGGCGGGGTTTTGAAACTTAACTGAACCGGCTGATCTGAAGTATTAACCACTTCGGTACTGTCTTTCTTAATCTGGTTTTCCTTAATTGACGGGAATGCGATGTAATTTGTTTTTGCCCGAAGCGGTCCAATCGTGCTTGGGTAATCTTCTTCAACGGTTCTTGCACGTGGTGTAACTTCGCCCATAATGGTAAGAACAACATCTGCATTCTCGGCATTTGAGCTGACGCGAATGGTCTTACTGAACACACCTGGTCTGTTTCTCGGGTCGTAACTTACCTTAATCATTCCCTTTGCTCCGGGAGCAATCGGCTCGCGGGTCCATTCAGGAGTGGTGCATCCGCACGATGCCTGCACATTATTCAGAATTAACGGCACAGCGCCATCGTTCTTAAAGTTAAAAGAAACGGACTGAACACCAAGCTCTTCCTTGAAAGTTCCAAAATTGTGCTGTAGCTTTTCAAATGCAATTCGTGCTTTATTGGCTGTTTGTGCTTTGTTTGTTAAAGGCAAACATAAAATGAAGGCCAACAAAATAGAAAATGAAATCTTCATATCAACTCAGTTTAATTTAAAACACAATAACTTATTGTTTTCTTACAAACAAAACTAAAAAATCTTTCATTGACATCAAGTTAATCACCGCCAAAGTTTTGTTAATGAGATGTTAATGGTATTTTTCCCTTCTTTTTTTGAGTATTTTCGCACCATAAATTCTAAGATAAAGCGTTAATAATGAAAAGGAATTCCATTGGTTTTTTGATTATATTGGCAACATTAGCTGTTGTTGGAATTCTTTTAACTCAGTTCTTTTTTCTGAAAAATTCGTACGACCTGAATGAACGGCAATTTCATGTTCAGGTAACCAGTGCATTGAGAAGTGTTGCTGCACAAATTAACGAATACAACGAAAAAACCTTTCACCATTCACAAAAAACATCCGAAACCTGCCAGGTTGAGCAAATTTCGAATAACTACTATGTAGTGAACGTGAATGATGTTATCGACTCAAACCTGCTCGAACATTTTCTTGAAGTCGAATTCAGGAAAAGAAACCTGAATGTTACCTACGAATACGCGATCTACGATTGCAATTCGCAAAAGATGATTCATGGAAATTTCATTAAACGCGACTCCATTCCTTCGACCAATAAACAAACGAAAAGCTCTGACACAACGGTTTGCAGCCAGGAAGAGATCATGTTCGAGAAACATTATTCCAGAAACAGGCAAAAAGTTGAGATAAAACATAAAGTGTGTACCCTGCCAACCTGCGAAAAGTTTACCTATTATTTCGGAGTCCATTTTCCAGATCGGTCGGAATATTACAGCACCAGGTTGCTGACATGGTATTTTTTGAACGGAATACTTTTTTTCGTGGTCATATTCTTCGGATACGCGCTTTATGTCATCATCAAACAAAAGCAGTTGAGCGAAATCCAGAAAAATTTCATCAACAACCTCACCCACGAGTTTAAAACGCCTATCGCGTCGATCGATCTGGCTGCCAAAGTATTATCCAACCCGAAAATTTGCGAACAACCAGAACGGCTTGCTGAATATGTAAAGATTGTTGGCCAACAAAACAAGCGGCTTTCTGCTCATGTTGAAAAGCTCCTGCAAATGGCAACCATCGAAAAAACAAAGCTTAAACTACACCTCGAAAATATCGAACTCAACGCGTTCGTTGCAGATACAATTCAGGAATTTAAAAATAGCCAAAACGGGCGAAGCTACTCGGTAAAAGTTGAATCTGCTGTTGAAAACGCACATATAAAAGCCGATAAACTCCATTTTTCGAACCTCATTTTCAATATACTCGATAACGCGATAAAGTATTGTCACACCACTCCAGAAATAATTATTAGCCTGACGGAAAATAAACGACATTACTTTATCTCATTCGAAGACAATGGAATTGGAATTCCGGCCGAAGAACGCAAAAGAATATTCAATCGTTTTTACAGGGTTCCAACTGGTAATATTCACGACGTGAAAGGATTTGGACTTGGGCTTGATTACGTGAAAAAAATTGTGCAGCGGCACGGATGGCATATAAAAGTGATGGAAAATACACGGAAAGGCACTACTTTTATACTCGAAACAAAGAAACAATCGAAATGAACTATCAAGGCGAGAAAATCCTCCTGGTTGAAGACGACCAAACCTTAAATTTTATCGTTAAAGACAATCTTGAACAAGCCGGCTATGTTGTTTCGTCGGCCGAAGATGGTGAAGCCGGATTGAAGCTGTTTAAAGCCGAGAAATTTAGCCTTTGCCTGCTGGACGTGATGTTGCCGAAAAAAGACGGATTCACTCTTGCCAAAGAGATCAGAGTTTTAGACGATCATGTTCCGATTATTTTCCTGACAGCCCGTTCGATGACCGAAGATAAAATTCTCGGACTGACAATTGGTGCCGATGACTATTTAACCAAGCCCTTCAGTATGGAAGAATTGCTGCTGAAAATCGGTATCTTCCTGAAGAGAAGCCTGATCAATGGTACTGAAAGTGAATCACCACTCGAACAGAATTATTATAAGGTGGGCAAATTCAATTTCTACTTCGACAGCTTAATACTCGATTGTACGGGAGATCGTAAAACGTTGACTTACAAAGAAGCAGAGTTACTTCGTTATTTTTGCGATAACCCAAATAAAGTTTTGAGCCGCTCTGATATCTTAATCCAGGTTTGGGGCTCTGACGATTATTACCTTGGTCGCAGTCTCGACGTTTTTATTTCGCGCCTTAGAAAATACCTGAATGCTGACGAAAATATTAAAATCCTGAATCTCCACGGAATCGGCTTCAGGTTTAACGCTCAAATTGCAAAATACTAATCGGAATACCGGCACAATTAAATCGTGCTGTAAGAATATTCAAAAAAAGCGGATGACTGATCGCCATCCGCTTATGTATAGTTTATTCATTCAGAGAATTGCAAACTTTCTGGTTGA
>Ga0209098_1003129_pt1 | contig 14042 bp, 13 predicted proteins | sample AD_JPNHW1_MetaG_FD_184429 | JGI IMG/M metagenome (GOLD analysis project Ga0209098, IMG submission 184429) | Active sludge microbial communities of municipal wastewater-treating anaerobic digesters from Japan - AD_JPNHW1_MetaG (SPAdes) (version 2) | ecosystem: Engineered > Bioreactor > Anaerobic... | reverse complement strand
CGCCTCAACGAGGCTTTCCAGATGGAGTCGCAGAACAACCTCTACTTCACGGCCTGGTACGGGGTCTGGGACGAGAAGACGAGGGAGCTCGCCTGGTCCTCGGCGGGAGGGCCGCCGGCCGTCCTCCTCCTCCCGGGCGGAGGCGTCGAGCGCCTCGCGACCGAGGGCATGGCCATCGGCTTCGATCCCCAGGCCGACTACCGCAACGACAGGCAGGTCCTGCCCCCGGGCTCGCGGCTCTATCTCTTCAGCGACGGCATCTACGAGGTGACCACCCGCGACGGCTCGATGCTCGGCCTCGACGCCTTCATCGGCCTCCTCGCCGCGGCGACCCGCGACGAGGACCCGCCGCCCCTCCGGGCCCTGGCCGGGATGGTGCGCGGCCTCTCGCTCACCGGCACCTTCGCCGACGACGTATCCCTCGTGGAGGCCATCCTTGGCTAGATCGATCGAGCTCCCCCGCCCCGACGACTTCCACGTCCACCTTCGCTCCGGGCCGGCCATGGCGGCCTACGCCCGCCGCGAGGCCGGATCCTTCGGCCGGGCCCTCGCCATGCCGAACATCCTGCCCCCCGTCGCGGACGCGCCGGGCCTCGCGGCCTACCGCAAGGCCATCACGGACGCGATATCCGACACAGGCCTCCGCCTCGAGCCCCTCATGGCCTTCAAGCTCCTGCCCGGCATGGCGGCGGAAACGGTGCGGGCCTGCGCCCGTGCCGGGGCGATAGCCGGCAAGTACTACCCCGCCGGCGCCACGACGAATTCCTCTGACGGCATCCGCTCGCCCGGGGAGCTCGAGGAAGCCCTCGCGGCGATGGAGGAGGAGGGCCTCGTCCTCTCGATCCATGGCGAGGATCCGGCCGCGCCCGTCCTCGAGCGCGAGACGGCCTTCCTGCCCGTGGTCGAGACGATCCTGGCGAGGCACCCGCGTCTCCGCGTGGTCCTCGAGCACCTCTCGGGAGCCGAGGCCCTCGCCTTCGTGCTCTCGGGCCCGCCCAACCTGGCGGGGACCCTCACAGCCCACCACCTCTCCTTCACCCTCGACGACCTCCTGGGCGAGGGCATGGATCCGCATCTCTTCTGCAAGCCCGTCGTGAAGACAGCCCGCGATCGCGCGGCCCTCCGCGAGGCCGCCTTCCGCGGCCAGCGCCGCCTCTTCTTCGGCTCGGACTCCGCGCCCCACCCGCGGGCAGCCAAGGAGGGCCGGCGCGCCCCCGCCGGCATCTACGCCGCGCCCACGGCCCTCCCGGCCCTCGCCGGCCTCTTCGCCGAGGCCGGCGCCGAGGCGGCCCTGCGCCCCTTCCTCTGCGAAAACGGCGCGGCCTTCTACGGCCTGCCTCCCGCGAAGGGCAGCATGATCCTCGCCGAGGAGGCATGGACCGTGCCGGAGGAAGTCGACGGCTCCGTCCCGATGTTCGCGGGCAAGAGGCTCGCATGGCGGGTCGCAGGCGCGGACGCGGGCTGAAAGCGTAAACCTTTCTACCGTTATTGGGACGTGATAGGGCGGGGCCTGGCAAGGGAAAAAGCCCACGGGGCGCTGCGCGCCGTGGGCTTTTTGCCTTGCCACCCGCCGCGATGTCGCGTCCCATAAAGGGTAGCCGGGTTATATCCTTTCAGGCCGGGTTCGTGGGCGGTCGCCCGCCCTGCGAGTCTTTTGCACCTGCGCCAGGTGGCCGCGCGGGCGGCACCGGCAGCATCGGCCTCCCGCAAAGGCGATGGCGCGCCCCAAAGCCGATCCGCGCGCCGAGCGCCCGCGTCCCCGGTAACGCCGACTCCGACCGCACCCCTCGCCCGCCGCCATCAAGCCGGAGCCGATGCTCTCCCTTTCGCCGTGCGGCCTGCGACGCTACCGACCTTGAGAGCCACCGCGTCAGGGAACCGCCTCGTTGGGCCACCCCGGCCCCGACACTTCATGACAAGGCAGGGCGGCGGGTGGGAGTGGGAAACAGACGCGCCGCGAAGCGGCCGCGCCCGTTTCCCACTCCCAGGCCCCGCCCTCCAATGCCATGAAGCGGCCCGACGCAGCGCACCAACGAAAAGCGGCACCCGTCTCCGGGTGCCGCCTCGTTCAGTGTCGTCCGCTCAGAGCCGCACGATGCGCGAGTGGGTGAGGACCTCGGCCCCGGCGCTCGTGATGAGGACGTCGTTCTCGAGCCTCACGCCGCCCGCCTCGGGGTCGTAGAGCCCGGGCTCGATGGTGATGACGTGGCCGGGCGCGAGGATGGCCTCGTTGTCCGCGCGGCTCCGCACGGCCGGGGCCTCATGGGCCTCGAGGCCCACGCCGTGGCCGAGGGCATGCGGCATCGCATAACCGGCCGCGGAGAAGACCTCATCGGCGGCCAGGGCCACCTGGCGCGAGGGCACGCCCGGCGCGCAGCGGGCCACACAGGCCGCGTAGGCCCTCTCGACGAGCTCGACCATCTCGTCGGCCTTCTTCGAGGGCCTGCCCCGGATGAAGCTCATCGTGACGTCCGAGGTGTAGCCCTCGAGCTTGAGGCCGAAGTCCAGGATGGTCATGCCGGGGCTCGCGAAGGAGCCGGGGCCGTAGGGAGGGAAGGCGTGGATGCCGAAGCTGCGGGCCGGGCCCGCGGCCAGGGTCTCGAAGCCCGTGCCCTCGCAGCCGCGGGCGCGGCACTCGCGCTCGATGAAGAGGGCGGCGTCCATCTCGGTAACGATGCGGCCGGCCTTGACGGCGGCCTCGATCTCGTCCATGAGGTCGTCCGTGATGGCCGACACGCGGCGGTAGAGGGCCACCTCCGCGGAGTCCTTCACGGCCCTCATGTCGAGAATGAAGGCGTCGAGGCCCTCGGACCGGCACACGAGGTCGTGGTCGGGCAGGGCCTCGACGTAGTCGATGTAGGTCGGATAGGGCGTCACGGAAGGCAGCTCCACGCGGCTCCCCTTCCCGACGCCGAGCTGGGAGAGGGCTCCCTCGAGGGCCTTCACGGCCCGCCGCTCGAAGTCGGTGTAGGCGAGGATGGTGTCGACCCTGGCGAGGGCCTTGGCCATGTTGACGTCCCAGGCGACGAGGATGGAGGCGCCGGAGGCCGCGATGACGAGGAGGGCGTCCGAGGGCTGGCCCGTGAGGTAGCGGATCGAGGGATCGCGCCTGCCTTCGGTGTCCTCGATGAGGAGGGCGCCTATGCCCTCTTCCCGGAGGCGGGCGGCCACCCGGCCCCGCCTCTCCGCGTAGGTATCGGCCCCGAAACCTGTCGTAGTGTTGCTCATGGTATTTCCTTGAGCGCAGTTTGCGCCGCGAGCAGTATACCACCGGACCACTTCTCGTTGGAGGAAACCGCCATGAGGGCGGCCCAGAGGATGTGGTTCTTCGTGAGGGCGCCGTTCTCGATGGCGGCCTTGGCCATGCGGTTCCGCGTATCGTCGGTGATGCCGGCCTTCTGGTCGGCGTCGAGCCTGAGGATGATGTCCCGCAGGGCCGTGGCCGCGGCGTCCGTCGCGCTCACGCCGAGGGACTGGAGGGCGAGGAGGCGCTCCTCGTCGTCGAGGCCGTTCGAGTACGCGAAGACGGCGAGGGGCACTCCCTCGGCCCGGGTCGACCTGAAGGCGATGAGCGACCTCAGGGCCAGCTTCCGGACCTCGGAAAGGGCCTTGGCCTCGGGCTTGTCGCGGGGGCCGGCCGACTCGGCCACGTCGAGGGCGAGGAGGGCCGCCTCGATCTTGCGCTCGACGGGGGCCTTCGACGAGGCGTTGTATTTCAGGGCCAGGAGCTTGCGGGCCGCGCTCTCCTTCCTGATGAGCTCCATGATGGGGTCGGTCGGGTCGGCGGCGATGTTCGCGAGGGAGCGCTCGGCCTGGTCGCGCACGCGCTGGGTGTACCAGGCGTCGGTCGCGTAGAAGACCGGCATGAAGCCGCGGACGTCGCGGAATTTCTCGAGGGCGAGGATGCAGCCGTAGGCCACCTGCTCGTCGGCGAGCCTGTCGGGTCCCGGGGCTATATCGAGGTCGCGGAGCATGATGGCGACGCGCTCGACGTAGTCGACCGCGTGGATCTTGCCGAGGGAGATGAGGGCCTCCGCCCGCGCGAGGGGATCGCGGAGCTGCTGCACCACGGCCCAGAGGGAGGACGCGGCATCGTCATACTTGTAGTCGCCAAGGGCCCTGCAGAGGACCTTGACCATGTCGGCGTAGATTTCCTTGTCGGTGCCGGACGAGTAGCTCGACTGACGGAGGAGGAGGTCGTCGAGGGCCTCGGAAAGGATGGGAGCCACGCTCCGGTCGCCCAGCCCCACTAGGCTGAGCACGGCGGAATACTTCTGCTGGAGGCTGCCCGCGTCCTTGTAGATCTGGCGGTAGACCTCGGACTCCTCGCTGGAAAAGGCCAGGGGCGCAGCCATGGCCAGGAAGGCGAGGACAAGACACATGAAACGCTTCATCGAAAACTCCCTTACTCCCAGTAGACTTCCGTCTTCTGGTCCTGCCGTATCGTATACTCGAAAGACCTGCGGTCCTTGACCGCCCCCGCTGCGTCGGTGACGACGGAGCCGAGGACCTGGCCGAGGTCGCCGTAGGTATAGGCGACCCTGGAGACCAGGGAGCCGTCCGCCAGCCTCGTCTCGAGGGTCATGAGCCTCCCGGCCGAGTAGGTCGGGACCTCGTACTTCTGGAGCTTCCCGTCGGCTGCCTTGTAGAGGCGCTTCGCGACGAGACCGGCCGCGTCATACTCGACGGCTATCGAGCCCGTCCGCTTTCCGGCGCCGTCCTTCATGTCCACGAGGACGAGCCTGCCGTCGCGGTACTCGTAGCCCGTCACCGCCCTGAGGAGGCCCTGGCCGTCAAAGGCCTTCCATTCGAGGCGGTTGCCTGCGGCGTCATAGGCATAGGCCGAGGAGGACTGGACGCTGCCCTTCTGGTCGAGGGTCCTTTCGGAGAGGAGGCGCCCCCCCTGGTCCCAGGTCATCTCGCGCCTGAGCCTGAGCTTGCCGTCCGCGCCGTAGGTGGACTCGGCCTTGGCCCGGCCGCCTTCCACCTCGGCCACGACGCGCTCGATGGGATCGGGCCGCGAGCCGTCATAGCTGTCCTTCTCGAGGAGGACAAGGAGGGAGGCGTCGTATTTATAGATGGCATATTCGTCGACAAGGCCGTCGGCGAAGTATGAGGTCTCCTTGACGAGGACGGGCACCTGGACGGTCACCGTCCTTTCCTTGCGCTGCTTCTGGGGAGCGGCGGCAGGGGCCGGGCCGCCTGCGCAGGAAATCGCCAGGAAGGCCGCCAGGGAAAGGCCAAAACAGGGAACGAGACAGTTTCGTCTCATCGCAACCTCCGATGGGTACGCATTTCGCGAGTCAGACTATAAACGAGGAACCCGGGGTAATGAAAAGAGGAGGGAGGGGGAACCCCTGGCCCTCAGGGACGGGGCCTTTCCTTGAGGTATTCGTAGGCGGACTTGAGGGCCCGGAACTCCTCGGCCCGGCCAGCTCCGGCCAGGTCGGGATGGGAGGCCCGGCTCTTCCGCCTCCAGGCGCGCTTGATCTCCTCGGGCCCCGCCTCGCGTCCCACGCCGAGGAGTTCCCAGGGGTCGCGATAGGCGGGGAAGGCCCGGCCGCGGGCCTCGGCAATGAGGCCGGCAGGGCAGCCCGAGTCGGCAAGGAAGCCCACGACGGCGAGCTCGGCCTCATGGTCGAGGTCGCGTGACGGCCTCGCCGCGAGCCCGTAGGCACAGGCCGCGAGGAGGGCCTGGGCATCCCGGCCTCCCCTCGTCGCGAGGTCCCGGCCGAGAGCCTCGAAGGGAAGCCCCTCCTCCGCCGCCGCGGCCTCGAAAAGCCTCTGCGCCTGCCTTTCGAGGATCGCCGCTCCCGCGGCCGAGGCCCCCCGAACGGTTTCGCGCAACGCGGCAAGGAGGATGCCGCGCCTCTCGTCCAGGCCGGCAGGTCCCGGCAGGGCCGGGGACAGGGCGAGGGCGGCCGCGGCAGCCAGGCCCGGCAGGCCCTCCACGGGCCGCGGCGAATCCGGATCGCGGAGGTAGAGCCTGAGCCTGCGGCCGCTCCGCGCCGAATCGACCATGAGGCCGATGAGGAAGCCGGCGGCGGCGCCATACCAGCTCCCCACGAGGCCGAGGACGAGGCCGGCTATGCGGCCGGCCCAGGGATCGAGGCGGGAGGCGCCCAGGGCGAGGAAGCGGCCCAGCCTGCCCTCGCCTGCCTTCGCCTCAGTCGCCTTCGGCTTCGGGGACATGCCTGCGGAGACTGGCCGCTATCATGACGAGGATGGCCAGGACGACAGCCCTGAGGCCCGCCGAGGCGGCCAGCGACAGGGGGCCGGGAAGGATGCGGAGGACCCAGTCGGAGAGGAGGCGGTCAGCGGCCTCGCCGACATAGTAGAAGAAGGCGGCGCCCGCCGCCATGACGGGCAGGGCCAGCCAGGCGGCCTTCGCCACCTTGCCGCCGGCGGGGCGGAAACGGATGCCCACCAGGGTCCCGAGGGCCGCCGCGCCGAAGATCGCGAAGGGCAGGCCGAGGCGCCTCAAGAGCTCGGCCATGAAGGGCTTCTGCGAGAGGCCGTAGCGGGGCGCCGCGACCGCCCCCTGGAAGAGGTCGAGCGTGGAGGAGGAGGCCGGTTGCCTCAGGCCGGCCGCCAGGCGGTAGAGGGTCAGGACGTCGAGGCGCGACTCCACGAAGAGGGGCGCGGCCCCGCCGGAAGCCAGGCTCGGCATGAAGACCGTCTCGGGCCTTTCCCGCTCGACTGACTCGAAGAAGAGCTTGCCCGCGGCGAGCTTGGCATAAGGCGCGACAATGTGGAGGATCTCGCCGCCCTCGCTCCCCAGGGTGATGTACTCGAGGTCGAAGAAGAAGGCCGACTCGGGCGTGAAGGCGACCTCGCGGGCGGCCAGGATGGCGGCGGGCCTGAGGTAGGTGGAGGCTGCGGCGGCTGCGCTCCCTCGCGACGCGGGAAGGCCCGCCTGGGGCGCGGCGGCGACCGGTGTGGCCGGCGTCGCCGGTACGAGGATGAGGAAGCGCGGGAAGACCCGGGCGGCCGCAGCGGCGTCGGCCTCGTCCTTGAAGAAGCCGCTCGTTTCCAGGGCGGCGAGGGATTCGGTGAGGTAGCGCCTGACGTCGGCGTCCGAGGGCTTCTCCCTCGACATCTCGGAGAAGAGGCGGTAGGCGGACACGGCGTCGCCCGACTGGAGGTAGCCGAAGGCCTCGACCTTGCGGCCGAAGAAGGCCGCCTTCTCGGCGTCTGCGGCGCTGCCGCCCGAGGCTAGGATCTCACCCCAGGCCCTGTCGGCGAGGACCCTGGCTTCCGCGAGCGAGGGCTCGAGGGACAGGGCCTTCTTCGCATGCCAGTTGGCGCTGTAGAAGTCCCGCTGCCTGAAGTAGTCCTCCGCCTTGGCCAGCTCCTCCCTGGCCGCCTTCGGATCCCTCAGGGGAGCCGCGACCGCGGCCGCGGCCCGGGGTCCTCCCCCGCGGGCGGCCTTGATCTCGGCGTTGACGAGCCGCGTCTCGAGCTCGACTGCCCGCGAATCGAGGCGGTCGATCGACGCGAGGGCCCCGTAGGACGACCTCGCGTCGACGAGGCGCCCGTCGCCCAGCGCGGCCCGCGTATCGGCGAGGGCCTTGTTGAAGCGCCCCGAAAGGTCGAGGTAGGAGTAGCGGCGCGTCTCCATGTCGGGCGCGAGGATGAGGACAGCGGCCGCGAGGAGGGCCGAGACGAGGACTCCGGGGAGGATGGAGTCGCGGAGGAGGCTCTCGGACTTGCCGGCCATCGAGCCGAGGGCGAGGGCCAGGGCCAGGAACTGGAGGGCGGGCAGCCACCAGGCAAGATCGAGGAAGGCCTTCGAGAGTTCCCACTTGAGGGCGTAGGAGGGGATGATCACGTTGGCGTTCCGCTCGTAGGCCGCGAGGGCGAAGAAGACGAGGAAGGCCAGGCCATCCACGAGGATGGTCGCGCCGAGGATGCGCTTCCCGGGCTTCATTCGGCCTCCCTCCTGCCCGCGACGAGGGCGAGGACGGTGAAGACGAGGCCCAGGAAGGCCTCGAGGCAGGCCACGACGAGGGGGCCCGCCACCTTGGCCAGGCCGAGCTTCGCGGCAAGCTTGCCCGCGAGGAGGAGGGCCGGGGGGCTCATGAGGGCGGCATCGAGGAGGACGAGGATCACGACGCCGGCCAGGCCGAAGAAGAAGCCGACGAGGGGCCAGCGGGGCAGGCTCGCGAAGCCCGCGAGTCCCGCGGCGAGGAAGGCCATGCCTCCCGCGACGATCAGGGCGAGGGGAAGCTGGAGGCCGTCGAGTCCCGCGAGCCGCTCATCGAGCCTGCGCCCCTCGAGACCGGGGATGGAGGGCAGGAAACGCCAGGCCGGCTCGGCTGCCTCGAGGCTCTTGAAGGCATGGCTGCCTATCCTCACCGTGCCCGTTTCCGGCGAGTACTCGGCGCGGGGGGAATAGAAGAGGCGGGGAGCCTCCTGGGCATCGGCCTCGTAGCCCAGGGCGAGGACGGCGGAGGAGCCCTCGTAATGGCCGACGAGGAGGGAGGAGGTCCCGTTCTCGACGACCATGCCGTAGGGAGGCAGGGGCTTCCCGTAGCGCAGCCCGGGGGCAAGGTCGAGCCGGCGGAGCTCGGTGAAGCCGACGAGGACTCCGAAGCCCAGGACGAGGACGGAGAGGAGGGAGAGGAAGCGCCTGCCCGTCCTCCGTTCGAAGGCATGGTAGCCCAGGAAGATGGCCGCGATGGCTGCTATCGGGAAGAGGCGGAGGGCCGCGGCTATGGCCGCGGCAAGGAGGCCACCGGCATCCGTCCCGGCGGGGCTGGCCCCGAGGGTTGCGATGGCGACCACGAGGATGAGGACAAGAAGGAAGTCGGCGCAGAAGCGGCCTGCGGCGCCGAACCAGTTTTTCATCCCGCAAACTGTAGCACGGCGGTGGAGGAGCCGCAAGCTTCAGGACTTGCGTTAGCCGCTCCCGGCCCAGGGGCTTCCCGCCTCGATCCCCACAACTTATCCACAGGGTCGTTTTGGCCCCGCTGCGGGCAAGGGCTTGTCCAATAAGGATTTTCGCGATTCCGAAGCCTGGGAGGAAAATCTCGAGGAACTCCAAGGACCGTTCTATTTTATTACTATATATATATTTATTACGCTTACCCACATTTTTGTTCAGGTTTCCATGCTGGAATCTCCAATAAAAACGACGCCTCCAGTCTTGTCTGTTCAGGGCCGGTGAGTAATCCCCCCTTTATCCACGAGTTATCCACAATATTCACCGACGAGCCGGTATCCTTCGCGGCGGGAACAGACCAGGAAGCGCCCCAGACCCGGCTCGAGGAGGTCGAGCCTGCGGCGGAGCGAGGAGACATGGACATCGACAGCCCGCGAGCCCGAGCGTGGCCGGCCCCAGAGGGCCAGCTCCAGGGCATCGCGGGGGACGGGCTTGTTCAGGTTGAGGACGAGGATCCGGGCCAGGCGGTACTCACGCTCTGAGAGCTCGAGGCCGCCGGCCTGCCCTTCTCCCAGGGAGAGGCTCCGGCCCGAGAACTCGAGGCTGGACCGGCCAAGGCGGAGGCGGACCCTGAGGAAGCGGAGGGCCCTGGCCTCGAGTTCCTCGACATCCCAGGGACTCCTCAGGTAGTCGCTCGCACCCTGGCGGAAGCACTCGGCCATGAGGCCCGGCCAGCCGTAGGCGAAGGCAGGGAAGGGGCGGGTTTCCGGAGCCTGGTCGAGGTAGAAGGGGGCGGGGAGGACGTAGAGGTCGGAGGGGGGAGGCAACCACGGCGCGGCCGTCGCGGCCCGGGGCAGGAGCTCGAGGACGAGGAAGCCGCGCTGCGCCGGATGTCCACACCCGTCGCCACGCGGCCTTGCTTCCTCCTGCAGCTCTTCCAGCAGTCCGGGATCGGCGACGACGCAGGCCTTCATCGCTCGACCCCGCCGGACATCAGGGCTGGGCGCCGCCGGTCTCGGTGCCTCCGCCGGTCTGGTCCGCGAGCATCTTGCGCTTCAGGTCCTCGAGCATGGCGTCGGCCCCGGCGCCGGAGGACTCGAGCTGGGCGAACTGGCGCTCCAGGGTGGCCCCGCTCGTGGCGTCCTCGAGCTCCTTGGTCGCCTCGGCGCGGGCCTCGATCTCGTCGACCTTCTTGGCCATGCGGTCGAAGGTGTCGAAGGCGCTCTTGTTGCCCGAGATGCTCGACATCGTCTTGTTGATCTTGTCCTGGGCCTCGGCGCGCTTGGCCCTGGCGATGAGGATGTTCTTCTTGCGCGTGGCCTCGTCGATCTTGTTCTGGAGGGCCCTGAGGTTCTCCTTGAGCTTCTCGACGGACTCCTTCTGGGCCTGCCACTGCGTGAACAGCTGTTGCGCATAACCCTCGTACTCCTGCTTGCGGAGGAGGGCTTCCTTGGCCAGGTCGTCGCGGTTGGCGCGGACGGCTATCATGGCCTTCTTTTCCCAGTCGGCGGCCTGGTTCTTGTTCTCGGTCGCCTCGCGCTCCAGCTTCTTCTCGTCCGCGATGGCCATGGCCACGGCCTTCTTGGACTCGATCATCTGTTCGTTCATGTCGAGGACCAGCTGGTTGAGCATCTTCTCGGGATTCTCCGCCTTGCTGATCATGTCGTTGATATTGGAAGAGATGACCGTCTTCATTCTCTCGAAAATGCCCATGTCGCAGACCTCCTCAGTTCTTCATGAAACGGGCGAGCAGGGGATAATGCTCGGCAACGGCAAAGCCGATGGCCACGAGCGAGGCCTGGAGCTCGGACTTGTCCAGACCGGCGTATTCAAGGGTATCTACGAGGAAAACCTCGTCTCCGTCAAGGGCATAGGCGCCATGGACGAGGCTCTCGCCGTTGAGCACGAGGAGCTCGCGGAAAAAGGCTTCGCGGTCCTGGTCCGGGACCTTGGTCATGTCGGCGCGGATGAAGACCACGGGATCGAGCCAGGACACGACGATCTTGGGGAGCCCCTTCTCGACGTCGTCGACGAGCCAGGTGTTGGGGGCGATCTCCTCGTACGCGATGCCGAGATCGATGAGATAATCCTCAACCTTGCTGAGTCCTGCCATGGAATCCTCCTTGCGAACGCGGACGGACGGGGATCCTAGCCGAGGAAGACCTGCCCCGAATTATCGATGGCGAGTATCGTCTTGCACTCGGAACAGCGGAAACGGCCGGGCCTGGCGGCGCGGAGCTTCTTGTTGCAGATGGGACAGGAGAAGATCTTGGGGAATACGGTTGCGGTCGAGCCCTGGTCTCCCTGCCTGAAGAAGCCCGTGGCCTCGTCCAGATTGTCCTTGATGTTGAAGAACTGGGAGAAGCCGAGGAGCTGGAAGACCTCATAGACCTTGGGCTGGATCTCGAGGAGGACTATGTCTCCGCCCCTGGGCCTGACGGCCTTGAGGAAGGCGGTGAACGATCCGATGCCGGTGGAGGAGACGTAGTTGAGTCCGCCGCAGTTGAAGATGAGTCGGATGTAGCCTGTCTCGATGGCCTTTCCGACGCGCTTCTGGAAAAAATTCGAATTGTAGGTGTCTATATAGCCGGTAAGGAAGAGCGTGAGGCAGTTGTCCACGGCGTCGACTTTCTGCAGCCTGATCCTGAGGCTGTCGTCCTTCTCGTCGTCGAAACCGGGAACGATATCATTATTGTTCATGGTGCTCCTCTTCGCCTATCGTAGAGCTAATCAAAAACTATTGTAGAAGTATATTCTGAGCAAGTCAATTCCGTTGTCAAGATGAGGGGAACATCCCCTACTTCATTACCATATCGGCCTTTCCACGCGTCGGCTGAAGCACTTTACGCCCCATCCGAGGATGCGATCCGCAAGCGCGTTCAGAGCTTCAATCCGGCGTCGAGATTGATCACCGAACCCGAGGCGAGGGGCGGCTCGGCGGCGAGGAAGCCCACGCCGAATTCGGCAATGGATCGCGGCTCGAGGAGAGCGCCGCGCGGAGCCATCGAGGCATAGCGGGCCTTCGCTTCTCCGGAGAGGTATTCGGTGTCGACGAGACCCGGGCAGAGGACGAAGGCGCCGACGCCCCGGGATGCGTACTCCGCGGCAAGCGACTTGGCCAGGACCCCGAGGCCGGTCTTGGCCGAGGCATAGGCAGCATTGGACGAATAGGCCCGGATCGCATCGGTCCTGCTGCCTCCCATGAAAAGGAAGCGTCCCCAACCTCGATCGGCCATCGGGCCCACGAGGGCCGAGGAGAGGGCCCCGGGCAGGGCCAGGTCGAGGAGGGCGAGCCTTTGCCAGTCATCGATGGTCGTTTCATGGAGGGGTTTGCGGACGAAGGGTCCGAAGGAACAGACGAGGATGTCGAGGGGCCCCAGCGAGGGCAGCCGTTCCGTCAGAGCCGAAGGGCCGTCCAGGGCGAGGAGGAAGCCGGAGACACCCGCAGGCGGACGGCCCGAGGCCTCGGCCCAGGCGGAGGCCGCCGCCCTGGCGGCGGCGATGGCCGCATCGAGGCCTTCCTGCGACGAGCCGCCATGGATGAGGACCTCGGCGCCACGGCCCGCAAGCGAGGCCGAGAAGGCGGCCCCAATGCCGCCCGAGCCCCCGACCACGAGGGCCCGCCGCCCGGAAAGATCGCCCAGTTGCCGCATGTCCATATCGCCCGATACTATACAATCCCCCCCCGGCGGCGGACAAGGCGAAACCCGCCCGCCCCGCGGGATCCGGAGGCGCTACCCGTGTCCGAGCCCGACCTTTCCCGCTACTACGTCGTCCTCTGCCGAGCCGAAGAGGCGGGCAACGTGGGCTCTGCCTGCCGCGCGATGAAGACCATGGGCCTCACGCGCCTCGTGCTCGCCGGCTGCCCGGACTTCGACGAGGCCCGCGTGCGCATGATGGCCGTCCATGCCGCCGACCTCTATGACGGCGCGTTGCGCGTCCCCGATCTCGCCGAAGCCCTCGCGCCCTCGGCCCTGTCCGCGGGTTTCACGAGGCGGAGGGGCGAGAGGCGGAAGTCCTTCTCGGTCGACGCCGAGACCTTCGCGCGGGAGGCCTGGAAGCGGCCCGGCGGCGACGTGGCCCTTGTCTTCGGCAACGAGCGGACGGGCCTGACCGAGGACGAACTCGCCGCCTGCAGCCTCGCCGTCCACATCCCCACCTCCGAGATCTTCCCCTCGCTCAACCTCGCCCAAGCCGTCCAGATCGCCTGCTACGAGCTCAGGCGGGCGGCCCTGGGCGGCCGGACGGGCTCCTACGAGCCGGTCAGACGCGAGGAGATCGACGCCTCGGTAGCGCGCATCGCGGAGAGGCTCGCGGCCCTCGGCTTCTTCAGGCTCAACCAGGGCCGGGAGCTCAGGGAGCTCCTCCGCGACACGGCCGAGCGCGCGGCCCTTTCGCCCTCGGAGCTCCGCTACCTCGAGGCCTTCGTGCACAAGATGGGCTCTCTCGCCGCCAAGGGGGGCGCCGCCGGCGACAGGGGCCCGGACACGGGCGCGGGAGGCCAGGGTGACGGCTCCGGCGTTGCCGGAGACTAAGCCCGTCCGGGCCCCGGGCGGGAGCCCCACTCCAGCACGATATCGTCCTCGCCTATCATCTCGCGGTCGCCCGAAAGCACGAGGGCGCGGTGGACGACATTCTTGAGCTGCCTGACGTTGCCGGGCCAGTCTCCGGCCTGGAGCTTCGCGTAGGCCTCGGTCGAGAAGCCCTTGCGCGCCCCCGCGGCCTTGCGTACGAAGTGGTCCGCAAGCTCGGGGATGTCCTCGCGGCGGGCCCTGAGGGGCGGCAGCTCCACGATGAGGGTGTCGATGCGGTAGAGGAGGTCCTCGCGAAACTGGCCTGCGGCCACCGCGGCCTTGAGGTCGCGCGAGGTGGCGCAGACGAGGCGGATGTCGATGCTGCGGCTCTTGCGGTCGCCGAGGCGCCAGAGCTCCTCGGACTCGAGGGCCCGGAGAAGCTTGGCCTGGACGGGGAGGCAGGCCTCGCCTATCTCGTCGAGGAAAAGGGTGCCCCCCTTCGCGAGTTCGAAGGCGCCGGGCCGTTCGACAGCACCCGTAAAGGCGCCCGACGCGGCGCCGAAAAGTTCGCTCTCGATCAGGGACTCGGGAAAGGCGGCGCAATTGCGCGCCACCATCGGCCCGGAAGCCCGCCGCGCGGCTGC
>Ga0209098_1003127_pt1 | contig 14050 bp, 5 predicted proteins | sample AD_JPNHW1_MetaG_FD_184429 | JGI IMG/M metagenome (GOLD analysis project Ga0209098, IMG submission 184429) | Active sludge microbial communities of municipal wastewater-treating anaerobic digesters from Japan - AD_JPNHW1_MetaG (SPAdes) (version 2) | ecosystem: Engineered > Bioreactor > Anaerobic >... | reverse complement strand
CGACAATACGAAGTCCTGGAACTCCGAGTACGACGTCTCGAACGCGGCCTCCGTGCTGTGGAACGACGACCGCAGGATCCATGTCTGGAGGTCGGACGACAACCAGTCCGGCTCCAACCGCGGTTACTTCACCGGAAGCGCGGATCCCGAGTACCCGGCCATGACCATCGACGCCGCGGGAACCCTGTACGGATCGTGGAGCAACTACGCGAACGCCGGTGTGCATTACGCGCCCAACAATGGCGCATCGGTCCTCGTCTTCGAGTCATACGACCCGCTCGAGCATACGGACATCCATTACGGGACCAGGGTCAATATCGCCATCAATGCCAATACCTACGGGAACAACACCTGGAACGTGACCGGGGCAGGCGGTACCTATGTCTGGAACAGCCAGGCGACCAGCGCCAACGACTACTCGGGCACCGCGTACAGCGGGGTCTACAATGCCGAGGCGCTGTACCACGACCAGAAGCTGATGCAGTTCATCAACCAGCGCATCGTCACGTCGGGGAACAACATCCATATCAGTTATTACGATACGGACACGAAGGCCCTGAAGTACTGGTACCGTTCGAGCGGCACGAATACGGCATACGCCCAGACCTGGATCAACGTCGATGGCGGCGTTGATTCGGACGACGGCACCGCCACCTCCGCCACCAAGGCTGCGACCATTGCGACCCGCATCTACAGCAGCACCGCCGCCGCCAACATCATCACGGCAACCAATACCGGGACCATCAAGAGCAACTATTTCGCTGTCGGTGACCATGTCACGGCCGGCTCAACCGTTGTCAGGGTCGGCGGCGTTGGTGGGACCTACTATAATGCGGTGGCGGACGGCGTCGTAACAGCCCTGGCGACCAATAATGGCACCGCTGTCATCGGGACGGAGCTCTACCGGATCCAGTACGATACGACGGTCGCATCGATCAATGTCGGCATCGGCGACGCGGTCTCCGCGGGCACGACGCTGATGACGATGGCCAATGGAACCGTGGTGACGGCCGGGGCGGCCGGCTACGTCGCAACCCTGCCGGTCTCGGTCAACGGGACCGTGCAGCACGGCATTACGACCGTAGCCACGGTTTCCAGCCAGAAGGTCGCCTCCCTCCAGAAGAAGAACGGAGACTATGTCACGAGCGGTACCGTCATCATGACCTTGGCAGACGCCAGTACCATCACGGCGCCGGCGACCGGCGTCCTGACGGCCGTCCTGCCCGAAGGAGCCGTCCTTACGGCGGCGTCCACCACGGTAGCGCAGGTGGTTTCGGGAACGCGCATCGTCACGGCGGGTCGCTCGGCGGCGGCCGGAGAGTTCTCGGCCATCGACCTCATGCCGACGAGCGGCTATCCCGTCATCGCCTACTACGACACCACGAACCAGACGGTGAGGCTGGCTAGGGCCTCCGCGGTCAACCCGACCGGTTCGCAGTGGGCCCTCCAGACGGTCATGGCGACCGGTGACGCGAACTACCGCTTCTCCGGCAAGTACATCTCGATGAAGATCGATTCGGCGGGCTACGTCCACCTGGCCTTCTACCGCAACAGCACGGGCGACCTCATCTACATGAAGTCGACCAACCATCCGACGGACGGCTCGGCCTACACCTTCGGAAGCAGCGTCGTCATAGATTCCATCGGCTCGGTGGGCGTCTGGGCGGACATTACCCTCGACGGCACCAATCCGGTCATCTCCTACCTCGACTCCTCGATGGTCAACACCTTCGACGGGATCAAGATGGCCTACTACGACCCGGCCCTAGAGACGGCTTCGGGCGATACGGCAGGGGAACCCGACACGATCGACGGCTGGGAGACGATGAATGCCGCCCTCGACTACGAGGTCGAGAGCGTCAGGACAAGCGCCGAGGTGGATACGGGCAGCAACTTCTGGCAGACGGCCATAGGCTACAGCTCGAGCGACTACTTCAGGATCGCCTACTACGTGAAATGAGGTGCAACATGATGCGACTTCGCGCTGTAGCGGCGGGATGCGCCGCGGCCGTACTGGCCGCGGCCCTCTTCGCCTCCTGCTCCGGTATCGAGGGATTGAAGACCCGGGCAGCCTCGGTCACGCTCGAGAAGGCCATCGCCGCGGGAACCACGACGGCCGAGACGAAGAAGCTCCTCGAGCTTTGTCGCGACATAGCCGCCTTCTCGGCCGATCGCTACGGCCTCGAGGCCCAGGCGGAGGCCTTCCGTTACCTTCCCGGCCGCGGCGACGGCATGGCCTGGAGGCTGACCGTCGCTCCCGCTCACTCCCTGAACGACTCCCGGGTCTCGTACTATACGGACAAGGCGGCGGCGGAGCGCGCAGCGCGGAAAAGCGAGGCAAAGGGCAAGTCCGCCTTCGTCGAGCCTTGGGATTCCCTCGGATTCCTGGGCCTTGCCCCGACGCCCCTGACCGATTCGCTGTCGAGGCTTTCCTACGACAGGCTCGTGGAATGGATCAACCGCGAACTCTTCTCCGCGGCCTTGCCGAAGGGGCTGTCCCCCGCCGAGCGTGATTCCTTCGCGGCCTTCGCCGCCGAAGCCGCCACGAAGGACTACCTCGCGGCCAAGCTGACGCTTGCCTCGCCCCTCCTCGGAAACTACATCTCGTCCAAGCGCGACGAGCGGACCTTCGCGCTCCTTTTCCCGGATTTCCGGTCCAGGATCGAGAATCTCTACGCGCAAAGTCCTTTCCCGCAGGACTGGCAGAAGCAGCGCGACTTCCTCATGAAGACCTGGCTCCAGGACTATCGCCTGAACTATCCCAATCGTTTCATCACCAACCTCTACAGCGATTTCGGCAGGGTCCAGCCCTCCGACGCCGAACTGGCGTCCTGGCGCGAGCAGCAGCCGGGCTACGAGGACTGGAACAAACGTTATGCGGCCGCGGGTTCGGACCTCCGCGTGCTGCTCAACCAGATGGGCAATCCCTGAGGAAGCGGAAAATGCGATCAATAAAGACTGCCACCGACGGCGCCCTGCGCGCCCTTGCGCTCGTATCCTTCGTCGTCGCGATGCTGTGCCTGGCCCCCGGGAATGCCTGGGCCCTGGGCCAGAAGGAAGCCCCCCGCGAGCCCGCCACGGGCCTCACCGACTGGGAGCATGACTTCGACATCTCCTCCCTCTCGCCGGGCCTCTACAACATCGTCGTGACCGGCACCGATGTCGCGGGCAACGCGGCCCTCGGCGGCCCCATCAACGTCTATGTGGACCCCAAGTCCGACCTTCCGGTCGTCTCCGTGATCAATCCCACGCCCCTCCTGCGTGTCGGCGGCGACCTCAACATCGTGGGCGCCTGCGTGGACGACGACGGCGTGGCCCGCGTCGAGGTGAGCGTCGACGGCGGCGACTTCGTGCCGGCCACGGGCGGCGAATTCTGGTCCCTCTACCTCAGGACCAAGGACCTGCAGGACGGCCGCCGCGAACTCGCGATACGCGGCGTCGACATAAACGGCGTCGTGGGACCGACCGTCAAGGTCGCCTTCAACCTGGACCGGTCGAAGCCCGCCGCTGGGGTGGACATCCCCGAGCCGGGAGCCCTCGTGGCCGGCCAGATCAAGCTCGCGGGCTCGGTCTACGACGCCAACGGCATCGTGGGACTCGAGCTCTCGACGGACGGCGGCAAGGTCTTCTCGAAGGTCAGCCTGAAGAAGGACAAGGCCGGCACGACCGGAGCCTTCTCGGTGGCCCTGGACACGCGGAAGTTCCCCGATGGCCCCCGGGTCCTCTGGCTCCGCAGCGTCGACGGCGTGGGCTCGAAGGGCAGCGCCGCCTTCCTCATCTTCGTGGACAACACGAAACCGGTCATCGACATCGCCCTGCCGAGGGCGGGTGCGACGGCGAACGGCGTGTTCGCGGTTGCCGGCGCGGTGCGCGACGCCGTGGGCATCGCGAGGCTTTCCTACGAATTCGCCGGCGCTGACAAGGGCGAGATCCCCCTCGTGCCGGGCAACCCGTATTTCTCGAGGGAATTCGACGCCGCGGCGGTCAAGGGCGACAAGGCCCAGCTCGTCCTCATCGCCGAGGACAGGATAGGCAACGTCACGAGGCTCGAGCTCGCGCCGAAGATAGACCGCGAGGCGGACAAGCCCCGCGTCGTCGTGGCCTTCCCGGCGCCGGGCGGCGTCGTGAGGACAGCCGAAGCGGTATGGGGCGCGATTGCCGACGACGACGGCGGAGCCGCCATCGTCTACAGCCTTGACGGCGGCGCGGCCCAGGAAGCGCCCGCGAGCGATGTCTTCTCCATCCCTGCGGCTGGACTCTCCGCGGGTCGCCACCTCCTCTCGATCCGCGCGAAAGACATCCATGGCGCCTTGGGCGATCCCATAAGCCTTCCCATCGTCGTGGACGCGGGAAGGGCCTCGGTCTCCTTCCTGCGCATCGTGACGGCGCAGGCCCAGAAGCAGGGCGCCGCCCCGGCCGGCCCTGCCGGAGCCGTCGACTATCGGCCCGGCCTGTCCTTCAGGGTGGATGCCCAGTCGACCCTGGAAGGCGTCATCGAGTCGGCCAACGCCCTCGTCTCGGCGTCGTATGCGGTGGCAGGCGGCGCCGAGCGTCCCCTCGCCCTCGTGAAGGGCGCGACCGCGACCTCCTATTCCTTCCGCATCCTCCTTGATCGCAGCCTGCCCTATGGCTTCACCGGCATCGAGGTCAAGTCGGTCGACGCCGTGGGCAATGTCGGCTCGGGCAGGGCCCTCCTGTATTCCATCGACCTCTCGTCGGCCCGCGAGGACACGGGCTTCGTCTTCGACGATCCCCGCATCGGCGAGGGGGGGCGCGTCGCGCTCTCCCCCGGCGATTCCCTCCTCGGCGCCTTCTACCGCGAGGACCTGGACAGCATCAGGCTGGATCCTCCCACGGATGTCGTGGCCGTCTCCTTCGAGGGAAGGACCGTGGCGGTCAGGGCCGCGCGCGAAGGCGTGTCGCCCGTCACGCGCCTCGTCGCGAAGACGAAGCGCGGCCACGAGTTCAGGAGCGATCCCTTCGTCTTCGCCTGCGATGCCGCCGCGCCACGCATCTCCATCGATTCTCCCGCGGAGGGGACCTGGCTTTCCTCGGCCTTTGTCCTCAAGGGCAGGATAGCCGATGCGGGCGGCATCGCCTCCGCTTCGCTTCGCATCGGGAAGGATGGCGAGCCTCGCCCGCTCGCCCTCGCGCCCGACGGCAGCTTCTCCGCGAGCCTCGCGCCGGCCGAGCTGCCGCAAGGCGCCCTCCTCGTCGAGGTGCTGGCCTCCGATGCGGCCGGCAACACGGGCCGGGCCGAGCGAGCCTTCGGCTTCGATTCCGAAGCCCCCGTCTTCTCCTTCCTCTCGCCTACGGCCGGCGCCGAAGTCTACGGTCCCGAGGACGTGGCAGCCACCCTTTCCGACGTTTCGGGCATCGCCTCCGTGGAATATGCCGCCGACGGCAAGGCCTTCGCGCCCGTCGAGTTCAAGGGCCAGGCCTTCATCCACCGCGCCGACCTCGCGGCCAATCCCAAGGCCGCCTATCGCGTCACCGACAGGGCCGGCAACCGGGCCGTGGCCCGTCCCGAGGTGGCCCTTGTCGCGAAGCCGGCGGCCATCGCCGTTTCCGACTCGGTCAGCCTCGACGCGGCCGACGCCGCCGTGAGGCTTTCCCTCTCCGGTACGGCCGGATCGCGCAAGGTGGGAATCGCCCTTCCGGGCCTCGCCGAGGCCGATTTCCAGGGCCTCGGCTTCACCGACCGGGAAGGCGATGCGGGCGCCTACAAGCCGGCTCCGGCCCGCTTCGCCCTCCACCTCCTCGCTTCCGGCAACCTCGCCCTCAAGGGCAGCGTCGCGGCCTCGGCCTCCGTGAAGGCGGCGTCGGTCTCCTTCGATGGCGGCGCGACCTACACGAGCCTCTTCCTCGCCAAGGACGCCAAGGCCATCGTGGCCGAGGCTCCCGTCAGCCTCGCGGTCGACACGACCAAGCTCAAGGACGGCGAGGCGCGATGGATCCTGAAGGTCGAGGACGGCGCGGGCGCCCTCGCCTTCGTTCCCCTCTACCTCGTGGTCGACAACGGCAAGCCTGACATTTCGCTCATCGCGCCGCCGGCCTCCCTGACCGGCGCCCGTCCCGTCGTGGCGCGGGTCCTCGATGCCTGGGGCCTCGCGTCGGCGACCTTCGCGGTGGCTGGCCAGAAGACGGATCTTCCGGTGGCCGAGGGCGGCAGCTTCCATGCCGCCTGGGCCGATCCTGCAGCGCCGTCGCCGGCCGGCACGGCCGCCCCGGCGGCGGCCAAGCCCCAGCCCCTCGCCGTCTCCCTCGAGGCCCGCGATGCGGCGGGCAACGCCGCCTCCCTGACGGTCCCGATACCCTATGACGCCGTCGCCGATACGCCGAAGATCGACCTGGCCATCCCGGCCGCGCCGGCCGGCGGCCCCCAGGGGGCAGCGCCCGCCTTCGTCCCGCCCCAGGAGCGCATAACCTGCTACGCCACGGACGACGATCCGGCGCCGGTACTGAGGCTCACGGTCGACGCGGGCGAGCCGGTCTCCTTCTCAACCTCGGCCTTCGGCCTTGCCCTCGCGGGCCTCGCGCCCGGCAAGCACAGCCTCCAGGTCGAGGCCCTCGACGCAGGCGGCCGCTCGGCCGTCGCGAAGAGGGACTTCGTGGTCTCGGGGCCCGCCCCTGCCTTCGACGCCATCTCCGCGGGGACTCCCGCGGCCTCGGTCGCCTGGTTCCCGGGCATGGAGCTCGAGATCGTCCAGGGCACGGCGCTTTCGGGCACCGTGCAGGCCGGCAACGGCCTTGCCTCCCTCGAGTACAGCGTGAATGGCGGCGCTCCGGCAAAGGCCCTGATCGACAAGGGCGGGCAGGCCTTCTCCTGTCCCTTCCCTGCGGGCCTTGCCTATGACCGCGTCACGGTCGAACTCAGGGCGAGGGACCTCGCCGGCCTCGAGACCGTCAGGCGCTTCGGCTTCCACAACATCCTCAAGGCCGCTGCCGGAGCCCCTCCCGCGGACACGGCCGACGCCATCCGCTTCTTCGACCCGGCGATAGGCGCGCCGGCGGCGGACGCCGCGGCCGCGGCGACCCTGCCGGCTTCCGGCGCCTCCGGTTCCGTCCAGCAGCCCGTCCTCCTCCTTGCCCCCGGCGCGGGCGTCGAGGGCTTCTGGAACGGCAGGCCCCTCCGCTCCCTCTCCATCGAGGGCGCCAACGGAGGAGTAGGCGCGGGCGCCGCGGCTGCGGCGGCCAACCTCCAGGCGAGCTGGGACGGGGGGCAGGTCAGGCTCACGGCCGCGGCGGAGACCATCGTCTCCGGCAAGGGCCTCGTCCTCAAGGCCGAGACCGTGGACGGCGACCGCTTCGAATGGGGACCCTTCGCCCTGGCCGTCGACGCCGCGCCGCCGACCCTCGCTGTCGATGCCCCCCTTACGGACTCCTATGAAAAGGGCAGCGTGAGGATAGCTGGCCGCGCCGAGGACGCCAACGGCATCGTCGCGGTCGAGGTATCGGTGAATGGCGGCGCCTTCACGCCGCTTCCGGCGACCCAGGCCGCGGTTGCCCCGGCGTCGCCCGCCGCGGCGGCGGCGCCGGCCGCGGGCAAGTCCGGCGGATCTCCTGCGGCGACGGCGAAGCCCGCGGCCGCTGCCCCCAAGCCGGCGGCTACCGCACCCGCGCCCGCCGCGGCCTCCGCGGCTCCCCCAGGTCCGGCCAAGGTCTACGCCTTCGACCTGGGCCTTCCCCTCGCGGCCGCCGAAGACGGCGCCGTGCGCCTCGACATCGTGGCTCGCGACGCGGCAGGCAAGGAAACCCATGTCCTCCGCTACATCACCAAGGACACGGTGGCTCCCGCCCTCACGCAGGTCCTGCCCGCTCCCGGCGAGTCCGTCAACGGCACCACGACCTTCATAGGAGAGGCCCTCGACGCGGGCCGCGTGGCCTCCATCAACTTCCTCCCCGGCCCGGGGCCGAAGAAGGACAGTCCCGCCCCGCTTCCCGAGCCCGTTTCCGGGACGCCGGTCTTCGCGCATACCATCGACCTCGCCAAGACGGCCTTCCCCCTCCCCGAGGGCGCGGGCTTCGTCGCCGCCGACAAGGCGGGCAACGTATCCGTCCTCCAGCCCCAGATCGTGGTAGACCTCGAGAAGGACAAGCCTGTCGTCGAGATCCAGTCGCCCTCCGAGCTCGAGGTCCTGCGGGCCAACTACGTGATCTCGGGAGCGGTGTACGATGACGACGGCGTGGCGGCCCTCTACTACCGCATCGACGGCGGCGACTGGGCGAAGGTCGAGGTGAAGGGCGCGAGCTTCTCCATCCCGAAGACCCTCGCCGAGAGCGTCGACAACGAGCACCTCGTCGAGGCCTACGCCGAGGACATCTACGGCGTGAAGAGCGACGTCGCCTCGCGGCGCTTCCGCATCTCGAAGGAGGAGCCCACCGCCCTCATGTCGGCCCCCTCGATCGACAAGCCGGTCCGCGGCGTCATCACCCTCTCGGGCAGCGCCCAGGACGCCAACGGCATCGCCTCCATGGCCGTGTCCTTCGACAACGGCGCTTCCTGGGAAGCGGCCGCCGGCGCGGAGTCCTGGTCTTATCCCCTCGACACGAAGATCCTCAAGGACGGCCTCCACCCCATAGCGCTCAGGCCCCTCGACAAGTACGACACCGAGGGCTTCTACGCGACCTTCCTCAGCGTGGACAACACGCCGCCAACGGTCGAGATCTCCCTCCCCGCCGACGGCGTCGCCTATTCCGGCACCATGCCCCTCTCGGGCAGGGTGTCGGACAACCTGCGCCTCGCCGAGGTCCGCCTCGAGATCGCGCCGATAGGCAACGGCAAGCCGCCCCTCCTCTCGCTCCCCCTCGACCTCGGCCCCGTCATCGGCAAGGACGTGGACCTCTCGGCCCTGCCTGCCGGCGCCTACACGGTGCGCCTCGTGGCCCGCGACCGGGCGGACAACGAGACCTTCGCGAGCCGCGACATCGTCGTCAGGCTGGACAAGCCCGAGGACAGGGTGGAGCTCCTCTTCCCCGTCCAGGGCGACGAGGCCTCGGGCCGGCTGCGAGTCTATGGCCGGGCGGTCATCGCGGGAGGAGCCTCCTCGGCGACCATCCTCGTGGACGGCGCCGACGTCGGCACCGCCCCCCTCGATCCCCTCGGCTACTTCGCCTTCGACATCCCCGCCGAAAAGCTGGCCGCGGGCCAGAGGGCCATCATGGCCAGGGCCATGGGCGCGGACGGCAAGGCCGTCTCCTCGCAGGTCGCGACCCTCTCGTGGTCGCCGGAAGGCCCCTGGGTCACGGTGGATTCGCTCAACGCGGGCGCCTACGTGCCCGAACGCCCCTGGCTCTCCGGCCACGCGGGCTGGATCGCGGCGGCGCCCGACCCGAAGGACGCGGCCGCCACGGCCGCCTTCAAGAAGGACGCGGCTGGGCGCAAGGTGGCCCTCGTCGAGGTCAGCCTCGACAACGGCAGGACCTGGGAAAAGGCGCGAGGGGGCGAGTCCTGGAAATTCCGCCTCGAGACCCAGGCCTATCCCGAGGGCGGCCTCCACGTCATCGTGCGCGCCCGCTACGGCGACGGTTCCACGAGGACGGCCAAGACCGTCCTCTCCCTCGACAAGACGCCGCCCGAGGTCCGCCTCCTCGAGCCCCTCGAGAACGGCCGCTTCAACGGCGTGATCCACGTGGCCGGCGCAGCCTCCGACGAGTCGGGACTCTCGAGCGTGGGCCTCTCGCTCCGCAAGGGCGACAAGCGCGGCTACGAGCTCCCGGCCTTCATCCAGGGCCTCTACCTCGACGGCCATGTCTATGGCGCCACCTACTGGGACATAGGCGCAGGCCTCTCCTTCTTCCAGGACAACGTCAAGCTACAGGTCATGCTGGGACAGGCTCCGACCGACGGCCGCTTTGGCGGCAACGTCTACGGAGCCAAGCTCCTCGCCAACATCTTCTACCTGCCCGCGAGCTTCCTCCTCGGGCCGGACTGGTCCTTCCTCTCCGCCTCCTTCGCCGTCGGCGCCAACTTCTCGTATTTCTCCACGAGCACGAGCGGCGAAGGCCTCGTGCTGGGCGCTGTCGTGGCCCAGGTCGAGTTCCCGAAATTCACCATCAAGGACTGGCCCATCATGAGGAAGATCTCCTTCTACACGGAGGGACAGGCCTGGTTCGTCTCGTCGGATGTCCAGGGCGGCATCGAGTTCAGGATGGCCTTTGGCCTGAGGCTGGGGCTCTTCTGACCGGCGGCCGCAGGCCGCCACGGCCGAGGGCCGTGGCAGCGCATCGCGGCCTGTAACTGAACTTCGGGGCCGCCTTCGGGCGGCCCTTTTCCATGTGTGCGGGGAAGCTGCCGCAACATGAAAAAGGCCGCCCCTCGGGCGGCCTTTTCATGCACGGTTCGAAGGCCTACGGCCTACTTGAGCTTGATGAAGGTCCGGGCGAGGCCGAGGTAGGAATGGATGACCTCGCCCTTGCTGTTCCTGCTCCTGTAGAGGGAGAAGAGGCCGCAGTCCGTCCTGCGGTATTCGCTGCTCGTGAGCCCGCCGACCACCTTGGCAAAGGCGCCGACCACGTCGCTTACGGCGCCGGAGCTGTCACCCTTGGCCTGGAGCTCGCTCTGGGTCTGGTACCAGTTCTTGAACTGGACCTGGTTGGGGTTCGTGAGGGCCAGGAAGAGGGCCACGACGAGAATGAGGATGACGGTGAAGTAGGGGAACTTGCCTTTTTTTGCCATGTGCGTCTCCGCGTCCTTGGGATGGGGCCGGAGCCTGGCGCCGACCATGTCTACCATAGCCTCCCGGAGCGGCCGCGGACAAGGGCCGCTCCGGGCGTGGGCTATGCCGAGGCGCCCGCTGCGCGGGCGGTGAGCTTGGCCTTGAGGTCAGCTATGTCCTTGGGGATGTAGCGGCCAGCGAAGCAGTAGAAGACGAAGCAGAGGGCCCAGGCGCCGATGCAGATATAGAGGATGGCCTTGTCGAGGGAGAGGCTGTCCGCGAGGATGCCGGCGAGAAGGGGCGCGGTGGCCGATCCCGCGGTCTCGATGAAGTTCTGCACCGCGTTCGTCGTCGCCCTGATCTCCGGCTCGGTCACGTCGTAGAAGGAGGAGAGGACGTTGGGCGAGGCGAAGGGCATGAAGAAGGCGGCGACGGCGAGGAGGACGCCGAAGACGACCTTCTGGTCGACGGGAACCATCATGGCCGCATAGAGGAAGACGGCGCCGAGGAGGACGCCGGCGGCACCCGCGATGACGCGGCCCTTGGGGGTCTTCCTGAAGAGGCGGTCGCCGATGATGCCGCCGACCGGGTAGCCCGCGGCCATGAGGAGGACGGCCGGCACCATGGTGACGAGCTGCTCGGTGCCGGAGAAGCCGCGGGCCTTCTCGAGATAGGCGAAGATGTAGTAGGTGATGACCTGCCAGGGGAAGACGCCGACGAAGCCCTGGAGGAAGAGGACGATGAGGCTCTTCTTCTTGAAAAGGCCGCCCACTTCCTTCCAGTTGAACTTGAATTTCCTGTCGAGGCCCTCGACGCCCTCGAGCTCGGGCTCGGCCGCGCCGCGGGGCTGGTCCTTGACGAAGAAGAAGATGAAGATCGCGACGACGACTCCGAGGCCGCCCGTGAGGTAGAAGATCTTGCGCCAGCCCCAGATCGCGCCGAGGATGGTGGCGAGGACCATGCCGATGAGGTAGCCGAGGGGCTGGGCCACCTGGAGGAAGCCGTACATCTTGCCGCGCTTCTTCGGGGGGAAGTAGTCGGAGATGAGGCTGTAGATGCCGGGGTAGCTCGAGTCGTCGATGCCGGTCGAGGCCCTCGTCATGAGGAACATGGGGTAGGTGGGCGCTATGGCGTTGAGCCAGGTCGTGCAGCCCCAGATGAGGGAGGCGAGGGCGAGGAGCTTCGGTCGGGCGTAGTGGTCGTAGAGCCAGCCCCAGAGCGGGTAGCAGACCGCGCCCACGATGAGTGCGACCGTATTGACGAGGCCCCACTGCGTGTAGTTGATCGAGAAGGTCTCCATGATCTGGCTCTGGAGGGGGCCGATGAGGAGCTTGTCGGTCTGGTGGAGGAGCATGAAGATGAAGAAGGAACCGAAGGCGAGATAGGCGCCTTTCTTGGTCCGTTCCGCGGTGCTGTTGTTCATCCTTGGGGTCCTTTCCGGGTTTTACCCGTTACTGTACGCCGAGCTCGGGCTTAGCGCAAGCGTCAATCGAGTTGCCGCTCACCCCGCTCTTGTGGCGGAGCGGCAGTCAGGATATGCTCGCAGGATGCACAAGGAATACAACGGCCAGGTCGAGACGGGGGCCGAACGAGCCTCCTTCGGCGTCATGGCGAGCTACGGCACCGGTAAATTCCTCGCGGAATTCCTCACGGGCGGCATCGCATCGCTCGTCTTCAAGTTCTACGAGACCGAGGTGAAGCTCCCGGCCGCCCTCTGCGCCGCCGCCCTCGTCCTCTACTCGATCTGGAACGCGATCAACGATCCCATCGTCGGCTTCTTCACCTCGAGGCCGACCCGCCTCACGGCGAGGCTCGGCAGGCGCTTCCCCTGGATCCTCCTCGGCTCCACGACCTGCGGCCTCGTCTTCTTCTTCGTCTTCGCGCCGCCTGAGGGCATGGGACCCTGGGGCCTCTTCGCCTGGTTCCTCGTGGCCCTCTGCCTCTACGACGCCCTCTACTCGACCTGGGAGGTCAACTACCAGTCGGTCTTCCCGGACCGCTTCCGCAGCCAGGACGAGCGCTCGAAGGCCGCCGGCATCGGCACCGTCATCGGCGTCCTCGGCGTGGCCGCGGGCTCCGTCGTCCCCACCTTCATCATCCGCTACGGCGATCCCTCGACCTACCTCGCGAACGCGGCGGTCTTCGCGGTCGCGGCCATCCTCCTCGCCCTCCTCCTCATCCCCGGCGTGCGCGAGACGCCCGCCATGATCAAGCGCTACCTCGAGCAGGAGAAGTCCCGCACCGAGGCTCCCTCCTTCTTCAAGCTCCTTAAGGAGGCCTTCGGCGTCAGGAACTTCATGGCCTTCATCCTCCTCTACTGCTTTTACCAGGTGGCCTGCCTCTCGATGACCGCCTCGATCCACTACGTAGGCGACTACATCATCGGCCGGAGCACCACGCTGATCTTCGCCGGCATGCTCGCCGGCGCCCTCGTGGCCGTGCCGTTGTGGCTCTTCCTGATCAAGAAGGTAGGCAGCCACCAGAAGCTCATCGCCGCGGCGGCCTTCGCCCTCGCGGTCTTCTGCCTGCCCCTCATGTTCGCGCGCGGCTACTGGGGCTTCGTAGTCGCCATGTTCGGCTGGGGCCTCTCCTTCGGCGGCTTCTGGCTCCTCATGACCCCCGCCATGGCCGACGTCATCGACGAGATCGTCGTGAAGACCGGCCGCCGCGACGACGGGGTCTACCTCGGCTTCCGCGCCTTCTTCGGCCGCCTCGCCTATGCCGTCCAGGCCCTCGTGTTCTGGGCCGTGCACGCGGCCACGGGCTTCGCGGCCGATCCGAGGTCCGCGAGCGCGCAGTTCGGCATAAGGCTCCACACCGCGGCCATCCCCGCCCTCTTCCTCGTGCTCGGCGGCCTCGTCTTCCTCGGCCTCAACACGCTGGACCAGAAGAAGGTCGAGGAGAACCGGCGCATCCTCGAGGAACGCGCCCTCTAGGCAAGGAGGAAAGACGTGCGTCGATCGCGAATCCTTGTGGCCTTGCTTCTCGCGGCTCTCGTCGCGCCGCTCTACGCGGCAGAGTCTGTCAGCCTCGACAGCTCGGTCTTCTATGTCCGAACAGGTTTCGATCCCGCGACCATCGACGCCCGGGGCTTCACAGCCACCGAGGACTGGGTCCTCCTCCCGCCCGGCAAGGGACGTAGCCTCGCGATACGCGACATAGGGCTTCCCGGCCTCGGCCGCCCCGGCCTCCTCGACCTCGGGCGGGGCACGCCTGGGTCCTTCACCATCGCCTGCACCTTCGACGCGGACATCCGGACCTACGAGGTCTCCGGCCTGGCCCTTCGCATCCCGCAGATCGGCGAGGGCTGGGCCGCCTACCTCAACGGCAACCTTATCCGGAGCGAACTCTACACCGGCGCGAACAACAGCCTCGGCGCGCGCCGCGTCCTC
>Ga0209098_1003125_pt1 | contig 14056 bp, 15 predicted proteins | sample AD_JPNHW1_MetaG_FD_184429 | JGI IMG/M metagenome (GOLD analysis project Ga0209098, IMG submission 184429) | Active sludge microbial communities of municipal wastewater-treating anaerobic digesters from Japan - AD_JPNHW1_MetaG (SPAdes) (version 2) | ecosystem: Engineered > Bioreactor > Anaerobic... | reverse complement strand
CGAAATGTCAAGTTTGTTTATTTGCAGATCAAGCAATTGCATTTCGAGGCGTTTGTTGTCATAAACAGCTTCAATGGTATTGTTGTCAGGTGTTTTAAACACTGTAGTGACATAAAGGGGGCGGTTGATAAATTCAGACAACATATTCAGTGCCGCATTCTTTGAATTAGCAAGCTCTATAAGCTGCTGTTCCGTTTTTATTAATTCTGCTTTCAGCACATCGGCATTGCTTTGAAGCAGCACCTCGTTCCTTATTCCGGCTTCGGTTTTTTTTAATTTTGATCTCAGTTCATCCTGTATGTTTCCGATCACTTTTTCATTCTGTTGAGCCAGCAGTATGTTGAAATAAATAAGATTTACCCGTTCTTTTATTTTTGCAATTTCGACATCCACGGCCAGTTGATCTACCTGAAGGCCGGTGGTTTCCAGTTTTTTTTGTGCCGATGTGCTCCCTCCGTCCCAAATCATCTGGTTCACATCAAGTGTAACCTTGTACTGGTCTTTGCTCATCGAAGGGAAATCAAACATTGGGCTGATCTTAGGAATTTCTGTAACAGCCGACTGATAGGTAGCTTGTCCGTTGAGTGAGATCTGCGGAAGATAATTTGTGCTGAGGTTTTTGATCTTTAGCCCTGCAGCCTCAGACAGAAGCGCTTTTTGTTTGATAAGCGGGTAGTTATCCAGCGCCAGTTGCTGACAATAGTTCAGGCTGATCGTGTCCGGCTGTTGTGCAGACACTCCTGCAAAAGGCAAAATAAAAAACAGTATGAGTATCTTTTTCATAAGGTTTATTTTTTTCTGATCGAGTTAATGATGAACTCCGCAACCATAGTCTTCCGTTCTTCCAGAAAGCGTCCGTAGGCTTCCGCATCCCCGTTGAAGATAAAGCCTTCCAGTATCGGCCGGCCGACAAATGGGAAAATGCACATCCCTATCATGTTTACGATCAGGTGTGGCAATGGTATCGGCATGATCTTCCCTTCGTTGATATCTCGTTGAAGCATAACTGCCGTAACAGAAGGATCAATTCCTGAATTCTTTAAGAGATCTATTATCCGTTCGGGTTTCCGCTGAAGTTCGTGCATGACAAAAACGGGCAGATGTGGATTTTGTAAAAGCGTATCAATATAATGTGAAACGAAAAGCCTGATCTTTTCTTCAAAAGGCTGTTGCGACATCATGATGGACGAGATGTTCGGAAAAAACTTTTTGAATGATTCTTCAAAAATGGCATCAAATAAATGTTCTTTACTTCTGAAATAATAATGCAACAAAGCCTTGTTGATTCCTGCGGCATCGGCTATCTGCTGCATCCGCGCACCGTCAAAGCCGTATTTTATAAAAACCTTTTTGGCCGCTTCAAAAATTATCTCTTCCGTACTGTGTGCTTGTTCATTCATTTTAACCAAAAGATTTAACCAATTAGTTTAACCATTTGGCAAATATAATACATTTTTTCCGGAATGCAAGAAATATTTTAAAAGTAACATTATTTCAATTGGCAAAATGCTGAGACGGGCCAATCATTGCATAACCGTTAATCTTGCAAATATATACCAGGCATATCGGAGTAAACCAGGCATAGTAATGGTATTATTTATATTTTTGCTGTAAATAAAGTATGTATGAAAAAGTTCCTGTTGTTTGTCAGTCTGACCATACTATTTACTTCCTGCATAGAGATCAAAGAAACGCTGAAAGTGAACAGTGATGGTTCGGGAAATTTTCAACTTGCTGTAGACATGGCTAAATTAGGCAAATCTCTCGGGCAGCAAAGTCAGCAGTTCAACATGGCATTTGTCACAGAAATTCAGAATACACCAGATAAGGCGGATTCACTGCTGAGGGACTGCAAGGGAATCAGCAATCTGAAAACCGGTAACGAAAAGGGTATATACTCCGTGGGGTTTGATTTTATAAACTCTAAAGCCCTGAACGAGGCATTATACAAGCTTTTCAGGCAAAAAAGAAGTGCATTTAAACCGGATTTTGTAAAAGTCTCAAAGCATAAGATCAAACAAATGAATTTTGCCCCCATCATCAAAAAATACCTTGTTAAAGCAGAATCAAATATGTACGGGGATATGCTTTACCAATTCATCAAGATTGAAAACACTTTTCTAATTCCGTCAAAATCAAAAAGTGTCAGCAATATTAAAGCATTGCAGGAAGATGAAGATAAAACAGTAAAATTGAACTATACACTTTTTGAATTGATGAACAATGATTTTGACTACGGGATCACGATAAAGTTCTAAGTTACCAGATATCGTTGTAATGGATCTTTCCTTTGAAAAACCTTTCCGGATGAGGTGGCTGTTCATCGGGCCAGCCAATAGCGATCAATGATACCGGCATATTGTCTGCCGGCAGGTTTAAGAGGTTAGCGATAGGCTCCATTCGTTCATTACGAGGGTAAACGCCTAACCAGACACTTCCCAAGCCTAAGGAATGTGCGCAAAGCAGGATGTTTTGTGTGGCGGCAGAACAATTGATGCTGAGATAGGCTTCATTTTTTTCCAGGTTTTTATCACCACAAACCAAAATTGCCAAAGGCGCTTTTTTAAGCATTTGAGCATAAGGATGAATAACGGACAACTTGTCCAATAACTCTCTATTGTTTATCACGACAAAGCTCCATGCCTGGGTATTTCTGGCCGAAGGAGCATACATGGCAGCTTCCAGAATTTTACCGGTCATTTGATCATCAAAGGGTTTATCAATAAACTTTCTGATACTGCGGCGGGTGATGATATTTTCGAACGCATCCATTTTGAAAAAAGTATTTTTTTGTTTTTATAGTTTATTCCAGTTAACAATATAACAGCCCGGAATTTCTTTTTCAAGTTGGGATTGCAGATCCAGGGCTTGTTTTTTATCCGCAAAATCGCCCATGATCAGGCGATAATATGTACCTTTTGTTTTATATTCTGCAAAGGCATATCCGCTGATCTTGTATTTTGCTTCCATTTTTACCAACAGGTTTTTACAATTATTCAGTATTCTGAAATAACCGATCTGAACACCATAACCCTGAGGAATACCCTGCTGATCATTGGCGTCAAATATTTTTATATTATTTGTGGCAGAAACCGTATTTTTTTTGTTAGAATCGCTCTCTGTGCTCTTTGCAGAAATGTTTTTTACAGCGACATTCTTCCCGGGGATATTAGTTGACGTGATGTTGTCTGCCGTATCCTGTTTCAGATACGATGGCGGAACATCTACGACTTCAATAGTAACTTTTGCAACTCCGGATTTAATCATATCGAGTTCTGCAGCCGCCGCTTTCGACAGGTCGATGATCCTGTTTTGGGTATGGGGGCCGCGATCATTGATTTTTACCAGCACCTTTTTTTGATTACTGAGATTGGTGACCAGGACAACCGTGTTAAAAGGTAAAGTCCGGTGGGCGGCCGTGAACAGGTTTTTATTGTAGGCCTCACCACTGGAGGTTTTACGGCCATGAAACTTATCGGCATAATAGGTGCCATATCCGGTTTGTTCCTTGGTTTGGCCGAAACTTATAGAGTAAAAAAAAGTAAAAAAAACTATTAAGATTTTTTTTATCAATATTAATAGGTTTTTGTCATATCATCCGGGACGCAGATAATATAATCTGCAGCCATAATATATTCGGGTGAAAGTTTTGTAATGTCGTTTTGTTCGACAGTCGCAATTGTCAGGATTTTCAGATCAGCGTTTTTGCGTTTCAGGTACCACATGATTCCTTCAAAATAATCGGAATGGTAGGTTCCGTTAAAATGCAGAAACAATTTATCCTGTGAAGCATTTGCCAGAATAAAATGGGCCATCGTAGCATCTTTCAGTGCCTGAGCTTTTGGAAGGTTAGGCGATGAGTGCCCGCCCATCTGCATTTCAAGCATTTTCTTGTACTGTTCTAGTTCGGGATCATATTCAATAGGTAGTGGTGCGATGAATTTTTTATCATTTTCGTCCAGCGAGTTTAATTTTTCAAATCCGTCTTTCATTACGACTGAAGCGTATTTGCGCGGCACATTCGTGGCAACGACTTTTAGGTTCGTATTTCTGGCAAATTCAATCAGTGGGCGGTAATCTGTTTCATAGTTCGGCCAAAGACGTGCCTGCGATTTTAAAGTATCTTCATTAATTTTTCCAAGTAAATAGTTGTTTAGTAATTCCTGATTATCTGTCTCAAACATTTCTGCACCTAATACCAGGTCTTGTTTCTTTTCTTTAAAAAGATCTTTTGTGAGTTGCAGTTCCAGCCAATGCGAAATCGGGTTGTTATGCATTTCGCCAAAAAGCACCACTTCGCAGCTCATGATGTCATTGAACATTTTTTGATAAGTGGTTTTTTTTCCGGTAACATTATATATCTGGTAAGCCGGTTTATCAATGGTCATCGAAAGCAGAAAAAAGCAGGCAATAAATAAAAGTACACGTGTTTTAGTCATACAAATTATTATTTATGAAAAACAAATATAGAAAATTTTAAATAAACACGTTAGATTTATTTTTGATCCGGGCCAAGGTCCGATGACCCAAATGCAAAAGGCAGCAATCCTGAAACGTTTTGTATCACAAAGATCTTTCCGTTTTCGCCTTTGAGTATTATTCTCATGGGTTTTTTGCCTTTATTTTCATATTCGGCCATAACCTGGCGGCAGGCGCCACAAGGCGAAACGGGGTAATTTATCGCAAAATTTTTTGATTTGGCTGTAATTGCAATAGTTTTAAAGGCAACCCCCGGATATAGTGCCGATGCGGCAAACATGGCAACGCGTTCGGCACACAAGCCCGACGGGTAAGCAGCATTTTCCTGATTGTTGCCGCATACAATTTCGCCATTTTCGAGCAGCAGTGCAGCGCCCACCTGAAATGCCGAATACGGGGCATAGGCATTATTGCTCGCTTCAGCAGCTTTTGCCAATAGGTAGGTATCAGCAACATCAAGTTCATCCACGGATTCCAGTTCGGTATAAATGATATTTATTGATTGCTCTTTCATTGTTTTTCCCTGAAATTTATTTCAAAATTAGTGTTTTATTTTCAGACTTGAAGTTTTTATGTATAAAAAGGAGCAGACAAGCGAAATAAGCAAAAAAAGTAACCCCGGCCTGTGTCTCGAAAGTATCTTCTGTAAGCATTGATAATACTGATATGACAAAAAAAGACACGTATAAAAAGTCCGAAAACTTTCTTTGCCGGATACCTGGAAAAAACAAACAAAAAATAAAAATCAGAAACCCAAAAATTCCGAACTCGAGCATAAAGGTCAGGTATTGGTTGTGTGGCCGAAGCCCGGTGTTTTTCAACAATGAATCATCAATAACCAGTTTTGCTGCAAAAACATTTTTCACATCGCCGGTACCCAGGCCAAGCCAGAAATGATTTTTACACAAATCACAGGAAGTCCTCCAAAGTTCAAACCGCTGCATCATGGATTGTCCGCGGGGATCACGGGTAATCTTATAACTCTCATATTCCCATATCGCGTTCTTCAGACGGTTTTTAAAGCTTCCCTTTTTTACGTAATCAATATTTGCAATTCCATCTTCAATAAGCGAAATTTCTTCATCAGAAAGGCTGTTCACCCCATCCATATCTTTTTTCAGGCCTTTGGAAGTTAGAAAACGTATCACTGTAAATCTTACCGGTGAATTTGCCGCGTCGACACTGTCGTATTTGATCTTGCTCCGTTTGTTCCATGCCTCCTCCAGTTCAGGATCACAGACATACATCCAGGTATAATTTCCATTGTCCGTCATTTTATTGTTGATATCGTGTATGTATGGATTTCCGTGCCTGGTATATTGTTCAAGCGCTTGCGGGTTTGCCGGTTCGACGTTTTTAAAATCCCTATAGATCGACATAAAGTATAGTAAAGCCCCGGATAATATTGCCAGCAGGAATATCAAAAACGATATTTTATAAATTGGTTTAGACTGTTTTACAATAAATAAAATCAGGGCCGCTGCGGATGTGGCTATCAAAATCATCATTCCTGTAAATGATTCCATGAAAAGAAGAAAATATATGAACCACGCGATCAGTAATGCAAATAAAATTTTTATCAAGACGCTAAACTCGTTTTTGCCAAAGATAAAATAGATCAAAATAAATATATCGATACAGACATTCAGTGAATACCGGATGTGTGAAATAAAAATAAAAATATCGCGGATATCTGAAACAGTGCGGGTTTGAAACAAATAAAAACTGACCATACCGGAAATAAAAGTTCCGGCAATGTGAAACAAAAGAATATAATTAAATGTTTTGCGCGACAACAGCGGGCTTGTTGAGATAATCACCGGCAGGGCCAGCAATGGTAATTTGATCCTTAGTTCAACAAGGGCATTGTCAAAATCATGCGTGAAAAATAATCCGGCTAAATGCAGAAAATATATACCCGTAAAAAACAGTGCGGGTTTATTCCGGAAGAACGTTTTAAATTTTTCGGCCAGATGTCCCTCGGCCAGCCAGTTGGCCAGGAGCAAAAACTGCGCAACACTCATTACATACAGCGACAGCGTCAGCGACACGGCAAGGCCTGTTAACCCAAGTATATAAACGTAACGATGTATATCTTTTTTCAGAAGCGGCATATCTCACAGAAAACATAACAATAACTCGGAAATACCAAAAAAATTATTTTTTATTTTTATTTTCTGTTTCACAATTGGTGCCGTCAAGTATTGACGTATATTGTTTCCGGTTTTTCAGGACTTCAATGGCTTTTTTTACTTCAGGGTCATCATTGAGTGATGATTCGATACGACCTTTCTGATAATAATACAAGGGGACAATGTACATTTTCAGCGTCTGTTTTATCTGGTCTTTGTTGGCGGTAAGATCGTTGTTTTTTTCTTTTTTAATTTTCTCTTTCAGTAATTCGTAATCGCCTTTAATGGCATCAAAGTATTTTTCCATCTCTGCGGCTTTTTTAAGATCTTCGAGAACCAGTTCGCTTTCGGTAGAGTAGGTGTAATCTTTGTCCTTCAAATAATTGAGAAATTCGTTATAAATATCATCAGTAACAACAAAGTCGGCAGCCGGGGCTATCGAAGGTGTCTTTCTGTTGTAAAAAACTGAAAAATCAAATAAATGATTTTTTTCCATCAGGGCAAGGGTTACATTGCTTAAATCCGGTATTTCCATAATGATATCGGGTTCTATCCCGCTTCCTTCGTAAACCACCCTTCCGTTTTTGGTAGTAAATGCTTTTCGCAGCGAATCGGGTAATACGGGGGCGTTTCCTTTGTCATCCCTGTTGAAATAATCCAGCGCCTGTACGCAACGTCCACTTGGGATATAATATTTTGCGATCGTGATCTTCATTTCTGAATTGTACGACAACGGAATAATATTTTGTACCAATCCTTTTCCGAATGTGCGCTGGCCAATAATAATGCCCCGGTCCATATCCTGTATTGCTCCGGCTAAAATTTCGGAGGCTGAGGCAGAACCCTCGTCAACAAGCACTACCAACGGGATTTTTGTGTCTATTGCCGCTGCCTGTGTTTTATGAATATGGTTTTGGTCTTTTACCCTTCCTTTGGTGCTCACGACAAACTGTCCTTTATCAACAAAAATATTTACAATGTTGACGGCTTCGTTGAGCAGCCCGCCGCCATTTCCTCTCAGATCAATAATGACACCATTCAAATTGTTGTTTTCGTTCAGTTTATTAAAAGCATCTTTCACATCCTTACCGGCATTCTGTTTAAATTCGCTCAGGTTTATATATCCGATACTGTCTTCTAACATTCCATAATAAGGAACATTGTCAATTTTAATTTCCTGTCTTGTAATTTCCTTTTGTAACGGGGCCTGGGTTGAATCGCGTTCCAGCAACAGGCTGACATTGGTTCCCGGCTGGCCTTTCAGGGCGGTACTAACTTCATCTACTGTTTTGCCTTTGGCGGATTTGCCATTGATCTCAAGTATTTTATCCCCGGCTTTCAATCCGGCTTTATCGGCAGGAGAATTTTCATATGGTTCCGAAATAAAAACATACCCCCCACGCTTGTGTATCAAAGCACCAATGCCGCCATACTGGCCGGTGGTCATAAATTTATAATCTTCGATATCCGATTCGGGAATATACACGGTGTAGGGGTCGAGCGATTTCAGCATGGCATCCATAGCCGTTTTCATAAGCTGGCCTGGGTTTACATCATCGACATAATAAGTGTTGAGCTGTTTGTAAAGAGAAACAAAAATGTCAATATTTTTAGATATCTCAAAATCATTCTGTGCCTGATCCTGTGCTTTACAAATAAAAGTGAATGTGCAGGAAAGCACCAGTGTTAAAAACAATATTTTTATTTTTTTCATCTTAGTTTTTCAATTAGGGGACCGGGTCGTAACCGCTACCACCCCATGGGTTACAAGAAATAATTCTTTTTAATGTCAGCCAGCCGCCCTTGAACGGCCCGTGTTTTTTTATCGCTTCAATCCCGTATGCCGAACAGGAAGGCGTATACCTGCATGAAGGCATCAGGTAAGGTGAAATAGCATACTGATATGTTTTTATCAATAAAATGAAAAACTTTCCTACTATTTTCTTCATATATGGAGCGCTAAAAACTGTAAAATTAGTTTAATTTTTGTTTCAACTTCCTGATAGCTTTCGGATTTTCCACTATTAAATAATAACATTAACGCAATGTTTTTATTTTTTTCTTTTAAGGGAACGGATAATATCTCCTTATTATTGCGATAGGCTTCCCTGATAAAACGCTTTATTTTGTTTCGGTCAACAGCCTTTTTAAAATACCTTTTCGGGACAACAGTGAGCAGTTGTACAGAATATTTTTGCGTTTCCGTCAATTCGATCCATTTAACAGAAAAAGGATGCTCGAAATATTTGTGCCCATCCGTAAACAAAAGGCTTATGGTTTTTTTACCGCATAAGCGTTCGTGTTTACAAAAGGAATGCATTAAATTTGTAAATTATCATTTACTTTTTCAGCTTCTCCAGAAATACATCAATGGCCATTGGCATGGACGTGATGAGTTCGGAAGGCCCGAAAATATTTACATTTAATCCGGCTTCCATGGCGGCAGTAAATGTGGTATTGCCCCAGGTGGCAATTATTTTCTTGTTTTGTTTAAAATCCGGATAATTATCGAAAAGCGATTTTATTCCGAAAGGACTAAAAAACACAAGCATATCGGCCATATCAATATTGATCTCATCTCTTATACTCATATTTGAAATGGTACGGTAGATTGTAGCTTTGCGGACAGGTATCTTATTTGCGGTAAACAGATTGACAATTTCCTGTTTATAGCTTTCGGTGCAGGGCAAAAGAAATTTCTCCTGATGATGTTTTTTAATAATATTGATGAGCTCTTCCGGTTTTTCTTTACCGTTAAAAATTTTTCTTTTACGGAACTGAACGTATTTTTGAAGATAAAATGCGGTTTTTTCAGAAACACAAAAATATTTCATTGTTTCGGGAATCATCAGGCGCATCTCTTTTGCAAGCCTGAAAAAATGATCTACCGCGTTGTTGCAGGTAAAGATGATCGCGGTATGGTCTAAAATGTTGATCTTCGCCTTTCTGAATTCCTGGGCAGAAACGGGATCGATTGTTATAAATTTATTAAATGTAATATTCAGATTGTGCTTCTTCGACAACTCATAATAGGGTGATTTTTCGTAATTGGGCGGTTGTGGCTGCGAAATTATTACGTTTTTAACTTTCAACGTGGTAATTTTTAAGTTAATAAATAATTTTCAGACGATCGGAATTTAGTCTAATTTAAAGTCAATCAGCAACTTAATAGTTATAACCAGTGGTAGAATTTCAATGGTGCAAAGATACAAAATAAAATAAAACAAATTGCTTTTTTCAAAAGACATACCCACCAAAAAACTTCTTACAGTGCGATATAAAAGCAATAAAGCCATGATAATCAGTACGGCACAAAGTATAATATTTGAAAATGGATTTTGCAGATAATAAATCAAAAAAACCATGGGTGCTAAAAAAATACCGCTGATAATAGAAAAAATGAAATTGTGGTTATTGTATTCCGATGTTTCTGTATAGGTTTTGAAAGTCCATTTTAATAATGTAATCAGTAAGCTTCTTAAAATAAATATTATGATGAGAACTCCTAAAATCAGCAAAACAAAATAAAAGTCAGTATTTATTTTATAAAAATAATTGACACTTTTGGCGATCAGCATAGATAAAGAAATGTAATAGATCAGGAACATCGGAAAAGCATAAAATTCTTTCTGTACCAAGCCCTCGCGCATAAGCTGATTCGTAAAATGAGGCAAGTAGAAAGCTTTGAAAATCTGTGACAGGCGTTTTTGTTTTACAAACAGAATCATCGTGCCAACGACAAAGCAGAACATCAATAAATAGAAATATAAATCTGATTGATTATCCGGAATTTCCTTCGGCCTTATATCAGTGATATGTTTTTGTCCGGTGTGAAAAACTGAAGTGCAATTCGAGGTGTCGGATCTTGCCGCAGCCTGCTTAATATAAAATTGGGGATAATTATCTTTTGAATTACCTACAAAAAACGTTTTTCGGAATGCTTCGGGCACCTCATCCTGAGAACGCACAAAGTTTTTGAACAGTGAGCCGTTTTCCCCCGGTAATGAATTAACACTGTATGTAAGACTATCCTGAAGCATAATTTGTGCAAAATTAGCAAAATATGATCAATCTGATCAAACAGTTTTTTTCCGAAAATCTCAAATATTTTCACCGTGGTATCGATAATTTTTTTTTCTTTTGTCAAAAAATTAATTATTAATTTAATTGCTAATTATATTCAAAACAACTTAATGTATGAATTTACTTGAAGGCATCAGTGCAAAAGCAAAAAACCTCAATAAACGTATTGTTCTGCCCGAGGGCACATCAGAACGCACATTGAAGGCCGCGGACATCATTTTAAAGGAAGGAATCGCCCAATTGATCCTTTTAGGCAATATTGACGAAATAAATTCCCTTGAACAAAAGTTAGGGCTTGATCTTTCGAAAGCGGTAAAAATTGATCCGAAAACATCTCCTGAAAGAGCCTCTTATATTCAGAAGCTGATGGAATTGCGTAAAAGCAAAGGGATCACCTACGAAGACGCCGTGAAACTTATTGAACAGGATATTTATTATGGTCCGATGATGATCTATATGGGCGATGCCGACGGCGAAGTGAGCGGAGCCGAACATACTACGGCTGACACTGTAAGGCCCGCACTGCAGATTGTTAAAACGGCACCCGGTATTTCTGTTGTTTCCGGTGCTATGGTCATGGTAACCAAAAAAGAAAATCTCGGAGAAAAAGGTGTGTTCATCTTTGCCGATGTGGCGATAACACCCAACCCGACAGCCGAAGAACTTGCGCAGATCGCCGTTTGCAGCGGCGACACCGCCCGCCAGATTGCAGGCATAGAAAATCCGCGCATCGCACTATTGTCTTTTTCTACGAAAGGCTCTGCCAAGCATGAGTTGGCTGACAAAGTGATACAAGCTACGGCAATAGCCAAAACCATCCGTCCCGAAATGAATTTCGACGGCGAAATGCAGGCCGATGCCGCATTGATAGAAGCTGTCGGACAAAAAAAATCCCCGGGTTCCCCAGTGGCCGGCCTCGCCAATGTTCTTGTTTTTCCGGATCTGCAGGCCGGAAACATAGGGTACAAATTGGTAGAACGCCTGGGCGATGCGGAAGCAATCGGTCCTATCCTGCAAGGATTGGGCGCACCCATCAATGATTTATCAAGAGGCTGTTCTGTGATGGATATTGTGAATTTAGTTGCCATTACTGCCTGCCAGGCAGAAAAATAAGTGAATAAAAATTTAAACTTAAACAATAAAATAAAATGAAAGTACTTGTATTAAATTGCGGAAGCTCATCTATTAAATACCAGCTTATTAAGATGAATGATGACGCCGACGTCCTTGCAAAAGGATTACTGGAGCGTGTTGGGATGGAAAACAGCGAACTCACACATATCCCGAAAGGTAAAGATAAAGTCGTTACTGTTCAGCCTGTTCACGACCATACCATCGGCATTAACCTGATCCTTGAAGCGTTATTGCACCCGGAACATGGTGTTATAAAAGATAAACATGAAATTGATGTTGTGGGGCACCGCGTAGTCCACGGTGGCGAAAAATTCAGCGGCAGCGTGCTCATCACACAGGAAATAATCGATAAAATGGAGGAATGTTCCGACCTGGCGCCCTTGCACAACCCAGCCAATCTAAAAGGGATCTATGCCATTCAGAAACTGCTTCCCGAAATAAAACAATGCGGCGTATTTGATACCGCGTTCCATCAGACGATGCCCGAACATACTTTTATGTATGCCCTGCCTTATGAAATGTATGAAATGCACAAGGTTCGCCGCTACGGATTCCACGGAACCAGCCACGGATTCGTGTCGCAAAAAGCATGTAAACTTCTGGGGTTAAAAATAGAAGAAACAAAGATCATTACCTGCCATTTGGGTAACGGGGCATCCATAGCTGCCATAAAAAATGGCAAATCCTTTGATACCTCCATGGGCCTGACCCCTGTGGAAGGCCTTATCATGGGAACCCGTTGCGGGGACCTCGACCTTGGCGCCATGCTTTTTCTGATGGAAAAAGAAAATCTCGACCTGAAGCAAGCCAACGCTCTTATCAATAAAAAAAGCGGCATGCAGGGTGTTTCGGGCGTATCTTCCGACATGAGGGATATAGAGGATGCTGCTTTGAAAGGAAATAAGCGCGCGCAACTGGCGCTGAAAATGTATGATTACCGTGTTAAAAAATATATTGGCGCTTATGCTGCCGGAATGGGCGGTGTCGACCTGATCATTTTTACAGGTGGCATCGGCGAAAATGCTGTAACTACTCGTGAAGGGGTGATGCAGGGACTTGAATTTCTTGGAATTGATTTTGATTTTGAACTCAATAAGACTTCACGCGGCAAGGATATCCTCCTGACCAGGCCGGAGTCCAAAGTCAAAGTGATGGTGATCACCACCAACGAAGAGCTTGTCATTGCCATCGAAGCAATAAAAACCATCAGTCAATAATGGGAACACAGGAATCGTATCTTCGGCTGCTGAACGAAAAAATCAGCGATATTGCTTTTGAAAAAGAGCCCAGAGAACTGTACGAGCCTATGACATACGCGTTGACGATGGGCGGAAAGCGCATCCGTCCTACGTTAACACTGATGGCGTGCGAAATGTTTAAAGGCAACGTACAGCAGGCATTACCAGCGGCACTTGCCATTGAAATCTTCCATAATTTCACCCTGGTTCATGATGATATTATGGATGTAGCACCTATACGCCGTGGCAAAGAAACCGTTTACAAAAAATGGAACACAAATATCGGAATACTTTCGGGCGATGCCATGCTGGCAAAGGCTTTCGAAATCATCTCTGAGTCCGACGAAAAGATCATGAAGCCCTTGGTACAGATGCTTTCAAAAGTAGCTATTGAAGTCTGCGAAGGGCAACAACTTGACATGAATTTTGAACATTCCGAAAAAGTTACCATACCTGAATACCTGGCGATGATCAGGCTGAAAACGGCTGTGTTGGTTGCCTCAAGCCTGATGGCCGGGGCTATTGTTGCCGGGGCATCAAAACAGGATACACGCGAACTATACCTGTTCGGCGAAAACCTGGGGATGGCTTTCCAGATGAAAGATGATATCCTGGATGTATTTGGTGATGAAAAAAAATTCGGAAAGAAAAAAGGCGGAGATATCATTTCAAAGAAAAAAACATATCTGTACCTGAAAGCCCACGAACTGGCAAAAGATAAAACCCTGAATTCGCTGATCTATTATTTTGCCAATTCCACCTTTGACAACGACACCAAAGTAAAGGCCATATCTGAGATTTACGCTAAGGTTGGTGTTAAGAAACATGCTGAGAAGCTGATGGATAATTATTATGCTAAAGCGCTGGCGCACCTGAAAAAAATCAAATTACCCGAAAGCAATAAAAAGAACCTTTTAAAACTTGCCGAACAACTTTTAGTGCGGGAATTTTAATTGTATTTATAAATAAAATAAAGCAGGGCAAATTCAC
>Ga0209098_1003120_pt1 | contig 14074 bp, 7 predicted proteins | sample AD_JPNHW1_MetaG_FD_184429 | JGI IMG/M metagenome (GOLD analysis project Ga0209098, IMG submission 184429) | Active sludge microbial communities of municipal wastewater-treating anaerobic digesters from Japan - AD_JPNHW1_MetaG (SPAdes) (version 2) | ecosystem: Engineered > Bioreactor > Anaerobic >... | reverse complement strand
CCGTTCGCCCGCCGCCCAAGCCGTGGCCATCGGCATGGGCTGGCCGCCGTTAAGACCGGGGTGCACGACCACCACCAACCCCACCGCCGCTTCGTACTCGCGGGCGACGGCAGCCAGCCGCTCGTCGGCATTGCCGCTGGCGCGTTGCCAACGCCAGAGCGCACCACCGAGGAGCGCCAGCACAAGGATCACCGCCGCCACGTACACCCAAGACGGCACACTGCGCGACCGGGGCGCCGTCGCCGAAGGGGCCAGACTGCGGGACGCCGGCTGCGGCTGAGCTGCGGCTGAGGCGCCAGGGGTAGCACGCGTCATGGTCGTGGTAATCGCGTCGACCGGGGCAGCTTCGGGCACCCAGTCGAGCTTCACCGTCGGGCCGCCCTTGCCCAGTTCCAGCACGGTGCCAGGGACAAGCTTCTCTTTCTGCACGCGGCGGCCGGACAGCCAGGTGCCATCGCGGCTGCCGAGGTCTTCGAGCCAGAGCTCCACGCCCTGCCAACGCAGGACCGCGTGCCGCGGGGCAACGGTCTTGTCCCACGTGGGGTCGAAGCGCAGCAGGCTGGCGGCATCGGTACCGAGCGTGACATCGCCGCCGGCAAACGACTGTTTCTTGCCGCGGCCGAAGCCGGCAAGTCGGGTGATTTCGAGGGAAGCCATGAAGAAAAGGGTTATTGGGGAAAAGGAGGATTGGTCAGTATCTGCACCTACTCGGCAAATGCCGTGCCAAGTCAGCTAGCTCACTATCTTCATAGCTTACTGTGGACCTTGGGAGACAAGGGTAACACGGAAGCCCAGATGCCCTCGATAGGTTGGATCGAAGCTGCTACGATTGGGTGAGCGGCAGCCCTCCGCAGAACCAAACCAACCGTTCCCACGAGCAACCCGTTTCAAGCCTGAAGACGGCCCTGTGGGATCAGTAGCGCCCCCCCCACAATATGGTCCGATCCAATCGGAACACCATTCCCACACATTTCCATACATGTCACACACTCCCCATGCATTAGGCTGCTTCTGTCCGACTGCATGCGTGGTCTTCCCATAATTCTCACCATACCATGCCATCGCCGAAAGATCTCCAGCGCGATCCCCTTTCGTTCCAGCCCGACATGTGTACTCCCACTGCGCTTCCGTTGGCAATGTGAACACATATCCCTCTGGCAATCTCCACGCAGTACGCTCCCGCTCAGTAAGCTTCCGACAGAATTCCATCGCATCGTCGTATGACACGCCATTCACAGGAAGATCCCCCCCCTTGAAGTACGAAGGGGTGCTCCCCATAATATTCTCCCACTGGGTCTGCGTCACCTCCGTCCTGCCAATCCAAAATGGCCTGGTTATTCGTACATTTGTGACAGGCCTCTCGTCTTCTTCCGATTCACCGGAAGTCGACCCCATAGAGAAACTTCCTACAGGAATTGGGATTAGCACAAGACTCAGACCAGGAACCGTCCACCGCTGACCAATTTTAGGACGTTCGGTTTTCGCCGCAGCAGCACGACTCGCCTCTTCGGCTCGCTCAGCAACTTCGCGGTGAGCTTGTTCTGCACGCGCAATCACAACTTGCTCAGCAACCACGCGCTCCTGCCGTTCGCGCTCGGCTCTGGCAGCGGCTTCGGCTGCGAGACGATCCTGCTCCGCTTTTCGGGCCGCAGCCGCCTGCTCGGCACATAGGCGCTGCGCCTCTGCCTCCAGTCGTGCACGTTCCTTAGCTTCGGCCTCCGCGCGCATTTCCGCTTCGCGCCGAGCGGCTTCCAGTTCCGCGATCTCCGCTTGGCGTTTCTGCTCCACCAATCGTTCCGACGCTTTGCGCTGTTCTTCCTGCCGGGCGATTTCCACCTGGCGCTGCTGCTCAACCTGTCGCCGCTCCGCCGGTATCTCGATGCCAAAGTACCAACCGCCCAGGGCCACAGTGGCTGCCAGCGCGAACACCAATGGCAACCGGGATCTCGGACGCCGCGGGGTGGGCTCTCTGGACGAAGTGGACGGTATGGACGGCTCTGACTGCTCCGGTTCCGCCCTACTCGCTTCTCGCTCCTCGCTACCCGCTACTGCGCCGCCGCCGAGGCGGCGCCACACTTCGGCCGCACTCTGTGGACGATCCTGTGGCTGCTTCGCCAAACATGCCGCAATCGCCTCTTCCCACGCTGTCGGAATTCCGGGGCCACCGGCCCCGGCTACAGTTACCCCGAGTTCCTCGCGCCGCGCGGCAATACTCGGCGGTACCTTGTTCTGCACCTGCAGGAGGATGTTGCCCGAGTAAAACGGCGGTTTTCCGGTCAGCAGCTCGTACAGCGTCGCGCCGAGAGAATAGATGTCGTCGGTGGCCGCCGGCTTCTCGCCCATCATCTGCTGAGGGCTCATGTACACCGGCGTGCCGCTGCTGCTGGCCTGTTTACTCACCCGAGTCGTGGTGTCTGATAGCGTGGCCGAGATCCCGAAGTCGGCCACCTTGAGGTCGCCGTTGGCGTCGACCATCAGGTTGGCGGGCTTCAAATCGCGGTGCACGATCTTCGCCTTGCCATGCGCATACTCCAGCGCCTCGCAGAGTTGCTGTACCCAGCCCTGCAACTGACTGGGCTCAAAGACCTGTCCGGGCTGCTCCAGCCGGCGTAGCGAGAGACTCGCCCCATCGACGAACTCCATCGACACCGCCGCCAGTCGCGAGTCCTCCACAAAATCGTGGATGCGCACGATGTGTGGATGCGTGAGCTGAAGGCTCCGGCGAGTCTCGCGTTTCAGGTCGTTCACCGCCACCGGATCGTGGGCGATCATCTCGGGCAGGAACTTCAGCGCGATGTCCTGCTCCAGTTTCTCGTCGCGGGCCAGCCACACCACGCCCATGCCGCCACGGCCCAGCAGCCGCACGAGCGTGTAGCGGCCGAATACCTTCTGCCCGGCGGCGAAGCCGCGCAGCGTCTGTCCGAGGTCGAGATCGTCCATGTTCACGTGGGGAATAAACCGCAGCTTCGTCGCCGCTGCTGCTTCAACTTGGCATTTAGCGTGCCAATGTCACGGAGCATTCGCGACCGATGGCGGCACACTACCGGCACCTGTTGATACCAGTAAGCCAGCCAGTTCAACTTGAACGGGACGGAGCCAACGCAATCCGGAAACCTAGGTTGCGGTTACGACATTCCGGCGGACGCCAAACTCGTTCGGCCGAACGGCAATTCTTCGCGGGATGACTCCACGCACCGCCCCGGTATATCCGGTACTTGCCTGTCGTCGGTCCGGCTGGATCAATCTCACCATTTCCGGAGTAACCACCTTTCCAGTCTGCGCACCACTCCCATACATTGCCCAGCAAGTCGTGGAGGCCCCAAGCATTCGGCTGTTTGCAGCCAACCGCATGCGTTGTTCCAGCACTGTTCTCATCAAACCAGGCCAACGAATCCAGCACGCCCGCATAGTTAGCATCCGAACTAGCGCGACAGGCATACTCCCACTGGGCCTCCGTCGGCAGCGTGTACTCGTACCCGCTCGGCAATCGCCCGGCGACGCGCTCCTGCACCGTCAGCTTCCGGCAAAACTCCTGCGCCTCATCGTAGCTCACACACTCGACCGGATGGTCTGCTCCTTTGAAATGAGATGGATTGTCCCCCATTACCGCCTCCCACTGCGCTTGCGTCACCTCGGTCTTTCCTAGCCAGAACGAGCGAGAAATTTGCACCTGAGTCACTGGGTTTTCGTCCGAGGCGCCATTGGTCGATCCCATCGCGAAGCTCCCGGCCGGAATCGGCACCAACTCCAGATTCAGACCCGGGATCGTGATCGCCCGGCCCGCTGCCGCGTTCGGAGCCGTACCGCTGCCGCCGCTCGTGCTCATCACACTGGTTACTCGTTCACTCTCCGGTGTTGCACGGCGGGTCTGGTCCACAGCAGCCTGTGCCGCAGCCAAACGTTCCTGCTCGGCTTTGGCCGCTGCCGCAGCCTGTCGTTCATGTTCAGCTTTAGCGGTAGCTTCTGCGGCCAATCGTACCCGCCCTGCCTCGGCTGCCGCTGCTCGTTCTTCGGCCGCTTTGCGCGCTTGTTCCGCATCCAGCCGCGCGGATTCCATGCGCGCCAACTCAGCCTGACGTTTCAGCTCGGCTTGGCGCTCCTGTTCCTGACGCTCCTGGTCCAAGCGATCCTGCTCCGCCTTGTGCTGGGCTTCCTGCCGAGCGATCACCTCTTGGCGCTGTTGTTCGGCTTGCCGCCGCTGAGCCGGCTGCTCGATCCCATAGTACCAGCCCAAGCCGCTGGATACCGTCAGCAGTGCAGCCAAGCCGATAGCCAGCGGCATTCTCGATCGGCGGCGTGGTGGAATGGACTGGGTGGACAAAGTGGACTCGATGGACGGAACGGACGCCGGACTGCTCACGACCGCCGCACCGCTCAGCCGAGCCCACACTTCGCTCGCACTCGGCGGCCGGTCCTGCGCCTGCTTCGCCAAACACGCCGCGATCGTTTCTTCCCACGCCTGCGGAATTCCGGGGTCACCGGCCCCGGCTACAGCTACCCCGAGTTCCTCGCGCCGCGCGGCGATGCTCGGCGGCACCTTGTTCTGCACCTGGAGCAACACATTGCCCGTATAGAACGGCGGCTTGCCGGTCAGCAGCTCGTACAGCGTCGCGCCAAGGGAATAGATGTCGTCGGTCGCCGCGGGCTTCTCGCCCATCATCTGCTGAGGGCTCATGTACACCGGCGTGCCCGAACTGCCCGCCTGTTTGCTCACCCGCGTGGTCGTGTCCGACAGCGTGGCCGAGATGCCGAAATCGGCGATCTTCAGATCGCCGCGGGCATCGACCATCAGGTTGGCCGGCTTGAGATCGCGGTGCACGATCTTCGCCATCGTGTGCGCATACTCCAACGCGCCGCAGAGCTGCTCCACCCACTTGGCCAACTCCGCCGGCTCGAACACGCGAGCGGGGAGTTCCAAGCGCTGATTCGCCAGCGAGTCGCCGGACACGTATTCCATCGAGATCGCCGCCGTCCGGCTATCCCGGACGAAATCGTGAATGCGTACGATGTTCGGGTGTGTCAGCTCCCGGGCTCGACGCGTCTCCCGCCGCATGTCATCAACGGCTCCGTTGTCCCCCATCACCACCTCTGGCAGAAACTTCAGTGCCACCTCCTGCCCCAGCTCCTCGTCCCGAGTGAGCCATACCACGCCCATCCCCCCGCGCCCAAGCAACCGCTTAAGCGTGTAGCGTCCAAACACCTTCTGCCCGGCGGCGAAGCCGCGCAGCGTCTGTCCGAGATCAAGATCGTCCATGGGGCGAGCGCGACTGTCGTAGGCGCAGGAACGAGCTGCAGAACGCCTCCTCAGCGCGGCCGCGAGGCCAAAGCGAAGCGACGGGCGATCCAGAGCAGGACGATCAGGCCGGCGAGGCCGATCGCACCCCACTTGAGCCAGTCCATCCGGCTTCCGGGGACGACGAGGCTGTCGTCGTACGGCAGCCAGACCGAGGCGCTGCGCTCGCCGCCCCAGAGCTGTTTGCCGGTCTCGACCTCGTAGGCCTGAAAGGTCACGCGCACTTGGATCTGCTTGTGTTCCTGTTCCTTGAAACGCACGGCGGCAGCGGAGCGCGGCGTGGCGATGAACACGCCGGTCACGCGGCCCACGATCACGCCCTGAACGCCCTGGATACGGCCGAATTTCTGCACGGTGGCCGGGTCCATGGTATCGGCGAATTTGTCGCCGCGGCGGATCTCGGCCAGCAGGGAAGTCCACTCGGGCGAATTCTCGGCGAGGACATGGGTGAAGCCGGCGGCCGCGCCGCGCGTGGTAAGCAGGTTGCGGGCTTGGAGCGTGAGATAGCCGCCGTCGAAATCGCGCTCGAGCGGCAGGATCGCGAGTCGCTTCGAAGCGGACGGGAACTGAACGAGATCGCCGATGAGCTGTTCGACGGCGAGTGCCCCCGCCTGCTTGGCATATTCGAGGTGGGTGTCGTCGTAGGCAGAATCGAGACGGCGGTACTCGAAGTCGGCATCGGCCGCGGGCGCGGCGGGAGCGGAGGCCGGAGCCGGAGCGGCGGGAGTACCGGCAGGAGCAGGCCCTTCGGCACGGGCGACTTGGCCGCAGGCGACCCAACCGGCAAAGCACAGAACGAGAATACGGGAATTCATGGCGAATGGGGGGTATTGAAAGAGCGGAGCGGTTATTTCGTGGCGGCCGGATTGTGGAACCAGGTCGGGTACTTGTTGCGGAGGTCCTTGTTGGGGTTGTAGCCGAGGTCGACCACCAGCTTCGGCATCTTCTCCATGTGCGCCCGCCAAACAGCTTCGCTGCGCGGCGCACCGATCACCTCGACAAGGGCCTCGCGCGCCTCGCGGTTGAACGAGCGGCGGCGCACGCCGGCCACGCCCTCGAGGGAACGGACATGGTCGATGATCCCGAGCAACTGCTCCTCGGTATAGACGCCGACGATCACGGCCTCGTACACGAGCAGGCGGTGCGTGCGGTCCAGCGTCTGGCGGATGGCGGCAGTCTCCGCGGCATCGACCGCCGCCTCACGAGCGCAACGGGCAGCCTCGACGGCATCAGAGGTGCGCTTGCCGGTCGCACGCTCGGTGCGGGTCACGAGAAGCTCGCCGGAAACAGCGTTGAAGAGCTGCACCGTCGCCTCGGCCTCGTGGAGTTCGAAGTCCTCCAGCTTGCTCTTCTGCCGTGAGGTCGCGCTGGCGAAGAGCACGAGGTCGGCATCGGCCTCGCGGCCGCGAGCGATGGCCTCCGCCGGCGTGAGCTTCGCCGGGCCGGTCTGCGCCGAGGGGAAGAGCCGGAAATCCAGATCCATGAAATGCTGGGCCACGCGCGGTTCCAGATCCTGGGCACCGTCGCCGAGGATCAGCAGGGCGCGCATGAGTCCCATCTCGGATAGCCGCATCTCGATGTGCGCGGGGGCGGCGGGCGCCGCCGGGCTCTGCGCCTGGCCGACGGAGGTAAGGAGACCGAGGATCGCCGCGATCCCCAGCAGGCGGGTGAGTGACAGTTTCATTGGGAAATGCATGGGTTGGAATGGGTGTGAACTCTACTCGGCAAATGGCGTGCCAACATGGGCCAGGGATGCAAATCAACCTAGCCCGACGGGGTGTTCCGCACCGGCGCCAGAGCCAATCGGAGCCCCAGCGCCCCGCTGATCGTAGCCGGGTTGAACTGCCCCCGGAACGAGGGCGTGCAGTAGTCGTGGGGACGATCCCAGCCGCCACCGCGCACCGCCTTGTTGCGACCCGTGGAGGCCCCGAGGGGATCGACCGCACTGTCCGCCGGAAGATCGTCCATCCAGTCCGAGCACCACTCCCAGACATTGCCCCTCATGTCGTACAGCCCCCACTCGTTCGGCTTTTGCTGGCCCACCGGATGGGTGCTCTTGCCGCTATTTCGCGAATACCACCCGGCCACCTTGAGATCATCGGAAGGAGCCCCTGAACGCCCGGCGCGGCACGCATACTCCCACTGAGCTTCGGTCGGAAGCGTGTATTCGTACCCCTCCGGCAGCCGCCCGGCGGCTCGCTCGCGCTCGGTCAAGCGGCGGCAAAAGCTCATCGCATCGGTGTAGGAAACGCTGTCGACCGGCGCCATGCGACCGACGTTCTTGAAGGACGAGGGGTTGTACCCCATGATCGCCTCCCACTGCCCCTGCGTGACCTCGAATTTGCCGATCCAGTACGGGCGGGTGAGGCTTACCCTCATCTCCGTCCGGCTGCGCAGGCCGACGGCGGCGATCCGCTTCGGAGCCCAGAGATGCGTGCCCATGACAAAGTCGCCGGCCGCAATCGGAACCATCTCCAGCCCGATATCGGGTACGGTCCACGGTCTGCTCACTTCAGGGGCCGTCGGCCCTTGTTTCCCGGCGTCGTTCTGCGCCGAATTTGGCGCCAGAGTAACGAACTTCGCCGCTAACGGCAGCGATTCCTTTCGCCCAAGAGAAACCGAATACGACTGTTCCGGGCATCCCTCCTTCCGGAAGGTCACAGCATAATCCCCGGTTGGCAGCTCGACCCGGACCGGCGTCTGCAGGATGCGCGCCTCGTTCGAAAGCGGGCCCGCCTCAGGTTTCAGACACTGAACTACGACGTCGGACCCGCTCGGATCGCTCGTCAACTCCAGCGTACCTTGGCTGCGAATCAGGTCGATGGTCCGCTCCTCCGTGTCGTTGGGCCGCACGACCACCTCGCCGGTCCAATCCTCGTACCCCGGCAGATGAATCTGCACCGTGTGCGAGCCCGCCTTCAGTTGCTGAAGCGTGAGCGGAGTGTTCCCGGTGGCCACCGTCCCCACCCGGACCTCCGCGCCTTCCGGTTGGGTCCGCAGCAGCAGCGTTCCGCGGAGCTCGGCGGACGACTCCGGACTCTCTTCCGTCCCCCCGGGCGCGGTCGCCGCCCCGCCCGTGCCGGCCGACGAAGTCCGGCCCGAAGCGCTCTTGGTCGATTGGCGATCCCGCCCTGCATCCGCCGCAATCTCCCGCCGAGCTTGATCCCCTTCCTGGGCCGTTTCGGGATCTCGAACTCCGAAATACAACCAGCCACAGGCCAACGCGAGAAGCGCGCCCACCACAGAGAGAGTAAGCACCAACCGATCGGGCCGAGGACGCACAGTAGAGATCGCCTTCGCAGGCGCAGCGGCGGCTACGTGTTTGACGGCCGCTCCGGATGCACGCTCGACAGGCAGCGAATCGGCACCCCCCTTCAACCGCGCCAAGATCGCTCCCGCGCTCTGCGGGCGCTGCGCGGCATCCTTCGCCAAACAGGCGGCAATGGTCTCCTCCCACGCCGCGGGAACCGTCACGGAACTTTGCACCTCCAACTCCCGCCGACGGTCGGCAATACTCGGCGCAGCCTTCCCCTGCACCTGGATCTGAATGTTGCCGGTGTAGAATGGCGGCTTGCCCGTCAGCAGTTCGTACAATGTCGCCCCGACTCCATATACGTCGTCGGTGACCGCCGGAAGCTCGCCCATCATCTGCTGCGGGCTCATATATACCGGCGTGCCGTTGCTGCTGGCCTGGTGGCTCGCGCGGGTCGTCGTGTCCGCCAGCATCGCCGAGATGCCGAAGTCGGCCACCTTGAGGTTGCCCTCGCCGTCCAGCATCAGATTGGCCGGCTTGAGATCGCGGTGGACGATCCGCGCATGGGCATGGGCGTGATCGAGCGCGGAGCAGAGCTGCTCCACCCACTTGAGCAGATCCGCGGCCTCGAAGACCTTCGCAGGTCGGTCGAGCCTGCGGTTGGCCAGCGAATCGCCCGGCACGTACTCCATCGAGATCGCCGCCATCCGCGGATCGCGCAGGAAATCGTGGATGCGCACGATGTGCGGATGGGTGAGCTCGCGGGCGCGCTTGGTCTCGCGACGCATGTCGTCGATGGCGCCGCGATCGCCCATGACGACCTCGGGCAGGAACTTCAGCGCCACTTCCTGCTCCAGCTCGCAGTCGCGGGCCAGCCACACCACACCCATGCCGCCACGGCCGAGCATGCGCATCAGCTCGTAGCGTTCGAATACCCGATGCCCGGTCGTGAAACCGCGCAACGTTTGTCCAAGATCGAGATCGTCCATGTGGAGGTGGGGTGAATGGACGGCGACCGCGCCGCCAAGTGAATTCAGATTTGGCAATTCCCGTGCCAAGGTCACGACGGATTCGCAACGGGAGACCTTCGGCCCCTGGGCAACAGTGCCGCTACCGGCTTCGGCCCGAGACCAGAACCAACCGGAACCCGATATCCGGGCCGGTCTTCGCCGGCGTGAACTGGCCCCGGGTGCAGGAGGTGCAATAACCGTCGTCCCGGTTCCATGCCCCGCCGCGAGCGATCTTGTTGCGGCCCGACGCAGGGCCCTCGGGGTCGGTCGCCTGGCTGCCGGGGAAATGGTCGGCCCAATCGCGGCACCACTCCCAGACGTTGCCGCGCATATCGCACAGCCCCCATCCATTTGCCAGCCGCTGACCTACTGGATGGGTGGATTTGTCGCTATTGTCATCGTACCAACCGTTCAATTCCATCTTCCCTTCGTCCTCCCCGTCGCCCCCGGCGCGACTGGCGTATTCCCACTGGGCCTCGGTGGGCAGCGTATAGACATAACCGTCCGGCAACCGCCCGGCCTGCCGTTCCCGTTCCGTGAGCTTCTCGCAAAACGACAACGCATCGGTGTACGAGACGTTCTCGACGGGGGCATTGGCACCCATGTTTCTGAAGCGGGACGGATTGTTCCCCATCACGGCCTCCCACTGCCCCTGGGTCACCTCGCAACGCCCGATCCAATACGGCCTTGTCAGGCGGACCTTCATGTGGGTCCGATTTCGGAACACTCCGACCGAAGCCACCGAAGTCACGACGCTCCTCCGCGTCCCCATATCGAATTCGCCGGGTGCGATCGGCACCATCTCGAGGTCGAGTCCGGGAATTTTCCACACCACGCCGACCTTGGGCGGCGGCGCTTTGACCACCGGCACGGGAGCCGCCGCCACCGGAACCCGTGCTGCGTTTGGTCCGAAATCACCAGCGACCGACAGGTTCGCGCTACGCGCCACCGTGAGCGATTGCGCCTGATCCACCCACCCCTCACGGCGAAAGGTGACAACATAATCCCCGGTCGGAAGGTTGAGCTTGATCGGCGTCCGAACTACGCGGGCGTTCGGCCCCGGTTCATCCCCCTCCGTCCTCGCGCATCGGATCTCGGCCTCCAGATTCGAGGGAGTGCTCGTGAGTTCCACCGAGCCTTCGCTCCGAACCAGTTTCACGGTCCGCTCTTCGAAGTCGCCGACCGGGACGTTGATATTGCCCTCCCAATCCTCGTACCCGGCCCGGCGGATGCGCAGCAGATGCTGTCCGGCAGGAATCCGTTTCAGCGACAGCGGCGCCTTCCCCGAGGCGACCGCGCCCACCTGGACATCCGCCCCTTCCGGCACCGTCCGCACGATCAGACTGCCCCGTGCATCGGCCTGTTCGGCCCGCCGTGCCGCCTCGGCAGCGATCTTCCTCTGAGCCTCGGCTAACTCGCGCGCGGCCTTCTCCTGCGCCGCCTGAGCGCGAGCCTTGGCCTCCAGTGCTGCGGCCGCAGCCTCGTCGCGTTCGCGCTCCGCCTTCGCACGCGCGAGGCGTTCCGCTTGCATGCGCTCCTCCTTCGCGACCGCTTCGAGGCGTGCCTGCTCCGCCTCCCGTAACCGCGCCGGCTCCCGAACGCCGAAATACCACAGAGCGCCACCCCCGACGAGCACCAGCGCGGCGACGACAACCGCGGCAATCCGCTTGCCAGAGTTCGAGCGAACGGGGGCCGACACGGGCTCCTCCACCGGAGCCACAGGGGCTTCGATTTGGTCGCTTGAGACCGACGGCGCCGGAATGGGGTTACCGTTCAACCGGGCCCATACTTCGGCGGCACTCTGCGGGCGCTGGGCCGTATCCTTGGCCAGGCATGCGGCGATTGTCTCCTCCCACTCGGGCGGAATCGGGGCAGTGTTCTCGAGACCGAACTCCCGACGCCGCTCCATGACACATGGCGGCGTCTTGCCCTGCACTTGGATGAGGATGTTCCCGGTATAGAACGGCGGTTTGCCCGTCAGCAGCTCGTAGAGCGTCGCGCCCAACGAGTAGATGTCGTCGGTCACCGCCGGTTTCTCGCCCATCATCTGCTGCGGGCTCATGTACACCGGCGTGCCGCTGCTGCCCGCCTGTTTGCTCACCCGCGTCGTGGTATCCACCAACATCGCCGAGATGCCGAAGTCGGTCACCTTCAGGTCGCCGTGGGCATCGAGCATCAGGTTCGCCGGTTTCAGGTCCCGATGGACGACGCGGGCCTGCGAGTGCGCATACTCCAGCGCGGTGCAGAGCTGCTCCACCCACTTGTGCAGGTCTGCGGCCTCGAAGATCTTCAACGGCTGGTCGATCCGGCGGTTCGACAAGCTGTCGCCCGCCACATACTCCATCGAGATCGCCGCCATGCGGGAGTCGCGCAGGAAATCATGGATGCGCACGATCTGCGGATGCGTGAGTTCGCGCGCGCGCCGGGTTTCCCGGCGCATGTCGTCGATGGCCGACCGGTCCCCCATCACGGCCTCGGGGAGGAACTTCAGCGCAACCTCCTGGTCCAGCTCACCGTCCTGGGCCAGCCAGACGATGCCCATGCCGCCGCGCCCAAGCATTCGCTTCAGCGTGTACCGTTCGAAAACCTTCTGCCCGGCCGTGAAGCCGCGCACCGTCTGACCAAGATCGAGATCGTCCATGTCCGTGGGGGGAGGGGGAATCTGAGCGGATAATCCGCTAAGTTTTCATCAAATTGGCAATTCGCGTGCCAATGTCACGGGGGATTCGTGACCGTTGGCGAATTCCGCCGAAGCCCGAGCGGCTTCGGCCCGGCCCAAGGCAACCACTCAAGCCGAGACGGAACACGAGCACGCTCCGGGCTCCGCCGCTCTGGCGCGCCCGCTCGCTGCGGCTACCGGAGCCGGCCGGGCTTCGCTCCCGCCTTCGCGCTCCGTGCTTCTGCGGGCAAGCTACTCACGCCCTGCCTGCCTCGGCCGCCTTCGCTCGCCTCCGGGCGCTGAAAGCCTGCCCTGAGCTCGCCGAAGGGCTCGGCTCACCGGATTGCACTGAGGGCGAGGCGGAAACCGTTGGTACCGGAACGGGTTTCCGGCGGCATACCGCTACGGGAGGCCGGACGGGCATACTTGGCGGAGTTGAGCCAAGAACTGCTGCGGTAGACGCGGTCCGTGCCCGAACTCGGGCCACTGGGATCGCGTACGCTTCCGCCAGGATAGGCGCCACTCCAGTCCAAGCACCACTCGCACACGTTGCCTTGCATGTCGTACAACCCCCAGGCATTCGCCTGCTTTTTTCCCACCGGGTGCGGTGAGATCCCGCTGTTGCCGGCATACCAGCAGATCGAATCCAAATTTTCGGCATAGTCATCGGTCGTCCCCGCCCGGCATGCATACTCCCACTGTGCCTCCGTCGGTAACGTGTACACATACCCGCTCGGCAGCCGCCCCGCCGCCCGCTCCCGCGCCGTCAGCTTCCGGCAAAACTCCATCGCATCGTCGTACGAGACACCTTTCTCCGGCCAATCCGCCCCTCCGATCCGTGTGGGATTACTCCCCATCACCGCCTCCCACTGCGCCTGCGTCACCTCTGTCTTTCCCAGCCAGAACGCACGCGTGATTTCCACCTGCGTCACCGGCCTCTCGTCCGAATCGCCGTTCGTCGAGCCCATCGCAAAACTCCCCGCCGGGATCGGTACCAGCTCCAGGTTCAAACCAGGAATCGTCATCGCCGAACCAGCGGCCACACTCGTCGCCCCGCGACTCCCGCCGCTCGTATTCTCCACGCTCGTTGCACGCTCCCGCTCCGCCGCAGCTCGCCGCGCTTGTTCTGCCGCTGCCTGCGCCGCGGCCAAACGTTCCTGCTCGGCTCTGGCCGCTGCCGCGGCCTGCCGCTCCCGCTCCGCCTTGGCTGCCGCTTCTACCGCGAGCCGCGCTTGTTCATCACGCTCCCGCGCCACCTGCGCCGCGCGTTCTTCGGCGACCTTCCGCGCCTGTTCCGCTTCCTGCCGCGCTGCTTCCAAACGCGCCAGCTCCGCCTGGCGCTGCTGCTCCACCCGGCGTTGCTCCTCCGCACGGGCGATCTCGGCCACACGCTGATCCTCCGCACGCCGCTGCGCCGGTTGATCGACCCCGTAGTACCAGCCAGCCCAGCCGCCAAACACCAAGACTGCCGCCAAACCCAGGGCCAGCGGCAGTCTGGATTTCGGCGCCTCCTCTGACTTGTAGGGCGCGAGCTTGCTCGCCGCCGCTCGGCCACGACCAAGGTCGGGCCCTACGGCCGATCCCGGCGCGGACACAAGGTCCGGCCCTACACCGAGCCGCGCGGCCACTTCCGCCGCACTCTGGGGCCGGTCCTGCGGCTGCTTTGCCAAACATGCGGCGATGGTTGTGTAGTGCGGATTATTCCTCCCCACCGGTGCGGATTATTTCTCCCCATAGGAGGTGGTGAAAAAGTCGGCGCCGGTTCGCGTGCCGGGTGAAGCTTGGGCCCCACGGGAGCCCAATGATCACCGAGCAGCAATATCGCAGACTGATGAACGAATACGAGAAGACCGGCTTGG
>Ga0209098_1003118_pt1 | contig 14087 bp, 13 predicted proteins | sample AD_JPNHW1_MetaG_FD_184429 | JGI IMG/M metagenome (GOLD analysis project Ga0209098, IMG submission 184429) | Active sludge microbial communities of municipal wastewater-treating anaerobic digesters from Japan - AD_JPNHW1_MetaG (SPAdes) (version 2) | ecosystem: Engineered > Bioreactor > Anaerobic... | reverse complement strand
CCGATGTCAATTTTCTTTTGGGTAAAAGCCGGCTGACAAATCAGGGCTAATAGTGCTATCAGAATAAATCCGTTTTTCTTCATGTTGTATGTGTTAAAATTATAGATGCAAAGATAAACAAACCTTTGAGCTTTGAGAAATTTAATTCCGTTTTTTCCTTAAACAGAATAAGTTTAGTTCAAAAAAAAACAGCCAGTTTTTTGACTGACTGTTCAATTAAAATATTTTTATATTTTAAAAATTGTATCCTAATGAGATTTTCAGGTCATTGTTTTTCCAAACCCCATTATCGGAGTTATCACGGTCTAACATACCCCAATCGTAACTTGCACTGAGTGAGATTGATTTATATTTAATTCCGCCGCCAATACCTAACTGCAAATCAAATGGTGAATAAGCTTTTTTTCCATTGCTCAGTTCTAATTTATAGATATTTTCTGTGTTTAATTCGTTTTCAATAAGCCCCGAGGTGGATGCTTTAGTCACCTGAGATAACGCATAACTAAAATTAGGACCTCCAAAGATAAAAACACCAATACCATTGTTCATTGGAAAGTTAGCGGCAACTCTAAAGGGTAAATCAAGGGTATGTGCGGTTGTAGTAGTTTTCACAGATTGTTCCAGAATACTGACTTCGTTCGATCTTGTCAAATAATTATACAATAATGCATATTGCAGACTGATTGGTCCTTGAATTGTCATTTCGGCTGCAGGTCCTATATGAAAACCATTTAGTGATAGTCCGCTACCGGTTTCTTTAGAATTACTGTACCCTGCTTGCAGACCTACCTGTGCGTTTGCACCAATTACAAAAAATGTAGCAAATGCTACGAGTGATAATTTAATTGTTTTCATTTTTTCTAATCTTGTTTAAATTTAAAAATCATGTTTTACTTTTTCACTTCATTTTTTAAAATCTACTTCCGGAAATGCAATTTTCATGCCATAGCTCCATAATTTAGCGTATAAATTTTTCAATAGTTGCAAAATACACATTACCGGATTGAATTTTTTATTAATATTTCAGAAATTTCGGATGATGCCTGTTTCTTTTTAAAAGCAAATGAGGATACGCCAGTGGCATATCCTCATTCTTATAGACTAAGTTCTCTTATTTTGAAATTTCGAATTCTACGCGACGATTGTTTTGACGACCGGCTGCAGTAGCATTGTCAGCGATAGGTTTGCTTTCACCGTAACCTGCTGTTGACATAGCTGCTTCAGGAAGTCCCTTACCTGCAAGATAAGCTTTTACTGCTGCTGCACGAGCTTCTGAAAGTTTTTGATTGTAAGCGTCTGAACCAACGTTATCAGTGTGACCGTTGATCATCAGTTTACCCCATGTAGCATTAGATTTGAGAATAGAAGCTACCTGATCCAATGTAGGATAAGAAGCTTTTGTAATTTTATCTGAGTTAAAATCAAATTCAATATTCTGGAAAGATGCACTTACTTTTGTTCCTTCAGCCTGATCTTTAAGACCTTTAACGTCATCTTCAAGAGCTTTCAGACGATTCTGAGTATCCATGCCTGCTTTATCGAGTCCATCAAGACGGCTTTTGATAGCGGAGTCATCGTAAGGATTTTCCACTTGTTTGATCACAGGAGCTGGAGCCGGATAATATTCAAGTGTAGTCATGTCGCGGACATGTGTTTTGCTTCCGGTACCAAGTTTGAAGCGCAATGTAGCCATCAAAGCGTTAGCATCATTGTATTCTACATATGCGTTATCAGGAGCAATGTAACCACGATATGTGTATTCAAGTCCGATACCAATCAGTTTGCTTACATTGTATTCCATGGCAGCTCCGGTATAAGCCAATGCATTGGTTTTATAAGGCATCATTGAAACGCCTCTTCTATAGGTACTTGTTGATAATACTTCATCAGAATATGAAGGAATAGCAACACCACCACCAAAATTTGCGTAGAAGTTCAATTTTGCACTATTACGTTTTGGAAACAACAGATTGGAAAGATTCACTGAAGTAAAGAAACTTGGATCGATTGTTTTTCCTTTGATGGTTGAACGATTGAAGTTTAAATAATCCAGATTAAGTCCTACTCCAACGATAGGGTTAATTGTGTATTCAATTGCTGCACCGGCACCCCAGCTGCCATTGTCAACGATATCATCACCAACCGGATGAATGTTGAAATAATCGAGGCCTCCTTTAAGTGCAAACGACCAATGAGCAGCATCTGTAGCAGGTGCTGTTTGAGCAGATGTGTACGTAATAGCACTAGCTATTATCATTACGATTAAGAATAGTTTTTTCATCATTTTGTTTTTTATTAGCAGTTAAAATAAATTTTACTTATATTATTTATTTATAATTTACAAAAATACATTTAATTTTTAACTAAAGTGCTTTTTTGATTAAAAATTTTATTATAAAATGAAATTATTGTTCAGATTTAACTAAACTGATACTTTCACAGATATCGTTTTCATCAAAAAAAACTTTCTTCGTGTTTATTACATCAAAAAAGTAAAAGTGGAGCTGGAGGGAGTCGAACCCTCGTCCAAACAAGGAAAATATATGCTTTCTACATGTTTATCTTCGCTTTAATTTTCGTACAATGGCAAGACCAAAGCCACCAACCATTATCTTATCCTTTGTTGTTTCATCGTCCTTACAAGGCTAAGGGCGACTATCCCCGATTTAGCTGCACCTCTGTATCAAATCGCCTCGGAGCGACGGCATTTGAGAGATGTCCCGTCCTGGCACCTGGTGCCTGGATTAAGCCTGATCTACTTTATTCGATTAAGCAGCAAGAGCGTAATTGTTTTCGCCAGTTATAATTTTGAAATCCGGGATTAACGAGCCGGCATTCCGACGCTCGACATGCTTACATATCTTTTCTGCCTGCTGTCAAAACCAAGCAGCCCCAAAAAACTCTTTTTTTGTTCGTTGTAAATTTAACAATTTCCGTGCCAAAACTTCAAAGATTATAACAATCTTTTAAAAAATATGTTCAGTAAATAATAATAAATATACAATATCCTGAAAATGTGCTGATAAAATCAACCGTTATTTTGCATAACTAACGGCACGCGTTTCGCGGATAACGGTAATTTTTACCTGTCCGGGATATGTCATCTCATCCTGAATCTTCTTAGCAATATCAAATGACAGAAGTTCTGTTTCTTTATCGTCGAGTTTATCGGCACCTACAATCACGCGCAATTCACGTCCGGCCTGAATGGCATAGGTTTTAATTACACCCGGGTAAGATAATGCCAGATTTTCCAGGTCATTGAGACGTTTAATGTATGCCTCTACTATTTCGCGCCTTGCACCCGGACGTGCACCCGATATTGCATCGCACACCTGTACAATGGGCGCAAGCATCGTTTCCATTTCCACTTCATCGTGGTGCGCTCCGATGGCGTTGAAAATTTCGGGTTTTTCCTTAAATTTTTCTGCCAGTTTCATACCCAGAATAGCATGTGGCAATTCCGGCTCATCGTCAGGTACTTTTCCAATATCATGGAGCAGTCCGGCACGTTTGGCTTTCTTCGGATTTAATCCCAGTTCGGAGGCCATTGTTGCACAAAGATTGGCAACTTCGCGCGAGTGTTGCAACAAATTCTGGCCATATGACGAGCGATATTTCATTTTTCCAACCATACGGATAAGCTCCGGATGTAGTCCGTGAATACCTAAGTCGATAGTAGTTCGTTTTCCGGTTTCTATGATTTCTTCTTCGACCTGTTTGCGGACTTTATTAACGACTTCTTCTATTCGGGCAGGATGAATTCGTCCGTCAGTTACAAGTTGATGTAATGACAGACGTGCTATTTCGCGGCGAACCGGATCAAATGCCGAAAGTACTATAGCTTCGGGAGTATCGTCAACAATGATTTCGACACCTGTAGCTGCTTCGAGCGCACGTATGTTTCTGCCTTCCCGACCAATAATACGGCCTTTCACTTCGTCGGAATCGATATGAAATACGGTTACCGAGTTTTCAATCGCCGTTTCCGTAGCTACCCGCTGAATGGTTTGAATAACCACCTTTTTGGCTTCTTTATTTGCTGTCATTTTAGCTTCATCCATGATATCATTGATATATGACAAAGCATTGGTTTTTGCCTCTTCCTTCAATGATTCCACCAGACGCTCTTTTGCCTGGTCTGCAGACAAACCGGAAATTGTCTCCAGCTGTTCCTGGGCCAGACGATTAAGATGTTCAGTTTCACGCTTTTTGATTTCCAAAGCATTCAACTGCTGTTCAAGACCTTCTTTTTGTGCTTCGGTTTCATTAAATTTTCGCTGCAATTCACTCTGACGCTGATTGAGCTGCATTTCGCGTTGCTGAATTTTAACCTCGGCAGCCTGAACTTTTGCATTTCGTTGCTGAACCTGTTGTTCATGTTCTGCTTTCAGAGCTATAAAGCGTTCTTTAGCTTCAATCATTTTATTTTTCTTCATCAATTCGGCTTCAGCTTCCATTTCACGGCGGGCTCTTTTATTGAATACCCCAAGAAGCAGGTAACTGCCAAAAGCTCCAACAACAAGCGCGACTATGGCAATAAGTATATATTCCATGTTGTAAAATTATTAATTGTGTATATATATTTAAATAAAAAAACGCATTAAACTGCAAACTTACCATCCGACGGAAAACCGGACAACAAATAAACAATTAATGCGGTAAAATAAATGTTTTCAGTCTGATAATGCCGTTTTACTCTGGCATCAATTCCTTCAATTGTTTGTTGAGCTGTTGAATTTTCTCGGCCAACGGTCCAACATCCTGATTCATGCCTTGTTTTGAAACAATATAAGCAAACTGATAAGCCACTAACGTCAAAATTTCCTCCATGCTCCGCTGGCTGTACACTTCACTATATTGCCTGAAAAACCTGTTAAAAAGTTTTTCGGCATTTCTATATATCACTTCATCCTCCCGACTGATGTGTAAAGGCATTCTAACCCCGTTGACAGTAATATTTATATTAAACATATCTTCCTCTGCCATACACATCAATCATTTAGAAGCATCAAACATTTATCAATTTCCCGCACTATTTTATCCAGGTGCTGACGGGAATTTCTGCGTTCTTCTTCAGATCCGCCCAATCCCATTGTAGTTTGCAAAATTTTATAATCATTCCGCAAATCCAGGATTTCTTTGTGAGCTGTCATCAAATCTTCCTGTTTTCTTCCCAGTTCGGCTTTTAGAGTTTCATTCTCTTTGCTCAAAGCTTTATATTCCGAAATCAGTTTTTTAATTCTTAGCTCAAATTCACTGATTAAACTTGCGTATCGATTTTCCATTTTTCAGACTAAAATCTTCACAAAAATAAGATTTTGCATTGAAATAAAAAACTTTTTGGTCTTTTTTTATATAATCAGTTCAAAAATCAATCTTTTGCTTGCTGGTTATCAACCTTTTAAAATTATATTAACTTCGTTGCACGTTCCAAAGCTTCGTTGATATTGCTACAGATATTTTCATTACCTATTTTTTTGTCAAGCTCTACCTGCAGCAATACTTTCCGGACATTGTCATTGACACCCGAGAGTAAAACCTGTGTTTTATCTTTTTTGCACATTTTAATCAGATTTTCAAGGTTGTGTACACCCGTAGAATCGATAAAAGGCACTTTTCTCATCCTGATTATCCTCACTTTCGGTTTATCGCTCATCTGTTTCATTATTTCTTCAAACTTATTGGCAAGTCCAAAGAAAAATGGTCCTTCAATTTCATACACTTCCACTCCTTTGGGTATTAATAATTTATCGGTGTCAACAGCTCCTTCCACATAATCCGCGGCTTCCACTTCACTCTCTAATACTGAAATCGTGGAGGTTTCGGATATACGGTGGATAAATAGCACGACAGCCAGCAACAGTCCAACTTCAATAGCGATAGTCAGATCGAAAATCACCGTAAGAAAGAAAGTTGCGAGGAGAACGCTTACATCTGATTTTGTATTTCGGAGTAATGATTTAAAGGTACGCCATTCGCTCATATTATAAGCAACAATTACCAACACACCGGCCAGACAAGCCATTGGAATGTGTTTGGTCAGGTTACCAAGGAAAAGCAAAATCAGTAACAGAACAAATGCATGTATAATACCCGCGATCGGTGTACGTCCTCCGTTATTGATATTTGTCATGGTACGGGCAATGGCTCCCGTTGCCGGTATTCCGCCGAAAATCGGGGTAATTACATTGGCTACCCCCTGAGCAATCAGTTCCGTATTAGAATTGTGTCGGCTGCCAATTACACCATCGGCGACTGTAGCTGAAAGTAATGACTCGATGGCACCAAGCATGGCAATGGTAAATGCAACCGGCAGTAAAGTACGAACAGTATCGAAATCAATACTGAATTTGCTTGCCTGAGGTAACGCGGCGTTGATAGAAAAACGGTCGCCGATTGTTTCGATACCCTGTACGCCAAAGTTGTGTTTAAGTACATAAACAACAATGGTCATCAATATAATCGCTATCAGTGAACCGGGAATTTTTTTTGAGAATTTAGGTGTGATTGCGATTATTACTATAGATAAAATCCCGATAAGGGTTGCCCACAAGTTAATAGTAGTAATATTTTGCGCGTAAACAACCCATTTATGAATAAAGTCTGCCGGGACTTTTTCAATTTGCAGTCCAAACAAATCCTTAATCTGAGTTGCAAAAATTGTCAGTGCAATACCGCTCGTAAATCCCACAACAACCGGATAAGGAATAAATTTAATGATTGTTCCAAGTTTCATCACTCCCATCGCGATCAGCATCAATCCCGCGATCATTGTAGCAATAGCCAGCCCCGTAATTCCATACTGCTGTACAACTCCGTAAACAATGACTATAAATGCTCCGGTAGGTCCACCAATCTGTACCCTGCTACCTCCGAGCAATGAAACAATAAAACCAGCAATAATGGCAGTATACAATCCCTTCTCGGGCGTCACACCTGATGCTATACCAAAAGCAATTGCAAGCGGAAGTGCAACAATTCCGACGATGATCCCCGCCATCAAATCGGAATAAAATTGTTTCTTTGAATAATGCTTTAATGTATAAACAATTTTTGGATCAAAGAATTTCATATCCTTAGTATGTTAAAATGATTTAAAAATGAAAATTGCCCTGAAAGTGAACCTGAAAGAACCTTTTACTGTTTTTTATGGTTTTACTCTTGGACAATTCATACACAAATCTGATTACATCAAATCGAATGCAAAGGTAATCAATTTTATCAAGAATTATTTTTTTTTATTCATAAAGGGCAATAAAGTTGTAAATTTGTCATTTCATTTAATAAAAAACAGAATAAAAGATATGTGGGAATCAGATCCATACAATTATCATCGCCGGGTAACGGATGAAGTTAAAGCTGGAACTTTGAAAATTGGAGGTGAAAATCCGGTCAGAGTTCAGTCAATGGCCAACACGAATACAAACGACATAGAAAGTTCAACAGCTCAATGTCTTAGGATAGTCGAAGCAGGTGGAGAACTAGTCAGGTTTACCACTCAGGGACTAAAGGAAGTTGAAAATCTGAATATTATTCATGCGAAGATCCGTGAAGCTGATTGTCATGTTCCGCTTGTAGCGGATGTGCATTTCAACGCGAATGTTGCAGATATGGCAGCCCGTTACGTGGAAAAAGTAAGAATAAATCCGGGGAATTACGTTAGCGGAATAAAAACAACCCTAACATCCGATTATACCGAGGCTGAATACCAAGAGGAATTCGAAAAAATTCGCACCAGGTTTAAAGCGTTTCTCGACATTTGCAATACATACGGCACAGCAATTCGTATCGGAGTAAATCACGGTTCATTGAGCGAACGGATGTTGAACCGCTGGGGTAACACCCCCGATGGGATGGTGGAATCGTGTATGGAATTCCTTCGAATTTGCCGGGAAGAAAACTTCACCGATGTTGTCATTTCGATGAAGGCCTCTAACACCGTACTGATGATTCAGTCGGTCAGATTACTGGTAGAAACCATGGAAAAAGAAAACCTGCGCTTCCCGGTTCACCTTGGCGTAACTGAAGCCGGAGACGGAGAAGACGGCCGGATAAAATCTGCAGCAGGTATTGGAGGATTACTGGCCGAGGGTATTGGCGATACTATACGGGTTTCGCTGAGCGAAGAACCGGAAGCCGAAATACCCGTGACAAAACTACTGAGAGACTATATTACACAGCGTGAAAGCCATGAGGCAATACGCTTAAACCCAGAATATAAAATTTCACCCTTACAATTAAGCAACCGGAAATCTAACGCGGTAAAAAATATTGGCGGAGAAAATGTACCGGTAGTTATTTCGCGTCCCTGCAACCACCAAAACCTGAAGGCAGATTATATTCTTCTGGATGAAGAAATACAAAATACAAGTGGTGAGAAATTCGGTGTTTATGCAGATAAAGCTCCGGAGGTAAAAGTTTCTGAACTTTCATTTCTGGAATTAAACTACTCTCGGCTAGACTATAAAACCCTTGAATACTTAAAAACGAATCCGCAGATAGTCATACTACTCAGTACCGACCACATTAATCCGCCCGGAGAACAAAGAGCATTTATTCACACGCTGATATACGAAGGCTGCAATAATCCCGTTATTGTGGTTGGCAATTACCGGGAAAATGATTTGGAGTCTCTTCAAATAAAAGCCGCGGCTGATCTAGGCATTCTCTTTGTGGATGGACTGGCAGACGGAATTCTGATAAAGAACGAAGGCAGAATTCCGGAAAATGAAATTCTTTCAATTTCGTTTGGTATTCTTCAGGCTGCACGTGTACGGGTAAGCAAAACCGAATTCATTTCTTGCCCCGGTTGTGGCAGAACCATGTTCAACCTCCAGACCGTAGTAGCAGAAATCAAAACAAAAACATCGCATCTGACCGGATTAAAAATAGGGATCATGGGATGTATTGTTAATGGTATCGGCGAAATGGCTGATGCCGATTACGGATATGTTGGAGCCGGACGCGGAAAGGTCAGCCTGTATAAGAAACAAACCTGCATCGAGAAAAATGTACCCGAGAGTGAAGCTGTTGAGCACCTGATAAATCTGATAAAATCATACGGAGACTGGAAAGAGCCGGAATTGTAAAGCTGCTTTCTAAACATATTCAGAAAATAAACGTTTAATATCTTAAAATCAAAAGAATAATTTTAACACAAAAAAAAACACTCATTACCCATGAAGAAATTATTTATAGCAATCATCCTGCTGACAGTACTTACAAATTTGAATATTGCTCAGGCAACCGACAAAGCCATCGGTATTCGTGGATTAAGTAATTCCGCTGAAATTTCTTTTCAAAATTCGCTGAGCAAATCCACCCGACTTGAACTTGATTTGGGGCTTTACGGACTTGACGATCGAAATGGTTTCATTCTAACAGGTATTCATCAGTGGGTTTTCGGACTTGACAAAGGTCTAAACTGGTATGTAGGCCTCGGAGGTCAGTTAGGTTCACGCTGGTACGAGAAAAACAACCTGTGGCAATCGGGTTTCGGACTGGCATTAGCAGGTCAGATTGGTATTGAATACAATTTTACCATTCCCGTACAGGTTTCACTGGATTATCGTCCGGCGTGGTATTTAACTCACGGAGGCACTTACGACACCGTAGCTCTTGGGATTCGTTACAGATTTTAGTCTTTATTTCAAAAATCAGCTTTCGGATTTACGAATATGTTCCCGTAAACAGATTCTGCAAGATAACAAATCATCATTTTTAACTCTAAAAAAATCAACATCATGAAAAAACTTTTTCTGGCCATTGCACTTCTGATTGCTTCATCAAGTATCATTCAGGCCCAAACCATGGACAAAGCCATCGGTATTCGTATTACAGATGGCGCTGAGTTATCATTTCAAAATCCGCTCGGAAGTTCTACCCGCGCTGAGGTAGATCTTGGCATTTATGGTAATAATTCTGTCATCCTCACAGGCATCCACCAATGGGTATTCGGACTTCAGGAAGGTGTGAACTGGTACGCAGGTCTGGGACCTCAGATAGGATTATGGGATAAACTTTATAGCAGCGGAAAACACTTAGCACTGGGCGTTGCCGGTCAGGTGGGGATTGAATACAATTTCTCAGTACCTGTACAAGTGTCGCTGGATTATCGTCCGGGATTTACCATTTTTCCTTCGGGACATGATTACAACTCGTTTTGGGCGATTGCACTGGGAATCAGATACCGTTTTTAAGTATGCTGATTACTTTTATAAACACAGAAACCCTGAAAAGAATTGATTTTCAGGGTTTCTTTTATATTGTTAAGTTTATTTTGCTGAACCGGTAAGATTAATTACTTTATCGTTTAGTCCGCCACCGGTAATGGTGAGAACAGCAGTATGCGTTCCGGCAGTAAGCGGTTTATAAGTTACCAGCAAATCAAATCCGGAAGTCGAGTTGGCTGTTGTCTGAGGTATGCTGGCAGTACTTATTGTAAAATAATCAGCATTGGCACCAGATAAAGTAACTGTGAGATTTCCGTTAATGCCTGTAGTTACTATATTCAGATTCTTGGGATTAGTTTTACCGACTACGGTAAGCGGATAAGTAAGTTGACCGCTAATCATACCCAGTTTTATTTTGGGTTGCAAGCCACCCATCAGTTTAAAGGTGACATTTTCGGCAGTTTTGGCAATTTCGGTTATGTTTCTGTCAATAGATGTACCGTCCCAGGCTGTCGGTGTAAAGCTACCTGATGTAAATGCATCTCCCGGAGTGGTTGTAGAACCGGACAAAGGCTGCAAATATACCCTCATGTGGCTTGCCTGAGTTTGTGTGCTTTCGTTGTAATTATTTGGTCCATTATTTTCCCAGGCTGTCTGATCGTAATCGATGTGCCAGATGAGCATCCCCTCTCCGGGCAGATAGGCATCCCAGCCAGTTTTTTTGCGGTATTCAACCATAAAGAATTCAGCCGGTTTTGGGTCAGCCCCATTCAGGTCATGAGTAATTGCTGAGAGAAGATAAGCCTGATTATCTGTATTTGCAGGTATGGTTGTTCCCTGATACAAGGGTAGCAGTGTCACCAAGTTCGCGGGCTGATTAAGTTCTACGGGTTTGTAATATCCCAGATAAAACCGATCGTACGCAGAATACACAGGTGGAGTATTTCCCTGGTTCAGATAAGCTCCTTGATCCATAATACTCCAGTTATTTAGAGTATTATCCTGATTCAAAGACGTGTCGTAGTAATCGGGCAAACCAAGTACATGTCCGAATTCATGACAGAATGTACCGATACCACACATTTTCGAATCGCTGTCGCCTTTCAGTTCCGATGTACAGGCATAATCCATGATTTTTTTCCCGTCGAAGGTAATGGAAGCTACGGTACCGGCATAATTTCCCTCATCTCCATATGTTACCGTAGGATAAATTCCCCAGCGATGCGGCCAAACTGTATCATCGCCCCCTAACTCAGCCTCGTTGTAACCGGCATAATATACGAATATATTATCCACGTATCCGTCGTTATCGGTATCGTATTGCGCGAAATCCACTCCGTTATTATCGGCTGCCGTACATGCATCCACAATCATCTGAACAGGATTTATGTCATAACCATCCTCATCATTGCCACCATAAACCGACATGTTTGATGGGAGATCAAACGGTCCTACCACATCGAACTGTGGAGAAAATTTACCGTACGAGCATGCCATAAAATAATCTTTTGCAGAACCTGTACCGTTGTTTTCACTATATCCGGGCTGATTAAGCAGGTTGGTGAACGCCGTCTGGCTGGATGGTACCACAAACGATTTATCTTTGAAATTGACCAGAATAATCAGCGATTTACCGGACCCGGTAACCGGGAAAGCTCTTTTCATTACAGCTGCATTCTGTTTAGTTGATTTTACTTTCCTGATACCGGATTGAAATTTCGTTGTCAGTTTCTCAGGCATACGCACCAGATATTTGTTGTCGGCAGCCTGACGTACCGAAGGATCTCTGGCAATCTGCGTACCTGCAATGATTTTTCCCCGTGAATCGATACTTGCATAGGTATAAAAACCGCTGTCAATCTTCTTAACAATATAATTGTCTTCGGTAGTGGTGTAATGATGATATTCGTCGCCATGCATTCGAATATTCAATGAAGATCCATCGGGCTGTGTGATTTTGACGATTCCCGGATAGGCTCTGATTGCAAAAGCGCTCAGTAGTGGCGCACATAATAGTAAAACAACTAAAGCCGATTTAATAAAGATGAGTTTTTTCATTTTTAATATTTTGACATAAAAGTCGCAAATATATGATTTCAGTTTGGATTACAAAATACACAACTCAAAATTTTCCAATAAAAAAAAAAGCTGTCCTTTATAGACAACTCTTTTAATTATTCATTTTTTGGTACATCAGGATTTTCAGAGGCTTCGTCTTTATTAAATTTTTCTTTCACATTATTAAATGTTTCCTTCATTTGTTTCAGGATTAACTCTGCACCGTCTTTCACTTCGTCCCATGCTTCGTCTGCTGTACCTGCCAATTCAGCCAGCCTGACTTTACCTTCAACTATTTTAGGCTCCAGCTCCCTGATTTTTTCCTGATATTCAGCCTGCAAATCAGCTGCTGCGTTCTGTACTTTTATCTTCAGGTCTTCAAGATCAGTTTTCAAGTCTTCGAACTGTGCATCTACTTTTTGTCGATAAGATGATTTTTCTTCCATAAATATTTTTTTTTTGATAAGTATTATTTAGCAAAAATAATCATCTGATCATAAAACCGGAATAATAACATGTTAAAATACACGAAAACCGGTCAGATTTACAGCCATTTTTTTCTCCGGAAGTACCACAATACCGCTCCTGAGAACGCCACCATCAGGAATAGGGAGAACGGGTAACCATAAGCCCAATTCAGTTCTGGCAAAACCTTGAAGTTCATGCCATAAATACTGGCTATAAGCGTGGGAGGCAGGAATATGACAGACACCACGGTAAATATCTTGATGATTTTATTTTGCTGTAAATTAACCAAACCGAGGAAAGTATCCTGGAGATAGTCCAGACGATCGAAGCCGAAACGCGTATATTCGAACAACGAGTTGATGTCCTTGATAATCATGCTCAGGCGCGGCAGTAATTCTGCGGGGAACACATCGCTTTTAAGCATGCTGGATATGACGCGTTGCTTATCTATTATTGTCTGACGAATGATCATCACCTTTTCCTGCAGGTCCTTGATACGGATGAGGATATCTTCGTCCAGATCATCTTCCTTATTCATGGTTTTACTGAGGTTGGTAATGAGGTCGGTGGTATCCTCGATAACATCGGCATCGTATTCCACTCGGGTTTCCAGCAATGCAACCAGTACGTGATATCCTGTCGGGAAGCTTCGGGTACTGGCAAAGATTTTCTTTACGGTTTCGTTGAACGAGCGCAGATCAGCATCACGTACCGATACGAGTATTCCATTCTTGAGGATAAACGAAACGGGTTCGAGTGTGAAATTATCCATCATGAAATTGGTATTGGCAACAATACCGTCATCGGTTTCGATATAGCGCGAACTCATCTCGATTTCTTCAATTTCTTCGTCTTCCTGAATGTATATTTTCAGGAACTGCTCCAGGCGGCTTTCCACATCGAGTGCTACATCATTGAGGTCGATCCAGATGATATTCTTCAGATCAATTTTCGGGAGTATATCTAGGCTTTTCGATATTTTTATTTTACCATCTTCGTGATAAAAAAGTCTTAATTCTGACATGATTATTCTCTCCTTTCTTTTTTATCAAAACAGGATTCCGTAATTCTGATTTGATATTCATTTTGGAAACTGGAATTTATAAGACCTTTGCTGTTTTCACAAAGCTGGGAGAAACCGGTTATTGGTTCTCTTTCAGAGCTTTTTCCACCATTTGTGTAAGCTGAACGAATTCAGCCACGCCCAGTTGTTCGGGACGTTTGTCGAAAATGGGATCGACATACATGGAACTTTCTTTGGGCACGAGAGGTTTCAGTGAATTGCGTATGGTCTTTCGGCGCTGGTTAAAGGCTGTTTTCACTACGGTCCGGAAGAGTTTCTCGTCGCAATCGAGATGTTGCACTTCGTTACGTGTAAAGCGAATA
>Ga0209098_1003117_pt1 | contig 14091 bp, 14 predicted proteins | sample AD_JPNHW1_MetaG_FD_184429 | JGI IMG/M metagenome (GOLD analysis project Ga0209098, IMG submission 184429) | Active sludge microbial communities of municipal wastewater-treating anaerobic digesters from Japan - AD_JPNHW1_MetaG (SPAdes) (version 2) | ecosystem: Engineered > Bioreactor > Anaerobic... | reverse complement strand
GAGGACATTCCCCTAAACCCGGCCGCCAGCGGGCCGATACCCCGAAAGGTGGACACCGTGGAACTCGCCAAGCCCCAAACCCTCGAAGCCGTCCTTCATGATCTGCCGCCCACGCCGGCCGTCATGCCGCGTCTGATGACGCTCCTCGCCGAGCCGGAGTCGACCACCGAGGATGTGATCGAGCTCGTCACCCTCGATCCGGGTCTGGCGGCGGCCATCCTGCGCGTGAGCCGCTCGGCCTACTACGGCGGTCGCGGGCACTCGGTCGAGAGCCTCGACGATGCGATCATGGCCATCGGCTTCAAGGAGGTCTATCGGCTGGTTGCGCTCTACTCGCTCTCGTCGACCGCGCGCGAACCGCTGGAGCTCTACGGCTTCTCGGCCGAGCGGTTCTGGCAGAAGTCCGTCGCATGCGCCCTCGCCATGGAGATGCTCTGCGGCGAGATGGGAGCCCCGGGCACCACAGGCTACACCATCGGGCTGCTCCACGCCCTCGGCGAGGTGTTCGTCGACCGCATGGCACGCCAGGGAGCCACGGCTGAGCGGCAGCTGATCGCCTTCGACAACCCCGCGCCCATCCCCGAGCAGGAGCGCACCGCCGCGGGCTTCACCCAGGCCCAGGCCGCCGCCTGGGCGATGCGGCACTGGTTCTTCCCCGAGGCGATCATCGAGCCCATCGAGTACCAGTTCGCCCCGCACGAGGCACCCGTGCACACGCAGATGGCGCTGCGCCTGCGTCTCGGGAAATGGCTGACGCATCTTGTCCTGGGCGACGAGGCGGCCGCCCGCGCGGTGAATCCCGATTTCCACTTCGCCATCACCATGCCCGGCAACTCCTTCGCCCGCATGGTCGACGACCTCCGGCGCCGCCTCGCCGAGGCCACCCAGTCGCTCCACGGCACCGCCTGCTGCACCGACTGATCGCCCCGTCCCCACACTTTACGCCACCTTCGCCACAGCCGAGTTGCCTCCCGCCACCGCATTCCGCAATCCTACAGCAATGAGCAACGAGGAACGTCCACACCTGTCGCTGCGCCTGCGTGGTCTGTCCACCACCCCCGCGGAAACACCCCCTGCCGCACCCGCCGCGCCGGACGATCCTCCTGCACCGGCCGCCGCACCGGATCCGGCCCCATCGCTCCAGCTCCGCCGGCCCCGGCTCACCAGCCTGCTCACTCCTTCCCCCGAGGCAGGGACCGCCGCACAGGCTGCGCCGATGGCCGCAGCACCGTCACCGGGACCAGCACCGATGCCCGATGCGGCGCCCCTGGCGCCCACCGAGCCCGTGCCGCCACCGCTTCCCTCCGCCGCCTTCGAGGCGCCACCGCCGGTCCCAGCTCCTGCCATGCCGCCGCCCGTCCGGCCGGCCCCCACCAAACCACCGGTCAAGGGTGCCAACTTCCCGCCGCCTCCGGGTCTCGCAAAAAAGCCCGGCGCACCAGCCGCGGCCGCCACGCCGAAACCCGCGGTCCAAGAGAAACCGAAGACCAACGTCGCCCTGTTCGGCCTGCTCGCCCTCGTCATCGGAGGCGCGGCATTTGTCTATTTCGCCGACCCGTTCGGCCTGTTCGCCCCGGCACCGGCCTCCGCACCCGTCGCCCCACCGCCACCACCGGCACCTGTCGTCGAGCAGCCCGCCCCAAAAGACCCCGATCCGGCTCCGGTCGTCACAGAGCCTGAGCCTACGCCAGAGCCTGCGATCGAAACCGTTCCCGAGGAGCCGCCACCGCCGCCACCACCACCACCGCCGCTTCCCGAAGTCACCAACGCGATCTCCGCGCTCAAGGTCTCCGGCGCGCGCATGAACACCAGCGGCGGCATCATCATGCTCGGGCCAAGGGTCTACAACGCCGGCGAAGTCATCAACGCCGAGCTCGGCATCACTTTTGTCGGGTTCACCGAGGGCACCTTCACCTTCCGCGACGAGCGCGGCGCCCTCTACCAACGCCGGTTCTAGACAGGCCAGAAACGCAACGCATAGACCGCAGCTAGCCACAGGTGGCTTGCTGCGGCATGCCGGCTACAGTCCCACGGTGGGCAACCGATAGGGATTCATCATGAGTCTGCACGGCCACAAGCGCGACGCTTGGCACCGCAGCCTCGGCGATGACGAGCTGCCGCCCATCAGCACCCCCGCCACAAGGGAGGCGCTCGAACTCGCGCTGCACCTCGCCCAGGAATACCACGATTCCCAGCGGCTTCTCGGTCCTCAGGAGGCCCTCGTCGTCGCCTGTCGCGACGGCCACAGCACCGAGACGCTCTACTCCATCGCCCATCGCGCGGCCAAGGCCACCGGCGGCGACGCCGAGACCGTGCTGCACCACCTCGAGCACCACTGGCCCGATTTCGCTTAGCCTTCTCCTGCGCGAAACACCGAGCCCTCCGGAAACACCGAAGCCACCAGCTCTCGCCGGTGGCTTCAAAGAGGATCCAAGGCCGCGTTGTCCCGCAGCCCTTGCGCGTGCCAACTACGGCTGCATCGGACGGATCGAACCGTCGGCCTCGTAGTGCAGCTCCTGCACCTTGACGCAACGCCGGTGGCTCATGCCGCCGGAAAGGGTCGCATCATGATAATAGAGGTACCACTTGCCCTTGAACTCGACGATCGAGTGATGCGTCGTCCAGCCGAGCACCGGCGGGAGGAACGACCCGCGGTAGGTGAACGGGCCCATCGGGCTCTTCGAGGTGGCGTAGCACAGCAGGTGCGTGTCGCCGGTCGAATAGGAGAGGTAGTAGGTGCCGTTGTACTTGTGCATCCACGGCCCCTCGAAATAGCGGCAGGAGTTGTTGCCGGCCTTCAGCGGCACACCGGCGTTGTCGACGATCACAGCGTCGGCCGGCTTGGTTGCGAACTGGAGCATGTCCGGCGTGAGCTTCGCGATCTTCGGGCAGAGCGCCGGGGCATCCTCCGGCGGCGTCTTGGCGTCGGCCACGAAGCGGCCGGTCGCCCAGCACTGGAGCTGCCCACCCCACAGGCCGCCGAACGCCATGTAGAACTGGCCGTCGTCGTCGCGGAACACGCAGGGGTCGATGCTGAAGCTGCCCTTGATCGGCTGCGCCTCCGGCACGAACGGGCCCTCGGGCCTCGTGCCCACGGCAACGCCGATGCGGAAGATGCCGTCCTTGTCGCGCGCCGGGAAATAGAGGTAGTACTTGCCGTCCTTGAACGCCGCATCCGGCGCCCACATCTGCCGCGAGGCCCACGGCACCTGCTTGAGATGCAGCGCCTCGCCATTGTCGGTCGCCGGACCCTCGGGCGAATCCTGGGACAGGATGTGGTAATCCGTCATCTGGTACTGGTCGCCGTTGTCGTTCTCCTCGACGTCGAGGGCCAGGTCGTGCGACGGGTAGATGTACATCCGACCTTCGAACACATGCGCGGAAGGATCGGCGGTGAAGATGTGGGATACGAGAGGGTTGCGACTGCTCATGACTGGAAAGGTGCTGGCGAGGGAGGGGCAAACCGCAGTGCCGCGGCGGACACTGGAAGGAAGTGCGGAAGGTCTGCCCCATGCCGCCGGCGAATCCGACCCTCCCCTTGCGCTAACAATTGAGCCCCGGCAGGCTGACACCGGATCCCACCCGCTCCGCAATTCCGCAAGAACGGCAAAGCAATCACTCCCCGCACTCTGGCATCATCGCCGCGTTCCCATGACACCGAACCGCACCGCAACCCTGCACGACTACCACGAGCGCCTGAACCGCGTGCTGCTCCACATCGACCGCCACCGCGGCGAGGAGCTCACGCTCGACCGGCTCGCGGCCGTCGCCTGCCTCTCGCCCTGCCATTTCCACCGGATCTTCCGCGCGATGGTCGGCGAGCCGCTCGGGCAGCATGTGCAGCGGGTGCGGCTCGAAACCGCCCTCGTGCAGCTCCAGACCTCCTCCCGCAGCGTGCTCGATATCGCGCTCGATGCCGGGTACGAGAGCGCAGCCGCCTTCTCGCGGGCCTTCGAGCAACGGTTCGGCGTCTCCCCAACCCAATGCCGCCGCGAACGCCGCTTCGAGCTGCAGGTGCGCGCGACGCAGTTCCGCACCATAGATACCACCTCCATGATCACGCCAGAGATCCGCCAACGTCCCGCGACCAGTGTCGCCTTCGTCCGCCACATCGGTCCCTACGCCACCGTCGGTACCGCCTGGGAGAAGCTCTGCGGCTTCGCCGGCCAGCACGGCCTGTTCGGCCCGCACACCGCCACCATCGGCATCAGCCGCGACGACCCCCGCGTCACCGCCGCCGAGCAGCAACGCTACGACGCCTGCCTCACCCTCGACCGCGAGTTCGCCCCCACCGGCGAGATCGGCGTCCAGACCATTCCCGGCGGCCGTTATGCCGTCTTCGTCCACCGCGGCCCCTACGAGGCTCTGCTCTCCACCTACGACGCCATCTTCGGCGACTGGCTGCCCACCAGCGGCGAGAAACTCCGCGACGAGCCCTCCTTCGAGATCTACATCAACCACCCCGACTCCACGCCGGCCGCCGACCTGCGCACCGAGATCTGGGTGCCGCTGAGCTGAACGCGTATCCGTCGTTCCGCAGCCCGGCGCAGCCGCCTCGTGCGCGCGCCGGACCTGCGGCAAGGTCTGGTGTTGCACTCCCCGGCGGCGGCTCCCTTGCTTGCCGGCCTCACCCCTCCGACCGACACGCCATGTCCCGCCACGCCGACAACTACAAGCCCCTCTCCGAAACCGAACTCTACGAGCTCGCCGGCTTTCTCGAGTCGCCCCTCGTGCCGCCCTCGACGCTGCGCATCTCTGCAGTGAACGGCCTGCTGACCTCGATCATCATCGGGCCGCGCCCGGTCCCGCCCAACGTCTGGATGCGCTGCATCTGGCCCGAGGGCCAGCCCCGCTGGCAGTCCCAACACCAGGCCGAGCGCATCGCCTCGCTGCTCGTCCGCCACCTCAACACCATCGCCGTCCTCCTCGCCGGGCAGCCGCCGAAGTACGCGCCGCTCACCTACACCCGCATCGCCGGCAAGGAGTCCTCCGAGATCGTCACCGACTGGTGCTTCGGCTTCCTGTGCGGCGTGAAGCTCGACAACGAGGCGTGGAAACCGGTCGTCGGCACCCCCGCCGACCCCTTCCTCGCCCTCATCCGCGCCTACATCGAGCCCGAGAAGGAAGTCCACGCGCTCATCCTCTCCAAGCTCACCCCGGCGGACGGCGCCCCGTCGCAGGTGCTCTCCACCTGCGTCCTCGAGCTCCACCGTTTCTGGCTCTCCCGCCAGTCGAAGAAGCCCGCCGCCCCCGCCGGAAGCGGCATGCCGCTTCCCCTCAAGATCGGGCGCAACGACCTCTGCCCCTGCGGCAGCGGCCGCAAGTACAAGCAGTGCTGCGGCAGCGAGCTGCCCCACACCGCCGGCGCCGCCCCGGAACCAGTCCCGGCAGCGCCCAAGGCCTGACCTCTTCAGCCCCGGTTTCCCGCCGGGGCTTTTTCATGCCGCCGGGCAGCGCCACAGCCCAGCCCTCACGCCCCGTTTCGCCGCGCCTGCCGCTTCGTGTTCCGCGCATCGAGCCCGCGCCGCGCAGCCAGCTCCGCCAACGCCTCCCGTGGCGCATGGAGCTTCACGGGCGCCGGGACTTCCAGATAGCCGATCCTCCGGCAGTCGCGCACCAGCGCCGCCGCTGCTTGCTCCGCCGATACTCCGCGCACCTCGACGAGAAACTCGAACACCCGCTCCATCGTGCGGCTGAGCGCCAGCGCATGGTGCCGGCCCTCCCGCGCGAAGAACCAGTCGCTGAACCGCAGGAACTCTCCAAACGGCGAAGCCGCGCCATTCTTGGGGTGTTGGTCTCGTCCACACCGTCCACCGAGTCCACTTGGTCCACACAGTCCATCCGCCTCGCGAGCCGCAGCCCCCGGCACCGCTGGTACCGGCCCGCCAGCCTCTCCGCACCAGAACAGCGGCAGCGTATCCACATAGTTGCCACTGTTGCCGACCAGATCCCAGTAGCGCGCGAACCGCCGCAGCCGCTGCATCGTCGGGAAGTCGATCAGCCGGTTGCTCAGGATCTCGTACGGCGGCACCGGAGAATACACCATCGCCTCCGGCCCGTCGTGCCGCGCGATCGGCGCGCCGCGCAATCGCTTGAGCATCCCCACCTGGATCTCCTGCGGCCCCAGCGCCACCAGCCGGTCGAACCCGGCCGCGAAGCCGTCCACCAGCTCGCCGGGCAGCCCGACGATCAGGTCCGCGTGCACGTGCGCCGCCGTGTGCTCACGCAGGTAGCGGAAGTTCTCCTCCAGCTTCGCCAGGTCCTGCCTCCGGCCGATCAATTCCGTCACCGCCGGATCGAAACTCTGGATGCCGATCTCCAGCTGGAGCGAGCCCGCCGGGAAACGCGCGAGCAGCTCGCGCAGCTCCGCCGGCAGCCGATCCGGGATCATCTCGAAATGCAGAAATAGCCCCGCGTACCGCACGGCGACGGCCGTGGCGCCGGTCTCCACGCCAGCGAGTCCGGATGCCGCCGCTCCACTTGCGGCCGGCACCACCTCCGCCATCCGCTCGAGGAAGAACCCCAGGATGCGCCGGCTCGTCGGCAGGTGCAGATTGAAGGTGCGGTCGACGAACTTGAAGTGCCGCACGCCGCGCGCGATCAGCCGCTCCATCGCCGCCAGAAACGGCTCCAGCGGGTACGCGCGCACCTTCTCGTCCAACGACGACAGGCAGAACTCGCACGAGAACGGGCACCCGCGCGACGCCTCCACATAGATCAGCCGGTGCGCGATGTCGTCCTCCGTGTACTCGTCGTACGGGAGCGCGAGCGTCGCCAGGTCCGGCAGCTCCGCGGCCACGACCTTCGCCGGCACGGCACCGCCCGCGAGCACGGCGCGGCAGATCGCGGGCAACACCCGCTCGCCCTCGCCGCGGATCGTGCAGTCGGCCAGCCGCACGATCTCCTGCACCTCCGGCTCGTGGCTCACCTCCGGCCCGCCGAGGATGACAACCAGCTCCGGCCGCAGCCGCTTGAGCAGCGCCACCAGCTCGGTCGTCGGCGCCACGTTCCACACGTACACGCCCAACGCGACAATCCGCGGTTCCAGCGCCATGATGCGCTCCGCCACCTCGAGCGGCCGCTCCTGAATCGTGAATTCCACCAACGCCGAGCGCGCACGCAGCTCGCCCAAGTTCGCGCGCAGGCAGCGCAGCCCGAACGAGGCGTGGATGTACTTGGCGTTGAGCGTGGCGAGGACGATCTCCGGCATCGCGCCGCTCACCGTAGCGCCCACGCCGCCGCTGCAAAGGGCCAAACACCGCCCGGCTCAACGCGGCGCCGCAGCCGCCCGACGCGCATTCCGCGATTCCCTTCCGCCACCGGGTCGCTCTCACTCGGCGCCGTGGACAACGAGTGCCAGTTCTCACCCGACCGCCGCCATCGCTACAGCCTGATCCATCGCTGGAATCCGCTCTTCGGCGACAGGCTCATCCTGTGGATCGGCCTCAACCCCAGCACCGCCGACGAGGCCAAGCTCGACCCCACGCTCACGCGCATCGCCGATTTCTCCAAGCGCGCCGGTTTCGACGGCTTCTGGATGGCCAACCTCTTCGCCCTGCGCACGCCCTACCCCGAGGAGATGATGAAGGCCGACGACCCCGTGGGCCCCGAGAACGACGCCTGGCTCCTGCGCGCCGCCGAGCGCTGCGAACGCATCGTCGCCGCCTGGGGCGTGACCGGCACCTATCAGGCGCGCGCCGACGCCGTCGTACAGCTCCTCGCCAGCCGCGAACTCTCCTGCCTCGGCGTCACCCAGGATGGCCACCCGCGGCACCCGCTCTACGTGCCTGCAAAACAGGGCTTCGAGCCCTGGCCTCGCAAGTAACCTCGGCCCGACAGGCACCGCTCTTGAACCGCCGCGTACGCGTGCCGTTCCTCCACTTGCCAGACCATCCGGCATTTGATGCAGACAGAGCATATCAACCTCCTTCGGAGCAGCGTCGGGACACTTGCCACGGAAGCGGCGTAGCGACACGCCGGCTTTCCGCTCCCGGTCGGATCGACCTCCGTCCGTCGCCCGCCGCACATCGCGGTCCACGCCCGCCTGCCCGCACACCCGCGCCCGACCGGCGCGTTCCACCACCGGGGAAACCACTTCCGACTGTGTTTTCCCAATGTCGCATTCCCTTTCTCGGCTCGACGACGAGCCGCGCGAACCGCACCCGTCCGACCGTCCCGCCTACCTGAAATGCCGCCACTGCGGCCTCGAGTTCTCCCTCGATGCGCCCGGCACACGCCACCGCAACCACTGCCCGCACTGCCTGTGGAGCGTCCACCTCGACGACACACCGGGCGACCGCGCCGCGCTGTGTCGCGGCGGCATGGAGCCGATCGCCATCTGGGTCGACCCACGCGGCGAGTGGCATGTCATCCACCGCTGCGGCACTTGCCACACGATCCACGTCAACCGCATCGCCGGCGACGACGACGAACGCGCCCTGCTCGCGCTGGCCGTGCGGCCGCTCACGCGCGTACCATTCCCGGTGTAGCGATCAGGCACGCTTCCCGGATGTCTGTAGAAAGCATCCGGAACCCCGTCCTCGCGCCGGGACTGCCTCTCCGGTTAGAGCGAGAAGCCCCACCGCGCCAAGCAGCCCCGCGGCTCCGCCCGGGGCTACTCCTTCCGGCGGAACCGCACCGTGAGTACGATGATCGCGAAGGTCAGGAACAGCGTAATCGCGTTGGAGAGGATGATCGGCCAGGCCTCCATGATCACGCCGTAGGCCAGCCACAACACCACGCCCACCGAGAACGCCGAGAAGGTGACCAGCGAGATGCCCTCCGCGTTGCGCGTGCGCCACAGCCGCACGACCTGAGGGATGAAGCAACCCGTGGTGAGCGTGGCAGCGGCCGCGCCGAGAAGATCGATGAATTTCATCGGGAGGAGACAAACGCCGACGCGAGCAGAACATCGACCCCGCGCGCGAAAGCGGATTCCGGGCACCCGTCGGGGGCGACCACTGTGGCGCGCCGTTTCACCTCGGGCCGCGCGTGCGGCATCGCCACCGAGAAACCGGCCCAGTCGAAAAGCGGCACGTCGTTGTCGGCATCGCCGAAGGCGGCCACACGCGACGCCGGGATGCCGAGCTCGCGGGCCAATGCGGCGGTCCCGGTGGCCTTGTTCACCCCGCGGGGGACATATTCGAAGACCTCGCGGTGCGAGCGCACCGTCTCGGCGGCAGCCGGCAGGCATCGATCCCCGGCACCGGTGGACAGGAAAGCATCAAGCCTCGCCTCGCTGGCGATCCACATGACCTTGAACACGCGCTCCGCCATGAGTTTCTCCACCGGCATCACTGCGAGCGGCATCTTCACAATGCGGCGGTATCGGTCGATCTCGGGACCGTCCAGCGGCGCGTACTCGCCCGACTCCGCATAGACGATGACCCCAAACCCGGCCTGCAAACCGACGGTGACAACAGGCGCCACATCCTGCGGCTGCATGAACTCCTGAACATAGATGCGTGCGCGCGCCGGATCGCTCGCCTCGCAGCCCTGGCAGGAGACCAACCCCTCCACCAACGGCAGCCCGCGGGCGATCTCGGCCATGTTCATCGCATGGCGCCCGGAAGCTAGGACGACTGTAAACCCACGCGCCGACATCCGCTCCAGCGCAGCCAAATTCTCCGCTCCTACGATCCCATCGTGGCCGAACAGCGTCCCATCGAGGTCGATCGCTGCAAGATATTTGCTTGTTTCTGCGTTTTTCACCTTGTTAGCCGGCTAGAATCGGCAAGATACATGCATCACACAAGCCAAAACAGGCATGCTCGCCCCTGAACGTCACAATGCCATCCTTGCCCAGCTCCGCGCAAACGGACGCGTCTACTCGGCCGAACTGGGCCGCCAACTCGGCGTCTCGGAAGACACGATCCGTCGCGATCTGGCGTCGTTGGCGGGCGACGGCCTGCTGATCCGCACCCACGGCGGCGCGGTGCCGCGCTCGACGACCAAACTGGAATTCCATGCCCGATCGCAGGAGTGCAAAGCCGAGAAGGCCCTCTTGGCCCAACGTGCGGCTGAGTTTGTCCACCCAGGCCAGGTTGTGTTGTTCGATGCAGGCTCGACGCTGCTCGCCGTCGCACAAGCGTTGCCTCGGGACCTCAAATTCACCGCAGTCACCCACAGCGTGGTCGCAGCCGCGGCTCTTGCCGACCTGCCGGAGGCGGACGTCATCCTGCTCGGCGGTCGCATCGCCAAACGCAGACTGGAAACGAACGGTCCGGACACAGTCGACGCCTGCCGTCGCATCCATGCCGACCTGTGCTTCATGGGTGTCGCCGCGCTGGACAGCGAAGGAGGCATCACCGACCCCGACTACGACGGAGCGCTGATGAAGCGCACGCTCCTGGATTCCGCCGCCAAGACCGTGGTTGTCGCGACGGCAGCCAAGCTGGGCAGCGCCTGCCCTTTCGCGGTGGCACCCGTCACGGCCATCGACGTGCTGGTGACCGAGGCCAGCGCACCCGCCGCCGTGCTCGAAGGGCTCCGCGCAGCCGGGGTCGAACTCGTGCTGGTCGGCGGCGCGTAATAACCGGCTGGCGACAGCGTCGGAAACGAAGAAGGCCGGATGCGTCTAGCATCGCGGCCTTCCGAAAGGACGGGGATCGCCCCGTCGCCCCACCGATCAGGCGGGCGGCGCCTCGCTCGGGTGGTCGACTAGCGCGACCGCAGCGGCCCAGTGGGCGGTGGCAAGGGGGCTGCGGGCGGGCGCGGTGCGGAGGCAGCGGAGAGCGGTCGTGGAGAATGAGTGCAGGGAGTGCATGGCGTAGTTGAGGGCGAAGCGCTTGGTGGCGTTGTACGGCATGATTGTGGTGGTTGTCTGGTTGCAGCCGGAGCGGCGGACGGGGAGGGCTCCGCGTGGAGCCGCCCCGTCCGCGCCCTATGGCCGTTGTCGAACGTTTCCCTGTATCACGAAGCGAGGACCTCGAGGTCCTCGCGCAACATCTTCTCGCCGGCGGCGCGCAGCTGCCGGACCCGTTCGATGGAGACGCCCAGTTCGCCGGCGATCACCTCGAGGGTGGCGTCCTCGAGGTGGTAGCGCTGCACGACGTAGGCGTGTCTCTCGGGCAGCCGGGTGAGGGCGGCCCGGACGTTCTCGGCGGTATCCAGCGACTCGGCCTGGTCGGCCGGGGAGGCGGCGTCGAAGTCGGTCAATTGGGCCAGGACTTCGCCGTCGGTCTCGTGGGAATCGGCCGCGATCCCGAGGCGCAGCGCTTGGCGCAGGGCGCTCGGGGCGAGGCCGGTGAAGGTCGCCAGTTCGTCGTCGTTGGGCGCGCGGCCGAGCGCCTGCTCAAGCTCGGCGGCCGCGCGGCGGACCTCGGTCACCTTGGCGCGCGTGCGCCTGGAGAGCGGGTCGAGCCGGCGGAGCTCGTCGAACATCGCGCCGCGGACGCGGGCGAAGCAGTACGCGCGGACCTCGTGGAGCGGGCCGTTGGCCTGGGCAAAGGATGCGACCAGGGCAGCGCGGCCGGCGGAGGCGAGATCGTCACGCGAGACGTGGAGCGGCAGGCGGCGATCGAGGCCAGCTAACGCGGCATCGACGACGTCGAGAACATCAAGGACGTTGGAAAGAACGGGAACGGCAGGTGCGGCGTTCATAGCGGCGGTGCGTCATTCAAACGCTGGCAACAAAGGGAGGTCCGGTTGGCGGAACGAGGAAGGTGGACGTAGAAAGGCAGCTCGGAATTCGTGAGCGGGCCGAAGGCGTAGTTGGGCCGACCAGGCTGAAGGCAGTAGGGCCAACCCGGCGTGCGGTGCGTAACGCGCGCGGCGGAAGCGGCGGCGGTACGGCGGGTGGAAGCTCGGGTGACGACGGTCGGATTATTGGTTTTCATGGAGGAAACGGTTGGAATGGAGTTGGTGTTGGGAAAATGGTGGCGGCTGGGGCCGCGCATGAGGCGGAGCGTTGGGATCGGTTAATCCCGGGACGGGAGGATTCCCGGCGGCCGCGGGGAGCCCGCCGCCGTCGCGGCGTTGTTTTGCGCTGCGATAGGTTTCAGTCGGCGGCGGAGCTCCGCGGGCGGCTTCCGGCGGCGTGCCCCAAGGGATTGGCCGGCGCGCCCCGCGTCCCATCGGTCGGTTCAGGTCGCTCGGCGCAGGAAGATTTCTCCTGCGTCCGCCCTCAGTGGCCGGGATGGGATGGCTGGGCACAACCAGCCGAAAGGAACGGCCGGAATGCGGTGCGCCGGGGTTGGCAAAGGCGGCGTCATCTCGACGACACGGGCCCCGGCGGCCGGTGCGGTTCGTACGGCGAACCGCGGTTTTCTGGGAAAGAACCCGAGCGTCTCGCTCGGTTTTCCCGGAAGGGGCCTTGGGTTCCGAAAAACTAAAAACCCACTTCCGGGTGGAAGTGGGCTTCGGATGCGTTCGCTAGGTGCTCCTCAGTTTTTCCACTTCCCGTGCGCGGCGGCGGCGCGTTTCGTCGTAGTTACCTGGTTAATCTGCCAGGAGGCGACGGCCTGCAGGCGCACGAAGGCTCGCAGGCAACCCATGGTATGGGAGGCCGGAGCGGAGATGGTGTGCATCGTGCAGTTCATGGAAGGCGTTATTGCCGGAAGTGTGCCAATAGTGTGTGGACGCAGATACTCATCGGAACAAGCCCGTTTTTCTTCAAGGGGTGCGCGAAAGTTTTTTTCGCGTGGGCAATTTCGGGCGGCGGAGCATAGGGAGAATCGGAGGGGACGACAGAAGGTAACAAAGGTAACAAAGAGCGGAAGCGCAGCGGATTGCACCGGCATCGCCCCGGCCGGGATCGGAGAGCCGGGATCGGTCAACGCCCCATGAAGGCGGCCATCGCCTCGCGAAACGCGGCCACAGACTCCAGCGGTCCGGCCATCTCCACGTGGGAGCCAATGCCGTTCAGCAGCGGCCCCAGCCGCCGTTCCAGCTCGGGGTCCTGCACGCGGATCGTCGCGGGCACCACCCCACCGCGCCGGAACTGTTCGGCCAGAACGTGGGCCGCCTTCTTCGCCAGGTCGTCGTGGATCGAGACCACTTCCATCCCGAGACACACCGCCGTCTCCGGATCGAGCGCGACGAGAATCCGTCCGTGGTAGGGCCGGTCGCCCTCGGCGATCGCGTCGGCCATGAAAAACCACGCAAGATCGAGCGCACGACCCGCCGCCACCGGCAGCGCCCGCAGGCCGGCCGCGAGCGACTCGTCCTCGAGCCGCACCGGGTCGCCGGATACCGGCTCCGGGTCCGCCCGCCAATGCCGCCACTCAAGATCCTCGGCCCGCAACATGGCCGCGCCGCCGAGCGGAACGGTGGGATACTCGCCGCGGCTCCGGTTCGCCACGACACGCGGCTCCGCCTTCACCAGCGCGGCGAAGCGCATCACCGCCGGAAGCGCCGTCGCCAACCACGCCACCTGCTCCGCCGTCGGCCCCCACGCCGCATAGCCGGGAGTGTGGTCGAGCACGGCAGGCCACGCCCATTTCATGCCGCGCACCGGCTTGTGGCCGAGCTTCCCGTAGAGCTCCCGCTGCGCCGCTGGCAGCTCGTTCTTCGCGCCGAACCAGATCGTGAGCGCGTCCATCCGGAAGCCGAGCTCCGTCGGATCCGCCATCGGGTCCATGCTCGCCTGCAAAGTCCGCAGGCCCTGTGCCCCGCGGTAGAGCGCCAGCCCGCGGACCTCGCGCGCCATCCCCAGCACGGTCACAAACCACGGCACGCCCGCCGCGTCGACCAGCACGCAGGTGTCGCAGTCGAACATCCATTCCCACGGCGCCAAGGCGCGGAACGCGAGGATGGCGTCGAAAGCGGGGCGCCAGACTTCCAGAGGGACAACAGGGTGCTTCGGCTGCGCGGACATGACCAAGCAATGCCGGACCGTCCGCCGCAGCGGAAGAAATTTCGCCACGCCCCGTTCAGGCGTGACGATCCGTCTGTAGGAGCCTGCTTGCTGACAATTCCGCGCCCAGATCACCCGCAAGCAGGCTCCTACCGCGAGCAACGGCGGGGCTGCGACAGATTCCTGCGTCAACGGGACGCGCCCCGCTCAAGCGCCGCAGCACTTCTTGAACTTCTTCCCGCTGCCGCACGGGCACGGATCGTTGCGGCCGACCTTGGCCGGCGCGGGTTCCGGCG
>Ga0209098_1003115_pt1 | contig 14094 bp, 14 predicted proteins | sample AD_JPNHW1_MetaG_FD_184429 | JGI IMG/M metagenome (GOLD analysis project Ga0209098, IMG submission 184429) | Active sludge microbial communities of municipal wastewater-treating anaerobic digesters from Japan - AD_JPNHW1_MetaG (SPAdes) (version 2) | ecosystem: Engineered > Bioreactor > Anaerobic... | reverse complement strand
GCGCGGGGTATTGAGGTCCTGCTCGACCGCGGTCCTGAAGCGCGCGAGATAGTCCCGCGCCCCCGACTCGCCGAGACCGGCAAGCGCGGCCTCGAAGGAAAGCGGCGCCTTCTCTCCGTTCGCGAGAAGTTCGGCGAACCGGGCGGGCATTTCCCGCTTGACCGTTCCGGCGATCTTCGCGATCTGCTTGACGAGGCTCTTTCGCCCGTTCTTCGCGCTGTCCATCGATTCCCACGAGAAGGTGAGCTGGCTCCGGTAGTGGCCGCCGAGGAGGAAAAGCCGGTAGTCGAGGGGATCGTAGCCCCGGTCGATCACGTACTGGAGGGTCAGGAAGTTCCCGCTCGACTTCGACATCTTGCCCTTGTCCATGACGAGGAACTCGTTATGCAGCCAGTAGTTAACCCATTTCTTTCCCGTCGCGCCCTCGGTTTGGGCGATCTCGTTCGTGTGGTGTATCTGGATATGGTCGATGCCGCCGGTGTGGATGTCGAACTGCTCGCCGAGGTACTTCATGCTCATAGCCGAGCACTCGATGTGCCAGCCGGGATAGCCGCGGCCCCACGGCGAGTCCCAGGTGAGCGCCTGATTCTCGAACTTGCTCTTGGTGAACCAGAGCACGAAGTCGTAGGGGCTTCGCTTATTCTCGTCGACGTCGATGCGGGCTCCCGCCTTCAGGTCGTCGAGGTTGATGCGCGCGAGCTTGCCGTAGTCGGGGAAGCTCGTCACGTCGTAGTAGAGGTTCCCCCCCGCCCGGTAGGTGTGGCCGTTCGCCTCGATCCGCTTGATGAGCTCGATCATCTCCCGCACGTGGTCGGTGGCCTTGCACACGACCGTCGGCCTGATGATGTTAAGCCGCTCGGTGTCCTTGAAGAAGGCGTCGGTGTAGAACTGCGCGATCTCGAGCACGGATTCCCCGCGTTCTTGGGCGGTTTTGACCATTTTGTCCTCGCCATCGTCGGAGTCGCCCGCGAGGTGGCCGATGTCGGTGACGTTCATCACGTGCGTCACGTCCATGCCGAGAAAGCGGAGCGAGCGCTTGAGGGTGTCCTGGAACACGTATGCGCGGAGGTTTCCGATATGCGCGTAGTTGTAGACGGTCGGGCCGCAGCCGTAGAACCCCGCCTTACCCGGGGTGATCGGCTTAAATTCCTCGAGCTCCCTTCCCATAGTGTTGTATAACGCGAGCGCCATGTGGTTTCCTCCGATATCGATTTTTCCCGAAATTTACTATATAGTGTGCGGAACATGGTAAATGTACGGAAATTACTCGAAAATAGCAATATAACGGCCGCGTGGCCGGGTCTCGCCGCGCGCTTGCGCTTCGACGAGCCGATGCGGCTCCATACGACCTTTAAGATCGGCGGCCCCGCCGACTGTTTCGCCGAGCCGGAAAACTCGAGCGAGCTCGTCGCGCTTCTTGACTTCGCGCGCGAGGCGGGCGTACCGGTTTCGGTCATCGGCGGCGGCTCGAACCTCCTCGTCGCCGATCGCGGCATTCGCGGGCTCGTCGTCTCGCTTGCCCGCCTGTGCGGCGTCGAACGCGTCGAATCCGGCGATTCCGTCAGCGTCTCCGGTAAGCCACTGCCGTCCCTGAACGAGCAATCGGTAATCGTCCGCTCGGGAGCGGGGGCATCGATGGAAGCGCTCGTTGCCTGGTGCGCCGATCGGGGCATCGCCGGGCTTGAGCGGTTCGCCGGGCTTCCCGGCTCAGTCGGCGGCGCGGCGTACATGAACGCGCGCTGCTATGAGCGCTCCGTTTCCGATGTTTTTTTTCTCGCCGAAGTCCTGTGTTTCCGCGACGGAAGGTATAGAATTGAGGAAAAGGCCTATATTCAGGCCGATTGGGACTACAAGAAGTCACCGTTCCAGAAACGGAACGGGGTCGATCAGGCTCGGATCGATGAGACCGCGGATATCCTCCTTTCCGTGAGCTTTCGCCTTTCATTAGGCGATGTCGAGTCGATCCGCAGCCAGATGGCCGCCTACGTGAAGGATCGCGAATGCAAAGGGCATTTTCGCTTTCCGTCCGCCGGAAGCATGTTCAAGAACAACCACGCCTTCGGCAAGCCCTCGGGAAAGATCATCGACGACTCAGGCCTTCGCGGTTTTCGGGTCGGCGACGCGCAGGTCGCGCCCTGGCACGGGAATATCGTCATCAACGCGGGGAACGCGACCGCGGCGGAGGTTAAGGCCCTCGTCGACGAGGTACGCGCTCGGGTACGCGCCTTGACCGGATTCGAACTGGAGCCGGAGGTAATCATGGCCGGCGATTGGGAATAATCCTTCTTGGTAGGAGAGACAGTAATGAAGAAAAGAATGGCACTGGGAATCGTTTGCGGCATCGTTTGCGCCCTCGGGCTTCAGGCGCAGGTTCTCGGAAAGGTTGACTATATTGAAGGTTCGGCGGAGATAACCCGTAACGGCGAAAAACTCCGCGCCATCGCCATCGGTACCCCGATCGAGAATCTCGATCTCGTTAAAACCTCGGCGAACGGCCTCGTTTCCATCGCCTTTGAAAAGGACTCGGGGCTCACGGGCTCGATCCAGATCGTCCCAAACTCGACCGCGCTCATCCGGCAGGATCTCGTCTCGGGATCGCCTTCGAACGAGGCCCAGCTCATGGCCGGCTCGGTCAATCTCAAGGTTAAGCGGCTTGCGGGGATGAAGTCCGCCATCCAGGTAAAGACCCCGACGGCCGTGCTCGGCGTCCGGGGCACCGAATTCTCGGTCGCGACCTTTAACGGCTCGGTCATCACCGCGTGCAAGGAAGGCGAGGTGTCGTGCGCCTCGTATTCCGCGATCAGCGAAACCCTGTCGACCGACGGGGGCGCCTCCGCGGTGCCGGGCACGATGGTCGAGATCCTCGAGTCGGGCGCCGTCAATACCGGTTCCTTCCCCGAAGGGAATTTCGAGGATAACTGGAAGGCTATGCGCGATAAGTGGCAAACCTACAACGTCGATCTTTTCGCGGCCGATCCGGTAAACTTCATGAATCAGTTTATCGTCAATTGGAATGACCATTCGGCGAAGGTCGAGTCGCTCTCGGCGACCCTTCGCGCGAACCCGAACCTTAAAAAATGGCTCGCCGACGCGAAGGCAGGGAAGGTCTCGGGGAATCTTGCCGATTGGGCGCGCGAAAAGCCCTCGGTCATGAAGGATCTCCTCGCCGTCAGGCCCGATATGACGGTCGCCATGATCAGCTGGTATCGGCTCCAGGAGCTTATCCCCCTCGTTCCCCAGTCGGCGATGAACCGAACGCTCGCGACGGGCGAGACCGTCAAGGCCTTCATCGCCCGGTTTAACCGCGGGTCAGCCTCCATGGCCTCCTCGGTCGCGCTCTTTTCCGCCGCGGAAAAGCAGTACATGCTCCGGAACGACGGGCTTTCGCCCTTCCTGGACTTTTAATTGACAAGCGGGGAGAGTCAAATCTATACTGAGTTTTAAGGGTGGTACCTGATTGTTACAGCTAGCGTTCGTCAATTTTAGAAAAGGCTCCTATATTCTCGTCGAGGGAAAGGCCGAATCCGACCGCTTTTACATCATCCAGGGCGGCAAAGTACAGATTACCAAGGAAACCGAGGTCGTCGCGGAAGAAGGCGGCAACGTGCTCGGTCCCGGAGACTTCATCGGCGTCGTTTCGAGCATGTCCGGCCACAGCCAGATCGAGACCGCCATCGCCATGACCGACGTCACCCTCATCTCCGTCAGGCGAGACCAATTCTCCGAGCTCATCGAGAAAAACACCCCCGTCGCGATGAAGATCATCTATTCGTTCACCAAGAAGATGCGCTATCTCGACGAGGCCCTCACCCGGATCACCCTGAAAAAGAACGTCGAAAGCGACATCACCCACCTTTTCTCGATCGGCGAGTACTACGCCAAACTTTCCCAGTATAACCTCGCGCTCTACGCGTACTATCACTACCTCAAGAACGCCCCGAACGGCCCCTATGCCGCGCTCGCGCGCGAGCGCTTCATGGCCTTAAAGTCCATGGGCGTGAGCGTCACCCCGAGCCTCCTCGAGCCCAAGCAGGGCGAGATGAGCCGCGTGTACCCCGTCGAGTCGATGGTCTTTTGCGAGTGCCAGCCCGGCGCCGAGCTCTATATCATCCAGAAGGGGCAGGTGAAGATCACCAAGATCGTCGACAAGAACGAGGTGCTCCTCGCCGTCCTCAAGGCGGGCGACATGTTCGGCGAGATGGCCCTCCTCGAGAATAAGCCGCGCTCGGCGAGCGCGATCGCGCAGGAAGGCTCGCAGCTCCTCGCGGTCAATCGGCAGAACTTTAACCAGATGGTCGCGACCCAACCGCAGCTGGTCGCCCGGCTGACCACGACCCTCGCGGACCGAATCTGGCTCATGTACAAGCAGCTCGCGAATACCCTGATCAACGACCCCATCGGCCGGATGTACGATATGCTCGTGATCCAGCTCGAAAAGCAGCGAATTCCCGTGCAGGCGGCCAAGCCCTTTACCTTCGACTTTGGGCCGACCGAGCTCGCGAACATGTGCGGAATCCCGAAGGATAACGCCAACCGCTTCATCTCGGACTTTTGCCGCGAACCGATCATCCGGCTCATCGACGACCGCATCTCGGTCACCGACATGCTCGAGCTCAGCAAGCAGGGCGCGTACCGGAAAAAGCTCATGGACCTCGAGCGCGCCCGGAGCGAGAACCGGTCGACGACGAACAGCACGGTTCTGTGGTAGGGCCCAAAATGAAATAAGCCGCTTTCGCGGCTTTTTTCATTTTGGGCTTGGAGTATCCTGCCTATGGCAGGATACTCCACAGCGAATGACGTTGCGCCGGAGGCGGAATGCTCCGCGCGGGTGCGATAGCGTTTCCTTGGGGGAATTATCCGGTCGGTATCAATTGGTAAAAATCCGAAATGGGGTTTATGATGGAAGCATAAGGAGAAACCCATGGATTGTTTTAAATATGAGTTTGACGAAGGCAATTTTAAGGAATCGCTGAAGCTCTTTTCCGACGTCCAGGACGAGCTCCTTGGGGTGATCGACGCGAAGCTCCGCCTGTTTCACCAATGGCTTACGGAGGTCGGGATCGTGCCCGCCAAGGATGCCGCGAATCCGCTTTCGATCAATTTCCGCTTTCATCGGTGCGACTTCTCGATCGAGTTCAAGGATATTATCTATAAAACCGAGACGAAATCGGGATGGCTTGTCGAGCTCATGCTCATGAAGCGGCTCAAGTATCAGACCTCAAGCTCGGGCATCCGGGTATATAACGAGCATCCGGTATGGAAGACGATCAATAGCGATATCTACTTCGACAAGTTCGGCGATTTCTACACGAAGTACAATGAGGCGAAGCTCAAGGATATCGACGTGTTCAGGCAGATCCTCAGTTTCGTCGTCGCCAACTGCTACGACGAGCGCTGACCGATTCTTGAGTTTCGCCCGTTTTGTGCCGAGAATCTTGGTATGAAAGCCCGTTTACTCACCGCTTACGCGGTGGCTTTGCTTTTCTCATCAGGGATCTTTCCGCTTTGCGCTGAAAGCGATCCTGCCGCGCCGAAAAACGCCGTGCAATCCGGCGTCGCGCAAACCGGCGCCGCGCAGCCGAGTGCCGACAAGTCAGCATCTGCGCAATCCGGCGTCGCGAAAAATGCCTCTGCCGGGAACGTGAAGGATGCCAAGGGCGCCAAGGACTCGAAGGCATCGGGCGACGGCTCGCTTCCCGACGCCTATCGGGGCATCAGCCTCGGCATGGCGATGGACGCGGTTAAGGAACAGCTCCTCGCCGACGGGCTCTTCGGCTATCGCGGCGAGCGCGACGTGTCGCTTCTCCCAACGATGAACCGCAGCCTCATCGAGACCGTCGGGCCTTCATTCATCAAGCGCTCGTGGTTTCAGTTCCACGAGGATAAGCTCTACGTCATGACCTTTAACCTCGACTCGAGCCGCGTCGACTACTATTCGATGTATTCCACCCTCGTCTCGAAATACGGCGAGCCGGTGACCCTCGATCCCCGCAAGGCGGTTTGGGACGACGGGAAGATAATCTTGAGCCTCGAGCGACCCCTGACCGTCCGCTACGTCGACGAAAAGGCCTTCAATGACCTTCTCGCTGCCGCGGGCACGGAAAAGGCGGCGAGCGACCTGCAGCGGGAGAGCTTCATCGGTGATTTCTAACCTTAAGGATTTTTCTCGGTATATCGGTCTGGTCCTCGTGGCCTTTCTGCCGCTCTCGTGCGCCCCCGCGCTTCCGAAGGAGACCCTTTCGATCGTCCGCGCGGACGGCAAATCGATCGCGCTTGAGTGCGAGATCGCGCGCACCGAACAAGAGCAGGAAAAGGGCTACATGGGACGAAAGACGATACCGGACGGTACCGGCATGCTATTTGCGTTCACCGTCGACCAGCAAATGCTTTTTTGGATGAAAAACACCCCGCATCCCCTCTCGATCGCCTATATCGATTCCGAGGGCATAATCCGGGAGATCTACGACATGACGCCCTTGAGCCTCGAGACCGTCGCGAGCGAGCGGAGCCTTCGGTATGCCCTCGAGGTTCCCCTGGGCTGGTTCTCCCGCGTTGGCATCGCGGTCGGCGACCGGCTTTCGGCCGAAAGTCTCGCGATCGCGTCGACTCCCGCTTCAGCGCCCACGTCCGGCGATCGGTAGCTTCTCTGGCGCGATCAGACTCGGACTCGATCAGCCCTCGTTTTCGATTTGCGCGAGCATCTCGAGCGCGAGGCGATCCTTGGGGTCGATCTCGAGCACGGTTCGGAAGAAACCCGAGGCCTCTGTTTTATTGCCTTCCCGGAGCGCGAGCATCCCGAGGTTCGATATGATCTTGGTGTTCTCGCCGTCTGCCTCGAGGGCCGAGGCGAGCCAGCGCTTGCCTTCGGCGTAATCCCCAAGCTCCATCAGGCAGATGGAGAGCTCGTTGCAGATGTCGGTATAGCCGGCCTCGATCCCGGAGTTGGGTTTCTTGCCGAGCTCGAGCGCCTGCAGAAAGGCCGCGCGCGCGTCTTCCCAGCGCTCGAGGCGGCGGAGCGCCCACCCGAGGAGGAACCAGGCGTTCCAGACTTGCGGGTGATGTTCCATGAAGAGCCGGATCTGCTCGAGCGCGCGCTCCTCGTCCCCCATCGTGATAAAGTCGTATGCCGACTTGAAAAGGTCGTCGTCGAGGTCGCGGGCGGAAATCCCGTCGACGATCTCCTTGGCCTTTTCCTTGCGGTTTTTCGCGGTGTCGGTTTCGGCGGTCTCGGTCTTGAGGTAGGTCTCGAGCGAGTCGCGCGCCTTTTTGTAGTTCCGCTGCTTGAGGTAGAAAAATCCCGCGTTGAAGAATGCCTCGGGGATCGGCGGCTCGGCCGCCATCGCCTCGCGGTAGTACTCGAAGGCGCTCGCGTCGAACGCCTCGGCGTCCTCGTCGAGCCCCGCCTGGCGCATGTTGTCGGCGCGCTCGTCCATGAGGAGCGCGAGGTTGAGCACGGTCATCTTGTCCGCGGGGTCGAGCCCGTGGAGCGAGCGGAAAATCTCCTCGGCGAGCTCGAAGTCTCCGTTCTTGATCTTGAGGATGGCGGCCTCGGTCATCTCCTCGCGGATCGTCGGGTGCACGGCCTTGATGATCGAGCGATAGTACTCGATCTGCGCGTTTTCCCCGTCCCACGCGAAGACGGTCAGGATCCCCGCGAGGATCATCTCCCGGGTGAGCTCGGTGACCTTAAACTCGGCGTCCGGGGCGGCGAGCTGGACGGGAAGGGGTATCGACGGGTCAAAGCCCGGAAATGCGCCTGAAAGGTGATGTTCCACGGGAATGGTAATGAATACGAGGGAATCGAGCGGGTTTGCCATAAAACTCTCCATAGCTGTCTAGGGGATTCTCGAATGCGCCGTGTGAGGCCCTTTCCGCGTACGGAAAGGACTTTAGGCGGCTTCGCCTTATTTCTTCGCGGAAGCCGCGTCACCGGTCCCTGCGGCAGGAGCGGCCTCTGCGGCCTTCGGATCCGGGGTCGCCCCCGCGGTCGGCGCTGCTGTCGTGTTCGCTGCTACTGCCGCGTTCGTCGCGGCATCGGGCGATCCGGCGGTCGAATTTGTCTTTTCGTCCTTGCTCGCGTGGCCTTCGTGGGCGTGCTTCGGCGCGTTTGCGCCATCGGCCTCCTCCGCGTCGTGGAGCGCGGTTTTTCGCATCTGCGATAGGTAGGCGTTGATCTGCATCTTGTAGCCCATCGGGATTTCCGCCTCGTGATACTTAATCGCGAGTGCGACGAGATCCTTGCGTCCCTCGACGTCCTCGGTGCGGACGATCGTCCCCTTGACCCCGAGCGCCAGGCGCGGCTCGGCGATGTCGATTCGGAGCACCACTTCCTTATTGATCAGGAACGGCGCGATGCCGACCATGATGACCTTCGATCCGGAGAAGGAAAGGTCGCGGATGATGCAGCGGCGGGGGATACCCTGGATGAAGATCACCGTTTCCTTCTGGAGGATGCCGAGCTTTCGCATCGCGTCCGGGGTCATGACGATGCGTTCCTCGCGCCGCTTGGTCGAGTTGATGTTCGCCTCGAGGAGGGCGCCGAGCTTCTCGATCAGGTCGTCGGGTGGGCGCTGGGTATAGGCGATGTTGATGATGATGAGGTCGGGGGATCCCGCGTATTGGGTAAAGCCGGTTATCTTCGAGGTGACGAAAAAGGACATGGGCTCGCTTTTTTCCGGGTCCTGGAACGAGAGCCTGAGGCTTACCGAGGTGTTGCCCTGCTGGATCTTCTCGTAAAACCCGCTTTTTATCCCCGCGATGATCTTGGCGCCCGATAGGGACGCGGAATTGAGCACGCAGGGCCATTGGCCGCCGAGCGCCTTAACGTATACCTGTTGCGGGATCAGGCCAGTCGCCTTGATCACTTCCTTGGAGAAGGTTACGTCGATATTCTGGTACAGCTCGTAGTAACGGGCCAGTTGTTGGCTTGTCGCGTATCCCATAACTACTTTCCATCATAGATGCCCTGAAATAAAAGGTCAACTGAAACCGGGTGGGGAAGGTAAAACCCCGTTTGGGAATAAAAAAAGACCCGACCAAAACGATCGGGTCTTCATTCGCCCATGAACGGGCAAATCGCTCGGGAATCAATAGGCCTTGTGGTCCTTCGGATTCCGGCTCTTCTTCATGAGTTTGCGGCGGAGCGCCTTGTTCTTCCGGTTAAGGATGGTGGAGGGCTTCTCGTAGTATTCGCGCTTCTTCCACTCGCGGATGATACCCTCTTTCTCGACCATGCGCTTGAAACGCTTGATCGCCTTCTCGAGGTTCTCCGAATCGTCTACGACGATGTGTGCCATGTAAAATCACCTCCCTTCGGTCCGACCGTCAGTGTTTCGCTAGAATAGCAGATTTTTGGGGAACCGGTCAACCGCGTCGCTGCCGGGAAACGGGCTCTGCGGCAAAAAAAGCCGTTATTTTCCATTAGTCCTTGCTGGATTGGGGCGGGCTATGGTTTGAGACCCCGGCTCGATTCATGGTACACTGCTCGTATCGCGGGAGATCATCCATGAAAACCATATCCCATCGAGCGCGGGTGGCCGTCGCGTGCGTCCTTGCCGCCTTGCTCGCCGTTTCTTGCGCCGCGGACGATAGCGGCCTATTCGTGACCAAGACGGGAACGAAGTACCACTTAGGCTCGTGCAAGGCGCTCTCGAAAAGCAAAATACCGATCACCCTCGAAGACGCCATTGCGAGGGGGTATACCCCGTGCGAGCTTTGCCATCCCCCGGCCCCGCACGGCGATGTCCCGGGTACGGCGGCCTCTGACTCCGCGGCAACCCCCGGCGCGGTGGCAACCTCCGGCGCGGCATCCAGCGCTAACGTGCCGTTTGAGTCTCGGGAAACGCCGTTTACGCTCGAGGGGACCGTCGTCTCGGTCACGGACGGCGACACCGTCGTCGTGCTTTCGGGGAACGAACAATGCAAGATCCGGCTCAACGGCATCGACTGTCCGGAGCATAACCAGGCATACGGACAGAAAGCAAAGGAATATACCGCATCGCTCATCGCCGGAAAGGCGGTTTCGGTTACCGTGACGGATCGGGATCGTTATGGGCGGTTTATCGGTGAAATCGTTCTTGACGGGGCATCCGTCAACGCGAGCATCGTCGAGGCGGGATACGCGTGGCAATACCGCGAATACTCGAAGGACGCGAACCTCGCGCGATTGGAGCGCGAGGCGCGCGAAGCGAAGCGGGGACTCTGGCAGGACGCGAATCCCGTCGCGCCCTGGGATTTCAGGAAGGGGAGAAAGTGAGCGCTCGCGCTTTGGTAAGTCCGCGAGCGCATCCCTTTGCCTTGGCTACCAGTCAGCGAGCAGGGTGTTTACCGTCGCCGTCTCGCCCGGCCCGACCGAGAAGGACTCGGCGGTAATCGGCTTTCCGCTCGAATCGGTCCAAAGCGTTCCGCTCAAGGATAGCCAATCCCCCGTCGTCTCGTCGAAGTCGGAATCCCATTTGCTGAAGTAATACCACCCGGCCGCAAGTTCCTTTCCGCCGGTACCGTACACGGCGTCTCCCGTCGACGAGGTAAAGCGATAGCCCGAGGGAGGAACGTGGGCGGGATCGAACCAGTGCGCGGGCGAGGTCGCGAGCGGGTCGCCGGTAAAGTCGTCGATCGTCGCAAGCGGGGAGTCGAGCGCGAGTAGGTAGATGTAGTAGGACTTGTTCGCCGGGATGCCAAGGATCGTGACGGTTCCGGAAGCAGTCGTCGGCGAGGCTCCCGCGGGGAAGCGATTGAGCGGGAATTGGAAGAAGGGTCGCCCACCGTCGAACCGGACGGTTGACTTGAGCGCGAGGTCAATCCAGAGATCCTTTACCGCGCTGATCGGCCCATCGGTCGCCTTTCGACGGTCCTCCTCGAACTGGAGTTCCTTGAGCTTGTCCGCGAAGGATTCCTCGATGATCATCCCCGCGACCCAGATTTGCGACGATCCTGAGGCCGTCGTGAGGCTGCGCGCGGTGGAGGTTGCGTCGATGGCGATGCCCCCTTCGCGCGAATCCTGCGGCGAATAGCACGCGCCCAAGATCGCCGTGAGCGCGATGGCGGCGAACAGGATTATCAGGCGATAGGTCGCGCCTTTCGGGATGGCGCCTTCCTTTTTAGCACTTATCATGGCGTACCTCCTTTTCAATATTGATACTGCCATTGAACCGAAACCGAGCCCATCTCGACCCCGGCGTTTCCGCCCGTGCCGGCGCCGGATTCTCCCGAACGCGATCCCGGGCCCGAAAGATCGGAGGTATCCCAGGAAACGAGTGAGTCCGACTCGCGCGCGTCGCTTCCGCCGGAAATCTGACCGCCTTCGGTTCCCGTCGCGCTTTCTCCCTTTCGGACGAGCATCGTCTGCCCGTAGAGATCGGTCATGAGGACGATACCGTCGCTCACGCCGAGGTTGACGGAGTCGAAGTCGAATTGCGTGCCCCTGACCGACGCGGTCGTGACGGGACTCTTGAGCGTGAAGTCGTTCTGGATCCCCTCGACTTTATTAACCTTAGCCTTTACCTTGCCGACCTGGAGCCTGAGCTCGGTCTTGACGACGCCGTTCCGCTCGACGAGCTCGCCGATCGTCATGCGGGTGAGCGACGCGACCTCAAGGGACGCCGTCCCGATCTCGAGGACGGCATGGGAATCGAATCCCGTCGATACGGTCGCCCCGATGGGGATCTTCATCCCTTCCGAAGCCGTTTTCCACGCGTCCGAGGCCGTGCGGTACTCGACCTTTCCGGAAACTGACTTGACGAGGGCGGTATTCTCAAGCGCGGACGCGAGGGTTGCCGCGAAAAGCGAGAGCGCGAAGAGCGCGATAATCTTTCTCATGTTAAGCCTCCTTGCAAGAAACGCCGTGAATTACAAACTCACGGAGACGTCGATACCACAGGACCATAGACTGTCCATACTCGAGACCGCGGCGCCGCCGGGGAGGAATATCGCCCCGTCGAGGCCGACGCCAAAATCGGAAAGCACGCGCCACGCGAGGTTTGCCTCGAGCTCGGTGCCGAGATAGAACGAATCCGATTCGGGATCGGTCTCGATCCAGTCGACCCCGACCGTCCAGGTTCGGAAAAAGCCGCGCGCGGAAAGCTCGGGGCAGAACCGCGCCGCCATGGCGTTCCCGGAATCGGCGAAGGGAAGGAGCGAATAGCGGACCTCGACCATCCCGAGCGCGCTGAGCTCGGGCGTTACGCAGACGGCAAGGTCCGTCTCGCTCACGGGGAGATACCCCGCCGAGGCGACCTTAACCCCCTCGATCATGTCGGTCGCGTAATCGGGCGGCGCGGCGAGCACTCGAAAGGCAAGCCGCGAGGACTTGAGATCCTCACGATACCAGCGAAGGCCCATCCCCAGGAGGAAGCCGGCGATGTTTCTCGTGTCCTCGACCGGATTCCTGATCTGGCCGAATTCGGCGTTGAGGAAGAAATCGCCGTAGAGGTTCGAGCCGTGCAGCTTCGTCGTCGAGATCCCGAGGTACTGGGTGTCGATCTCGATATCGTCGTCGCCCTCGCGGAGGTCGAATTGGCCGTAGGCGTACACCGAGACGTTCTCGTAATGCCCCGCGTTCGGGAAGGAGAGCGTCGCGCCCGCGAACGCCCGCCTGGGGCCGAAGAAGGTGTTGTCTTCGTCGTTTTCGTCGGCGCGGTCGGTACCGGTCATCCTGATGTCGCTCTTTGGGTTGAGAATGAGCCCCGTGTAGGCGCCCGAGAGCTCGAACGACATGCCGGGCTTCAGCATCCGGAACTTCACCCCGTCGGCGACGTGGTTGACGATGAACGCCGAGGGGTCGGCGAAGAGGAAGCGTCCGGCGTCGAGCTCGAGCACTCCGTCATTCCCGATCGCGCCGGGCATCCATGCCGACGCCTTGAGGTGGTCGACGTTGAAAAGGTACGCGCGGTCGTCGGCGTACTCGTAGCTCCCCTGTACCGAAAGGGCGAGAACCCTTCCTTCGGGCGAGGCGCTCGACGCGTCGAACCAGAGGGCGGCTGAGTCGAGCTGATCGAGTTCCGCGTCTCCTCCCGATTCCGTCTTTTCGATCGCCGTCGCGTTATGGAGGTTGATTCCCGCGTCAAGATCCACGGCATGAATCGCGTTAATCGGGAGGATGAAAAGGATCGCGATAAAGGCAGGCGCCAGCGCGCTTTTTGGGGTATGCGTCATCGGGTTTCCTCCTTCCACGCGAGGTACCGTCCCATGATTCGCGCCGCCCGCTCGCCCGAGAGCGGCATGCGCGAGAAGGCCCTGCCCTGGACGATCTTGAGGAATTGCAATTCGCGGAGCGCGTATCGCGGGCCGGGCGCGACGCGGTACATAAGCCCGCCCGACATCCCGTTGACCTTCATGAGGTACCAGGCGTATTCCCCAAGGGTGACCGTCCGCGCGGGATTGGCGTCGATTCCCGGTATCCGCTCGGCGAGCGCGCGCGCGGCGTCTTCGGCGGTCGCGTTCTCGTCGATGAGGCGCGCTTCCGAGAGTATGAGGTATGACGCGCTTGCGAGGCTGAGTCGTTCTTCGGCGAGAACGGCATCCATTGCTTCGTTGAATCCCGCGAAGGCGGGAAGGGCGGCACCGGCAAAAAGCGCGAAGGCGAGAAGCCAAGCGCGACGGCGTTTACCGGTAAGGCGCGATGACTGCAGTATCATCGTCAGACCTCCTCCATTATAGTTTTGAAAATCCTTATAAACAGTATATAATGAGAGAGGCCAAAAAACAAAGAAAAGGGCGCTTAAAAACCCGGAATGCAGGAAAAATCGTCAGTATCCTTCGATTTCCTTGCGCCCCGGTAATGGCGCCATTTGCTTATAGAAAACGATCTATCGCTCAAGGAAGGGGCATGCCATGGCTAAACGTTTTGGCGATCCACGCGCGTTTCTCGTCATTCCTGCGATCGTGTCGCTCGCGCTCGCGGCGCTCTATTTCGCGACGCCGTGGAGGACGGCGGAAAAGCGGGTATACGACCTCTTCATCCACATGAGACGCGCCCCGGTCGAGGATTCGCACATACTCCTTCTCAACATCGACGATCAGGCCATCTCGCAGGTGGGTATCTGGCCCTGGAGCCGCGACGTCGTCGCGGACGGGCTCATCCTATTGCGGGAATTC
>Ga0209098_1003114_pt1 | contig 14099 bp, 7 predicted proteins | sample AD_JPNHW1_MetaG_FD_184429 | JGI IMG/M metagenome (GOLD analysis project Ga0209098, IMG submission 184429) | Active sludge microbial communities of municipal wastewater-treating anaerobic digesters from Japan - AD_JPNHW1_MetaG (SPAdes) (version 2) | ecosystem: Engineered > Bioreactor > Anaerobic >... | reverse complement strand
ATCTGGATAGCCACCGGACGGTCGAAATCGAACAAAGTCATCTTCTGCTTGGTCTTTTGAATGTCTCGAATCAGCGCTTCCGACGAAACAAACTCGGTGTACATCACATCGGCACCATACTTTTTACACATGTACCGAAACGATTTATAAGTCACATCTTCCATTGGCGCCAAAAACAGTGGCATCTCCCCAAGGTCTATCGATCCTATCTTCACAATCTCACTTTTTTATTGCTGCAAAGTTAGCTAAAAGATGTCTTGTAATAATTTAGCAATTAACGCAACCAAAATTCAAAATCATCCGTCTTAGTATAAAATTAACGTCTATGAAGACCTATCCGTTTTTAATGTATTTCCTGATTTTATTCCTCTTGGCCGCAAGCAGTTGCGAAGATAAAGTGATTGATCAGGACTTTGCTTTTGGTCGTGAGATAAGCCTTGAAGTAAATAAGCTGTACGCATCGAATAACGGGAATTATGCGGTGATAATTAATGAAGTTAGCGATTCGCGCTGCGCCGATGGTGCAATGTGCGTGTGGGCTGGAGAAGTTACGGTTAAAGGCGAATTAACTGTTGAAGGAAATAAATCGTCATTCGAAATACATTCGGTAGTGTCGCAACAAAATAAACAGCCCGAAGGCTACACGGTGCAAATAATTGACGCCAAACCTTATCCCAAATTAGGAGTTGAATCAAAACCTGAAGATTTGATTATCAATTTATTAATAAAAGTTAACTGACAGCCATAAGCCAAATCAAATTTTCTCTATGAGACTTACTTCTTTTTTTTATTTACTAAATTTAGCCAGAGAGTAGCTAAACATGATCTGAATTTAGAGATGTTGTTTAATCTTTTTTGAAGAAAATGTTGTTATAAACAAGAAAATTTAGTAAATTCATCACACATTATTTTATTTGTTCAAATGACAATATGGTTGTTGTGATTTAGATATTAATGTCTGTTTGCAATCTTTCTATTTTCATTTAGTACCTATCATATGAAAGAGCTTGCAAGCTCAGATTGAGTATTCGGATAAGTCGGCCAAGAGAAAGCAATATTAAAAAATGGCTTCGCTTCCTTTGAGGTTTGAATTGACCAAACATAAAAATTAAAAATGGCAATTGTTTATGCAGTATAAATTACTCGCACACTGCCGAAAGAATATAAACACACATAAAGTATTTAATCATAGGCCACCCAAAATTGAAAGAGATAAAGAGATATTTTGTACTATTTTCTTTGCTTTTAGTTTTTTATCAATCTTTTGCTTACCGGCTAAAAGACGAGGATGTTATTGTAGTAGATGGTGTTATTATAAGTTGCATATACGATATTTCAACTAAAGGAAATGTAATAGAAATACCCAATATTTTAGATGGTCAGACGGTTACAGGAATTGGAAATTTCGCTTTTTCAGTAGCAGGGAAGATAGCAATATTGACGTTGCCAACAACATTAAAAACCATTGGCGATGGAGTTTTCGAAGGCCATGCACTTACAAGCATAGATATTCCTGCTGGAGTAACTAGTATAGGTCCCAGAGCGTTTTATGGTAATGCTTTGGCAAATGTAAATCTACCTGTTGGCCTGTTGTCAATTGCCGACGAAACATTTGCGAATAATCAACTGACTAGTTTAACCTTACCTGCAGGGTTGAAAACCATTGGAAATAACGCATTCTACAACAACAAAATAACAAGTTTAACAATTCCTAATAGTGTTGAGACTATTGGATGGCAGGCTTTTTCCAACAATAGAATTTCTGCTTTGAACTTTCAGGCGACCTGCCAGTTAAAAGAAATTTCGGGATGGTGCTTCGCAAGCAACGACATTAAAAATCTTACTGTACCCAATAGTGTTCTTGTTATAGGCGAGGCCGCTTTTCAAAGCAATGCAAACCTTAGTAACGTTGTATTTGGAACAAATCTGCTAAAAATTAATAGAAGCGCTTTTAATTCTTGTAACCTAACTTCCGTTTATTTTCCTGGAACTCTGGTTTTCATTGGTCGATATGCTTTTGAAGGCAATAATAATCTGACCAGTTTAAAATTGCCTGATTCAGCAAAAAAATATGAATGGAATGACAGTAATGGAGATAAACACAAGGCCGGAGATGTTGTATCTGAAAAATATTATTCGTATGTGGCCAGAATACCTTATACCCTTAAAGACGAAGATGTTGAAGTAGTAAACGGGGTGATTACAAATTGTACGTATTTCAGTGATTTGACTAATATCGGCAGCCTTATCACTATCCCAAGCAAACTGGACGGACAGGATATTGTTGGAATAGCTCAAAATGCTTTTTACAATCGCGGAATTTCAGAACTCGTTTTACCCGCTGGAATTAAGAATATTGGTAATTGGGCATTTTATGGTAATGAGATTATTCACTTAACATTACCCAATAGCCTGGAAACAATTGGGGAGTATGCTTTCCATTATAACTGCATAAATACCTTGTCGTTTGAGGTAACAAGCAAGCTGGACAAAATAGGAATGTATGCATTTGGTTCAAACAGGTTGGTCAAAATAGATTTTCCAAGAAGCATAGTCAATATTGAAAAAGAAGCATTTAGGAACAATCTTCTTCTAAGCATAAGTTTTGAAACCAATAGTAAGTTGATGGCTGTTGGATCACAAGCTTTTATGGATAATTGGGCATTGGTAAACTTCACTTTACCCGATCCAAAAGCTAATGGATATAATCATTGGCTTGATTGGAGCAACAATAAATATTCAAGCAATTTGGTTGTTGATAATTTTGAAAGCTTTTATAAAATTCCAATCGAATATACTTTAACCGATGACGATGTTGTTGTTGTCGATGGTGTTATCGTAAGCTGCAAACTCAGTACCGCCAATGTTAATATTTTAACAATCCCTGACAAATTGGACGGACAACAAATCATTGGTATAGGCGAAAGGGTCTTTCAAAGGATGGGATTAATAGGGGTTAACCTGCCTTCTTCTCTAAAAAATATTTATCCAGGAGCATTTGCAGAAAATGAGATTATAAAGTTAACAATTCCAGGTGGCGTTGAGAAAATAGATAACGACGCTTTCTATAGAAATAATATCAATGAACTTGTTTTTGAAGATGATAGCAAGTTAATGCAAATTGGTGGAAATGCGTTTGCGCTTAATAAAATTTCATCACTAACACTTCCCAATAATTTGAATTATATTGGCTGGGGTGCTTTTAGTTACAACCGCATTTCAAACGGTATTGTCATTCCAGATAATGTTGAATACATCGGTTGGTATGTGTTCGCAGGTAATCAAATCCCTCAGGTTTTTTTGGGTAAAAATAGTACCTTATCCTATCTTGGAGCTTATGCCTTCCAAGATAACAAAATATCGAATGAAATTTTTATTCCATTGACATTAACCGAAATTTCTGATTATGCGTTTAATAACAATAATATCAGCAAAATTATTACACATAGCGGTATTGTTGAATATGGAAATGGGGCTTTCCAAAATAACAACCCTGCGCTTACTATCGTTTTAAATGAACCTCCCACGATACCTCAGGTAACACATTTTTTTGGATGGAAAGACAATGAAGGCAATTACCACAACGCTGGAGAGCTTATTACAGACTTTTCCGACCGATACAAAGCTGTAATTGATCAGTTTTTTGTTGTAAAATTTGTTGTAACCGACAACAATAATAAGCCTATTGAAAATGCTTCTATACAATTTTATAATAGTACACTAATAACAAAAACCGATGGAACAGTTTCCATCGGTCCCGTTATGAGAGGTCTCCAAAACTATGTAGTAAGTGCCTCCGGATGTTACAGCTTTTCAGATCAAGTGGATGTTCAGGATGATATGATAGTTCCTGTTACTCTGACTAGATTTTACAATGTTAACATAACAGTTGTTGATAAAGATGATATTCCTATAGTTGGAGCAAGTGTTATAATAAACGGTTCAACATTAACATCTACCATAAATGGAAAAGTGAGTCTCAATCTTCCCAATGGCGATTATTCTTTTGTAATCAATGCACAAGGTTATCAGGAATATACTTCTTCAATTGGTGTAACTAATGCAGACGCCTTTAAAACTGTAACGTTAAATCATGTTATAATCAATTACCTGCCAAACGGAGGAACAGGAACTTCCTATACAGAAGCTGCTTCTGGGAATACATATATAGCAAATACTAATTCATTTGCTAAAATTGCATACAACTTTTCTCATTGGAACACCAAGGCGGATAATTCCGGAATAACATATAAAGAAAAGGAATCAATATCCCTTAAGTATTCTAACATTGATTTGTATGCGATATGGACTCCGGTTAATTATAATTTAATATATCACCTTGATGGTGGAACCAATGCTCCCGGAAACCCTCCAACATATAACATCGAGAGTGAAATCAATTTTTTACCAGCGAGTAAACCTTCACTTTATTTTGCCGCATGGTTAGATGCTGATAATAAGAGAATCAGCAAAATAGAAAAAGGGAATGTCGGTGATATTGAGCTTTGGGCTGTTTTTACAACTGAGCCAACCTACTATATCGATTACTTCAATTTGGAAAATGCTAGTCATAAAAATCAGTCAACCTACACAAAATTCGATTTACCATTGGTGTTTACCGATGCTTACAAAAAAGGTTATGAGTTTACGGGCTGGTATGAAGATGCATTGTTTACAAAAAAAATAACTACTATTCCCGATGGTAGTAAAAAGAACTATTCTATCTATGCAAAATGGGGCAAAGCAGTTGAATTTTCTATAAGCTATGATCTCCATGGAGGAATAAACCATCCATCAAATCCGAAAAACTTTACTATAGAAAGTAATCCAATAAATTTTGAAGATCCGTCAAAAACCGGAGCAAAGTTTGTTGCGTGGTATGGTGATGAAGAAATGACAAAGAAAATAACTGGACTACCAAAAGGGAGTGTTGGCGATACAATAATATTTGCCAAGTGGATTCTGGACATTTATGATATTCAATACGTCTTAAATGGAGGGATAAATAGCCCGGCAAACCCGACAAATTATACCATAGAAAGCAATCCAATCAACTTTGAGGATCCGACTAGAAACGGCGCATCATTTGCAGGATGGTACAACGATAAGGAATTCACCCAGAAAATCTCAGGGATACCAACCGGAAGTACTGGGGAAAAAATAGTTTACGCTAGGTGGAGCCTAGGCGTTTATGATATCCAATACGTTTTGAATGGAGGGACAAATAGCCCAGCAAACCCGGCAAATTATACCATAGAAAGCAACACGATCAAATTTGAAGCTCCGACTAGGACCGGAGCTTCATTTGCAGGATGGTACAACGATAAAGAATTTACCCAGAAAACCACCGGGATATCAACCGGAAGCACTGGGAAAAAAATAGTTTACGCCAAGTGGAATCTAGGTGTTTATGATATTCAATACGTTTTAAACGGAGGGATAAATAGCCCGGCAAACCCGGCAAATTATACCATAGAAAGCAACACGATCAAATTTGAAGCTCCGACTAGGACCGGAGCTTCATTTGCAGGATGGTACAACGATAAGGAATTCACCCAGAAAATCTCAGGGATACCAACCGGAAATACTGGAAACAAAATAGTTTACGCCAGGTGGAACTTGGACATTTATGATATTCAGTACGTTTTAAATGAAGGGATAAATAACCCGGCAAACCCAGCAAATTATACCATAGAAAGCAATCCAATCAACTTTGAAGCCCCAACTAGAAACGGTGCATCATTTGCAGGATGGTACAACGATAAGGAATTCACCCAGAAAGTCTCAGGGATACCAACCGGAAGTACTGGAAACAAAATAGTATTTGCTAAATGGATAAATATCTTTTCCGTTAACTTTATTATTACCACCGATGGAATAAATCCAGCTAGAGAGGTTGGTGTTGTAATTAATAATATAGAAATACTAAAGACTGATTTAAATGGACTAGCCGGTACTTTAGTGCTTGATGGAAGTTCCATAAAGTACTCAATTGAAATAAGTGGTATTGTTATCGATAAAAGCCTGATAACCGTTTCCGGGAGTGATATTACTGTAAGGGTTCAAATTACAAATTGTTATATAAGGTGGTACGATGTTATTTTTTGTGATAATGGGAACGGATTGTGGACTCATTTTGCTTGGTATAAAGATAATATCATGATAAGTGATGAGCAATTCTTTCACAACCCAGGTGGAATTAAAGATGGAAAATACAGGCTCATTCTAACATCTGTTGCCGGAGTCGAATATACATGGGAAACTGACTACAAAGCAACGGAGTCCTGGAAAAGTTTAACCGGGTCAGACCCTTTTGAAATGGCAGTATTTCCAAATCCTGTGAAAAGAGGCGGAACCTTAAGTATAACTTTATCGGACAATATCGATCTACAAAATTCCAATATTATTATTTACAACAATATTGGCACACTAATCAAGGCAATCAGTAATCCACAGTATATGAATGAAATAGATATTAACGCTGGTTTTCCATCAGGATTATATCATGTGGTCTTACGTGATGACAAAAATGAGATAAGCATTGTGAAGAATTTTATTATTAATTAGTTGCTTTCACAGCTAATGGATTTGAATGTTGACCTTTTCTTATCCTATAATAAATATAGTAGCCAATATCCAGATGGATTAAAGAGAATGTTTAAAAAAATTATATATATAACAATTATAATATGCCTGGTACTGGTTAAAGCAGTTTCGGCTCAGTTTGATGTCAGGTTAACGTCTACCTATGGTAATATTTCATTGAACCCGGTAACCGATTTGAATATTCATATCGATCACCAAAGCTTTATCACAACCGGACTTCAAGTTGATTATTATATTTCTGATAATCTGGGTTTTGGCCTTGGGATAGATTATCATATTCGAGACGGAAAATTTGATATTATACTTTCTGATTATAACCATGAATATAAGGGAATTGATAATTGGGGTGTAGATCCTATTCCAAGAGAGTATGAGTTTACAATTAAATCAAATGCCCCGGATATTGTTGAACAAAATACCATGTCATTCGTAGATTTTCCTGTTTCTTGGGTTTGGCGCATTCCGATAAACGATAAATTAAGTTTGGATACAAGATTTGGCGTAAAGATGGGATTTCCATTAAATAGCAATTACGAACTAAAAGAAAGCGACCTATATACCCGCTTGTATTTTGAAGAATGGGATTTGGAACTATTTAACATCCCTGCACATGGGTTATACGATAGCCGGACAGATTGGCATCCCAATGGAGAAATAAGTATAAATAAAGTATTCTCTATTTTTTCTGAAATAGGATTAGATTTTCCAATGTCGTTGGTGAAAGTCAGGGTAAGTGGATTCTTTTCATATGGATTGAATAATATTATATCTGATAGGCAGAGTTCACTCATATATTGGCGAGAAAAATATAACAATATTCTAAGGTTGCCTGAACGTGTAAACATGATGCAATATGGAGTGAAATTAAGTATAGGAATGAAAAATATTAGACGAAAAACAAAATGTGGTGGTATCTTATACTGAAATCGCTTCTAAAGCAATAAAAACAAAATTAATGAAGCTAAGAATTTTACTTATCGTGTCTCTTGCCGTTATCGTTTCAGACTGTGCGACTTCCACCGGAAAAACAGGCAAGGGGAAGAATAGAGCATTTTCTCGCACAACTGGTTGGCAGTATAATTCAGCCGAAACTGGGAATTTCCCCTATGTGCCAGAATATGATCAGGAATTTGGACCAGGACTCTCTTTTATCCAAGGCGGAACGTTTACTATGGGACGTGTTGAGCAAGATGTTATGACAAACTGGGACAACCCACCCAGAAGGGTAACTGTTGCTTCTTTTTATATGGATGAAACAGAAGTTTCAAATCTGGATTACAGGGAATACTTGAGTTGGTTAAAACGAGTATATCCAGGTGATAAATCAAAAATTCAAATTGAAACTCCTGACACAACTGTCTGGAGAAGCGAATTAGCCTACAACGAGCCATATGTTCAGAACTATTTTCGTCATCCAGCTTATTCAAATTATCCTGTGGTGGGAGTTTCCTGGAATCAAGCTGTTTCATACTGCGAATGGCGAACTGACCGTGTTAATGAAAAAATACTGATTGATAAAGGGATTATAACTGGCAAGGAAACACAATCGGGGCAAAATATTTTCAATACAGATACATATAGTGTTGGTCTGTATCACGCAACCAATGGTAAAAAGCCAATGACAAATCCCGATGGTTCCGCTCGCAACGTTATTTTGGAAGATGGTATTTTGCTTCCAAAATACAGGCTACCCACCGAAGCCGAATGGGAATATGCCGCATTGGGTTTAATTGGGAACACATCAGGAGAACTACTTTCCGATAGGAAAATGTACCCTTGGAATGGAGCTTATTTACGTGAACACTCAAAAAAGGGAAAAGGTAGATTAAACGCTAACTTTGTCCGTGGACGTGGAGACATGATGGGTGTCGCTGGAGCACTAAATGACAATGCTGACATTTGTGCTCCCGTATCTTCTTATGAACCTAATGATTATGGGCTGTATTGTATGTCTGGAAATGTGAATGAATGGGTTGCGGATGTATATCGTCCTTTATCTTTTAATGATGTTAATGAATTTAATCCTTATCGTGGGAATGTTATTACCGAAAGTCGCAAAGACAAGAATGGAAAATTTGTGATTGACAATTATGGACTAATAATAAAAGATACTATTGCAGATTATAGAAATTTTCTTGATGGAAATTCAAATTCGCAGATAATTGATGGTGAAAATTGGATTGATGTTAAAAATAAAAAAACAAATGACATGTACATTCAGGATGACCACGCGGGAGCATTTTCTTCGCTAATTTCAGATGAAAGCAGAGTATATAAAGGTGGTTCCTGGAAAGATCATCCTTATTGGTTAGTACCTGGCACAAGGAGATATTTGAACCAAACCAAAGCTAAAGACGACATTGGATTTCGGTGTGCAATGATTAAAGTTGGCTGCCCGTGTGACTTGTAGAAAATTAGCAACATAACAAGTAATCTCAATTTGCTTATCAGATAAATTGAAGAAAAACAACTCCTGCAATAAGAACAAAAAGGTAGATTTCCCCAAAAATTGGTCGCTTTATAAAAATCAGGAAATTCGAAACCAGGTAACTTAACGGAATTGCCATCAGCATAATGATTTCCTGAGATGCTGAAGGGCTGGCAAACATCAATATTACTGAAATCAGAAATATCCAAAAGAATGCCTTGAAATATTTTCTGGTGCTAATCTTTTTCCCATCGTATTGCGATAAAATAAGTACACTCGCCATCAGAATAAGCAAGGCCAGATAACCCATATAAATCTGCATTGGAAGGTTATCTTTCAGGAAAAAGTTGTGCGATTGGAAATTAGACTGAATTGTGGTCTGCAACTCGCTGATTTGCCCTGTTGCACCGTAATATGCGCCAGCTCCCAGCCATGGGAAAACAAAACCTAACGTAGTGAGAATGAACTCGCGCCAGTTTACTTTGGGCTTCATGATAACGAAGCCTATCCACAAAAAAGGAAAGAAAAATACGAGATTGAAATAAAACAGGGAGCCGATAGACAAAAGTATTCCCGACTCGAACGCATTGGAATGAATAATCTCTTTTTCGTATGAATCAAAAATACGATCGACAGCCAGAATGAAAAACAGGGCGGCAAAGTACACCGGATGAATACCATGTAGCTCGTGCATGCCACTTGTTATCAATATGAAAAGAAACGAGGGAAGCACCGTTCTCTCGCGGATAAAGGCATATTGAAGCTTGATTCGAAGTACCAGGAAAGAAAGTATGATGGTTAAAACTAAAGCAACGATATGACCTGCAACCGGACTTTTGCCTAACATCGCGTTGATTGGTTGATACAAAAGCATCGTGTCTTCGCCCGGATAAAATGGATAAAGCAGCGGCTGCATAAACGATTTTACCCACAACGCCATGGCAATGAGCGGAACTAGTAAAAAACTGTACGTTGAATTTGATTTTAAAGCTTTCAGTAACATCTTACCTTTTTTACATCGTTCGGACAAACCCGAAAATTCTATTTCTGTAAATCGAAGCCCAGATCTTTTCTGTAATACATCCCGTCGAACGAGAGTTTAGCAGCATTTTTATAAGAGCAAGCCAGCGCGTCGTTCATATTTTGACCATACGAACTCACTGCAATTACGCGACCGCCATCGGTACAAACTTTACCATCTTTAAAGGTCGTTCCGGCATGAAAAGCAATACTACCATCCATTTGCTCCAGTCCGGCGATCACTTTTCCTTTCTCGTACGATCCCGGATACCCGCCCGAAACTAGCATTACAGTTGCAGCCGAACGAGGATCGATTTCAATCGTTTTCGTTTCCAAAGTTCCTTCAGCAGCGCCAACCAGCAAATCGACAAAATCAGATTTGATGCGCAACATCACTGCCTCCGTTTCAGGATCACCCATTCGGGCATTGTACTCAATTACCATTGGTTCGCCGCCAACATTAATCAGCCCAAAGAAAATGAACCCGTTGTACGGAATACTATCTTTCTGCAGCCCTTCCACCGTTGGGCGAATGATGCGATCTTCAACCTTCTGCATAAAAACCTCATCAGCAAATGGGACTGGAGAAATGGCGCCCATTCCGCCTGTATTCAAACCAGTATCGCCTTCTCCAATACGTTTGTAATCTTTGGCAACCGGCAATATGCGGTAATCTTTTCCGTCAGTAATGGCAAAAACCGAACACTCAATCCCGCTCAAAAATTCTTCAATTACCACCTTGGCGCTGGCTGCACCAAACTGGCCCCCGATCATTTCTTTCAGTGAATCTTCGGCTTCCTGAAGGTTGTTGATAATCAGCACGCCTTTACCGGCAGCAAGACCGTCGGCCTTTAACACATACGGAGAGTTCAATGATTTCAGGAATGAAACACCTTCTTCGAGGTTTTGAGAAGTAACGGCCAGGTACTTTGCGGTAGGAATATTATTTCTTTTCATGAATTCCTTTGCAAAATCCTTGCTTCCTTCGAGTTGTGCTCCATATTTATGCGGACCAACAAAAAGTATATCTTTCAGACTTTCGTCGGCACTGAAGAAATCGTGCAGCCCTTCGCATAAAGGCACTTCAGGACCAACCAGAACCAGATCAATTGAATTTTCGATGACTGCTTTTTTCAGGCCTTCGAAGTTCGAAACCCCAACCGGAATATTGGTGCCGAGTTCTGCAGTACCCGCATTCCCTGGTGCAATAAACAATTTTCCAAGCTTTGGTGATTGCTTGATTTTCCATGCCATTGCATGTTCTCGTCCTCCTGAGCCAACAATCAAAATGTTCATCATCTGTTATAAATTTCGACAGGCAGCAAATCACTTACTGCCTGTTATCTGTTTTTGCTTATATGGTATCGTTTCAAATCTGTACCCCTGGTCCTTCAGCCAGCTAATCGCCCTCGGTAATGCCTCCATCAGATTTGTCCTAGCCTTTATTGAATCATGAAACGTTATTATCGACCCAGGGCGAACAAAATCAGTCACGTTGCGGAACACCTGACCAGGAGTTAAATTCCGGTCGTAATCGCAGGTAATCAAGTCCCACATTACAATTTTATACTTGTTCTTCAGGTACCTGTACTGCGCCGTTTTCAGCCATCCGTGTGGTGGCCTGAAAAGATCGGACTCGATGTACTCCGCTGCCTTTTCAATATTCCTGAAATAACTCTCGTTGCCGTGCTTCAACCCTTGCCAATGATTATAAGTATGGTTTCCTACAGAGTGACCTTCGGCTAAAAGCCGCCGATATACTTCAGGATATTTCATCGCATTCTCTCCCACGCAGAAAAAAGTTGCCCGAATGTTTTCCTGTTTCAACAAGTCAAGCACCCAAGGAGTCACTTCAGGCACCGGACCGTCATCAAACGTGAGGTAAACTACTTTTTCGGTTTCAGGTAAACGCCAAAGTGCACTTTTATAAAGCGCGGTAATAAATCCGGGCAACCTAACCCGGGGATCAAAACGCTTCATTATTTCAATGAACTGTATCTGTTGAGATAACCTTCGAATGATGTGGTTACTTCTTTTCCTAAATCAGCTTGTTTCTGGCGGGCGCACAACGCTCCCATTTCTCTCATGAAATATAAAATCCGCTGGATTTCGTCGTCAACCGACGCGCGCATCGGCTTGTTCAGTTTAAAGAAGTAATCCAGTTGTTCTTTATAATCGGTCATTATCGTGTTGATGATTTCCTTTCCTTTCTCTGCATGGCCTGTTTTAAAGTAAGTTTCAGCCATCAGCATCGAGAAATAGTTATACGGAACCACCTTATGCGGAATCAGTTCAACACCTTTATCGAGCACCTGGGCCGCCTTCTCCGGTTGTCCTTCAGTATTCAGCTGATCGGCCAAACGATTGAATGTGTTCCGGATGTTCATCATCATTCGCGAGTTGTTTTCGTCGATGTAAACTTTAGGGCTGTTCATGTTTCCCCACTTGAACTTGTTCATCACATTTTCGTACATCGCTTTCGAGTCAACACGACCAACATTTATTCCACCTTCAGAAGCCTCGGTTTTGATTGGAACCAGACGATAGGCAAATCCTTCGAGTTGGAAATAATCCTGAAGGTTGATGTATTTATCGCGACCAACAGTTATCGCGAAATACAATGGCCGTTCCCAGTTGTTATGGGCAATCATGTCCAAAACCATCAACTCGTCTTTCGTGATGTAGTGACGATTGCCAAAATCAATTTTCAGCGTATCGACAATCTTATCGTAGTCTTGTTCAGGAACAGCTTTGTACCGTTTTACAGCTTCCTTATCAACAACCATGAAAAGCTTTTTCGACGGAATGTATGATGCCCCTTCTGCCTGTTCCAGCTTGGTGCGTGGGTTATCGTCCTTTACAAACTCAAGGGCTTGTTTCAGTTCAACTGCCCCTTTCAGGCGCGGATCTTCCATCAGGTAAATAATATCGCGTTTGCCCTGAACATACGAGTCGTGCTCGAACGAAACTGGCAGAGGAGCCGATTCGTAAGCTTTGCTCTTCATTTGGTCAATATACCAGTCGGTTTGGAAATAACTCAGGTTACAAACACGAATATCGCGACGAACTCCTTCTACTTCCTGATTGTACCACAACGGGAAAGTATCGTTATCTCCATTGGTAAAAATAACGGCGTTTGGAGCACAGGTATTCAGGTAGTTGGCGCCAAAATCGCGACAAGTGTACCGACCTGACCGATCGTGGTCGTCCCAGTTTTGTGCCGCCATAATTACCGGAACCAGCAACAAGGCCGCGCCCCCGGCAACGCCTGCCGCATTGGTGTCAGAAAGGAATTTCTTCAACCCCTCGTAAACACCCAAAACACCTAAACCAATCCAAATCGCATAGGCATAGAATGAGCCTGCATAGGCATAATCACGTTCACGTGGCTGGAGCGGTGTCTGATTCAGGTAAATTACAATCGCCAGACCGGTCATAAAGAACAACAGGAAAACGGTCCATAAATCTTTCTTCCCTTGAATTCCGCGGTTGTACATATAAATTATGCCAATAATTCCTAAAAGGAATGGCAACATATAATAAGCATTTCGTCCTTTGTTATTCTTAAATTCCTGGGGCAGATTTTTCTGATCTCCCAAGCGGGCTGCATCCAGAAAATTGATACCAGTAATCCAGTTCCCGTTTGAGATTTCGCCATTTCCCTGAATGTCGCTCTGACGGCCAGAGAAGTTCCACATGAAATAACGGAAATACATGTGCCCAATCTGGTAGCGGAAGAAGAATGTAAGATTTTCGCCAAAAGTTGGAACATCTATCGTCTTCGATTCGCCATCTTCATCGGTAATTGTAACTTTCCGCCCTTTGATGTCGGCCCACTGTTTGTATGCTTCAACGTGCTCGCTTTCGCGGCTGTACATACGTGGGAAAATCGTACTGAGGTTAGAGTCGAAAACCGGCTTCTGACGCATGTCGGCAACTACATATTTCCCGTTTTTCTCGATGTAATATGGTTTGTCATCAACATACTTTTCCAGCGGAGTATTGTAATACTGACCAAACAGTAAAGGACGATCACCATACTGTT
>Ga0209098_1003111_pt1 | contig 14112 bp, 7 predicted proteins | sample AD_JPNHW1_MetaG_FD_184429 | JGI IMG/M metagenome (GOLD analysis project Ga0209098, IMG submission 184429) | Active sludge microbial communities of municipal wastewater-treating anaerobic digesters from Japan - AD_JPNHW1_MetaG (SPAdes) (version 2) | ecosystem: Engineered > Bioreactor > Anaerobic >... | reverse complement strand
GTGGGGGCAGTGACCCCCTGAATGCGCTGGCTGTGCCGCAGCGCTTCCGCCCGCAGGAGGGTCAGGCGCGAGTCCGGGTGGGAACGAGGGCAGAGGGTCAGGCCGGAGCGCCGGCTGTGCCGCAGCGTTCCCGCCCGCAGGAGGGTCAGGCGCGAGCCCGGGTGGGAACGAGGGCAAGAGGGAGCCCGGGTGGGAACGAGGGTAGAGGGCTCGAGCTAGTCCGGCCTCCTTTCGGCAGCCCGCTGCCGCAGCCCGGCTGCTTACTCCACCCCCAGCGCCTTGAGATAGCCCGGGTTCGGGGTGCAGCGGTCAAACGGAATGTTCTCCAGCAGCCCGGCCAGCGCCCTCTGCACGACCTCCGGTGCCGGACGCGCCTTGCGGATCTCCTCAAAAGTCCGGCGCGGCCCTTCCGCGTAGGCTACGATCTCCTCCCATTCAGCCGGACGCGCGAACGAAACAATGCCCCGGCTCGAGTCCATCTTTTTATACGGCCAGAAACTCCAGCCGATGTTGTGCTGCTCCAGCAGCATCCGGAAACCGTTGATCCACTCGTCGGTGTTCTCGCCCGATTCCCCCAGCCAGATCGGCACATGGTATTTGTCGCGGAAATCCAGATAGGCCTGGATCTCCTTCTGCTCGGTCGGCATCCAGTACTTGTGGAAGGAGTAGGCAAGATTAACGGCGAAGGGCGGCCCGAAAACGTCAAAGTTGGTGTCCCATTGCGCACCGCCGAGGAAGATGATATGATGCGGATCGACCTCGCGGACGGCCTGAACCAGGCGTTTGTAGAGGGGCTCGAGGTTGGCGTTGAGCATCTCTTTGTCGGGGAAAAAGTGGGGAATCGGTTCATTGAGCAGGTCGTATCCCAGCACTGTGGTGCGTCCGGCATAGCGCTCCGCAATTTTGCGCCACAGCCGGATGGTCGTCCGCTGCGCCGTCGAGTCGGTGAGCAGCCAGGGATAGCCCCAGCTGTCGTCGATGTTGTCGCCGGTCTGCCCGCCCGGAGCGGCGTGCAGGTCGAGGATGACATACAATCCCTCCGCCTCGCACCAGCCGATCACATCATCCAGGCGGCGGAAGCCTTCCTCCAGCCAGATCTCCGGATGATCCTCGACCATAAAGAGCCGGAAGTTGAAGGGAACGCGCACGTGGTTGAAGCCCAATCCTTTGAGATAATGGATATCGGCGCGGGTGACATAACGATCGCGGAAGCTATGCCAGAAGGCATTCGCCGCGTCAGCCCCGACCAGTTCCTTCAGCACCTGATCGATGAGCCGGAAGGAATTGACGGTCTTGAAGTGGAACATGTAGCCCTCAGGATTGAGCCAGTTGCCGAGGTTGGTGCCGCGCAGGAGGATCTCTTCACCATCGCCGCCGCGAATGCTCCGGCCCTCGACGCAGGCGTAGCGGGGCGGCTGCGCCAGGAGCAGCGGCGCCCAGATCAGTACCAGCAACCAGATTTTTCTCCGCATGGTCTCTCTCCCTCTCTGTAAAAAAGACGCCACCCTGCAAAGGGCGGCGTCTTTTTGTTCAGTGCCAATGGCGGGATATCACTTGATCAGGGTCATCTTTTTCAGTTCGGTATACCCGCCGGCCTCGACGCGGTAGAAATAGACCCCGCTGGAGAGGCGGCTGCCGTCAAAACTGAAGCGGTGAAAGCCGGCCTCGAGGCGGCCTTCAAAGACGCTCGCCACCTCCTTGCCGAGGAGATCGTAGACCTTGAGCCGGACCTCCCCCGCCGCCGGCGCCGCGAACTCGATCGTCGTGACCGGATTGAAGGGATTGGGGTAGTTTTGCTGCAGCGCATAGCTGGCGGGCAGTTCCTCACTGCCGCGAGCGATGCCGGTCATCTGCGTCAGGTCGCCGAGCGAGCGCGGCCGGATCTCGTACTTGTTGTTGGGCGGGATGCTCGTGGTGTACTGATCGATCACCCCGGTGATGGCCCAGTAGCCCTGCGGCGCGGGTGAGCCGTCGATGTCGGTCTCCTTGTCGATAAAGACCAGCACTGTATCGCGGGCGCGGATGAACTGCAGGGTGGCGTTCTTGTTGGCGGCGGGCCAGGCCGCCGGATTGGCCAGGTAGTAGCCGGTCAGACGCACCAGCGCGCCTTCATTGCGCTCGTTCATCTCTGCGCCGCCGTTGAGTTCCAGGGGCGCCGGCAGCACGCCCTTGCCGACCACGCGCACCGCGGCCGTATCGATGGCGGTGATTTCGGTCAGGCCGTTATAGAACTCGATCTTGCCGGTAATCTGCACCTGGTCCCCCGGCTCCAGTTTGTAATTGATCTTGCTCGAGTAGAAATTGATACCCCAGCCCTGATCGTCCTGGAGATAATAGCTGGACGAATTGCCGGTATTGTAGTTGAGGGTCGTCACCGTGCCATGGAGGGTCAGCACCTCCCCAAGACGGTCCGGCTTGAAATCGCCGTTAATGTCCGTCTTGGCGGCGGCAATCGCCGTCAGGATCAGCCAGGAGCGCGGATCCGGCACCACCTGGCCAAAGCTGTAGGCGCTCAGGCCGTTGTTGGTCACCAGCTCGACCAGGGTATTCCCGACAGGGTCGTAAGCGGTCTGGGCGGTGGCGTAAAGGTTGGGGAATGAAGCGTAGTTGGGGGTGGCCACCGGCAGCATGGTCGTGCGGCTGCAGAGGCTGTCGCCCGGGGCGCCGCTCAGTTCGGCGACGCGCGTGCCGGGGGCAAAGCCGGTGCTGACGGCGATGAAGCGGCGGATGACGCCGGCATTGGACTCGGTGGTAAAATAGCTGCAGCTAGTGCCGCCGAACTCGGCCTGATCAAACTCGTGCAGTACCGCACCGCTGCGGTTGAGATAGCGCACCGGCACGCCGATGCCGCCAACAAAAAGGCGGCCGTCATCGGTCGGGCTGATGGCATTGCCGGCTGCGCCCGGCTCCGGCAGGAGGATGTCCTCACCGCGGCTGAAGGTCACGCCGTCGCTGGTTGTGAAGGTATAGATCCTCTCATTATCCCATCCCGAGGCATAGGCGACCACCTCCTTGCCGGTGCCGGAGACACCCAGGGCGTCGCCGGCGCGGCCGGGCAGCGGCGCATCAAAGACCGCCACCGGGGTAGCGGCTTCGTCGGCAAAGTGGTACAGAGTAAACGGGCTCCCCGCCGCAGCCTGAGTGGCGGCGAAGATCTGGCCGTCCGCACTGACCGCGGCCATATGGAGGGGCGCAGCGCCGCCCGCCGTGCCAGGGGCCTGGATCGTCCGGATGACGCGGCCATTGCTGGCATCGAGGATGCGGAGGAGGTCGCCGCCGCTGTGGCTGACACAGAGCAGGTGACCGGTAGCGGGATTGTACACCAGGGAGGCTGTTTCATCCGCGCGGCCCAGCCAGGCGGTGCTGTCCGGGGTCTGGCGCCAGGCCAGCGGCCAGAGCTCCTCCACCCGGGCAAAAACCTGCACCTCATACGTCCCCTTGTTGGTTACCAGGGTCAGAGCATCGTCGAGATCGCCAGCGGTGGCGGCATCCAGGGCGATCGTGACCCGGAGCGAATCATGGGCCTCGATGCTTACCGGCGCCGGCAGGTCGCTGCTGAATTGCTCGCCATCGAAGGCGGCGGTGTAAATCTCGAAGGGAATCACGCCGCGATTGACGATCGCGAACTGCAGCCGGGGCGCCGTGCCGGCGAAGACCCGGCCGAAATCGAGGTACTCCGCCGAGAAGACCGGATCAGGCTCGAGCCGCCCGGCGTTGGGCATGATATTGGCAAAGGAATACCCGCTCAGCCCGTTATTGGTCGCCAGCTCGATCAGGGTATTGCTGTAGACATCATAAACCACTTGCCCGGAAGCCGTGGCATTGGCAGCATGACCGTACGCCGGGGTCGCAGCCGGCCACTTTTCCCAATAGACACAGAGATTCTCGCCATCCTCTCCGAAAAGCTCAACCACCTGCACGCCCGGAGCGGCGCCGTTGGTCAGCAGCAGGAATTTGCGCGTGCTGCCGTCCAGTGCGGGAATCTCGGAAAAGCAGACGGCCGCGCCGCTGAGCTCGGCGGGGGCAAAGGTAAAGAGCACCGTGCCGTCTTTTTTCATATAGCGGACCGGCTGACCCGGGGCGGAGACGAAGAGATAGTCGCTGCCGACCGGAGCGATGCCCAATCCGGCACCGTTGGCCTCCGGCAGCACCATGTCGGGTCCGCGGGCGAAGGCGGCCTCGCCGATGGGAACAAAGGTCAGAATGCGGTCATTGTCCATGCCGGAGGTGTAGACGGTCACATCATCGCCGCTGCCGGCGCATGCCAGGACGTCCCCGGTACGGGCCATAACTATACCCTGCCAGACCAGGACCGGCGCGGCGCTCTCCTTTTCATAGCGGTAGAGCTTGAAGGTCTCGCCGGGCAGGGCGAGATTGGCGGCGAAGATCTGGCCATCGGCCGCCGCCGCGACCATATTGAGTGGCAAGGTGCCGCCATCGATGCCGGCGGTATTCAGCTCGCGCACCAGGCTGCCGGTGGCCGGATCGAAGACCTTAATGAGGGTGCCGCCGGCGCGGGTGGCGGCGTAGAGATGGCGAGTCTTGAGGCTGTAGGCCAGCGAACGCGCCATATCGCCGGTGCCTTGCCAGGCGGCCGTATCGGCGCGGGAGCGCCAGGCCAGCGGGAAGGAGGCATAGCCGCCGAAGGGATACATGGCGATGGCATTATTGGTGGTCAGCACCCAGACGCGGTCGCTGTCGGGCTGCACCACGATCGCGCCGGCGCCCGAGGTATTGGCATTGGCGCCCATCCCCTTCCAGACGGCATTGACGCGCGAGTCGGCGAGGTTATCGGCCAGCTGCACCAGGCGGCCGGCCGCCGGGACGAGATTGCCGCCGGTGCTGGCCATATACCAGTAGCCGGCATAGCCAAAGTGCGCCAGGGCGGAGGCGCCCAGGGGGACGATGCCGGCGGGAAGGGTGCCGGTGATCTCGCCGTTGCCGTCGAGCCGGGTCGCGTTCATGCCGGTGCCGTCGATCCACAGAGTGTTGGCGTCCACCGGGAAAATGTCCATGCACTGACCGTTTTTCGGCAGGACCTTCTCCACATGAAACTTCTGCCCGTCGCGGGTAGCGAGGAGGGTGATCCTGGCCGCGGTGTTATTGCCGGAGATATAGATCCGTGTATTCACCCCGGTGCCGGTCACGGCAAAGGCATCGCCGTAGCGGGTTGCACCGGTGATGGTGGTATCCGCCGCAACCACCGGCGCTGCGCTCTCATCCGCCCAGCGATAGATCTTCAAGCCGTTGCCGGTGTTGAGATTGCAGGCGTAGATGACGCCATCGTCGGTAACCCCCACCTTGTTGAGCGGATAGGTGCCGCCGCTGACCCCGGTCATAATGAGCTGCCCGACGCTGTCGCCGGTCGCAGCGTGCAGCACCACGACGCGCGTGCCCGCGGTCCGGGACGCCACCAGGAGGTGATTGGTCACCTTGTTCAGGGCCATGCTGCGTACGGTGAGATCTTTTTTCAACCAGGACTGCCCGGCATCATCGACGCTCACTTTCCAGACCGGAGTGGACGTGCTGTCCACTAACGAGGCTGCCATGCCGGAAGTGAAAAGGACCAGTATGGAAAGCAGTACCACCAGTTGCTTCATTGCTTCCTCCAACGGTTAAGAGATGCGGGGCTGCGGGTCGACCCCGCAGCCGGGTAAAACGAGTACCACCTGATAAAGATACGTACGCGCAGGGAAAGGAGAATGGGGAATCCTGTTGCCTTCCCCCGGAGCGGCGGGATCATGGGAGCGCTTATCCCCTGCATCGACTGCACGGGCGACGGATACGCCGCTGCCTGACCCCCGGGGCGGCGGGATCCTTATTTGAGCAGGACCATCTTCTGGACCAGCGTGTGCCCGGCAGCCTGCACTCGGCCGTAGTAGAGGCCGCTGGCGAGGGCGGCACCTTCCACCTGAACCCGATGGGCTCCGGCGGTGTACTCGCCATCGGCCACGACGGCGACGCTGCGCCCCAGGCGATCCAGCAGCTCGATCCGGACACGGCCGGGGTGCACCAGGGAGAACGCCAGGGTTGTGCCGGCATTGAAGGGATTGGGATAGCTGCCCGCAAGCACAAGATCCTCGGGCTGCTCCTCGAGCTGCGCGGCCGCGACGCCGGAGGCGCTGCCCTTGAGGATCCAGAAATGGAGATCGCGGTTGACATTGCCGCCGGCATGCTTGTACTTGTAGATGGTGATGTTGCTGCGGCCGTCGTCGCCGTTGAATTCGGTGTAGAGCAGCTTGCCGCCGCTATAATAGTCGGCGTCTTCGGTCTTGACCAGCTCGAGATAGCGGTTGGCCTTGAGCGAGTCAAATTTCAGCAGAAAACCATAGATTTTGCCGGAGGCGAGCGCGACATTCTGGATATCGAAAGCAAGGTAATGGCTGACGCCGGCGGTCAGAGCCGCGGGCAGATGGCCGCTCTGGCTGGTGAGGGTCGCGGTCGGCGCTTCCATCTCGTTGATTGAGCTGAACTGCAGGATGTCGATATGGAAGGGCGCGCCGGCGCAGGCGTCAAGATGGGCCTGGTCGGAATAATCGGAGATTTCGACCACGACCTTGTCGAGATAAAAGGCCTGGCTGGTCGTAAAGGTCTGGCCGAGGTCGCGGTAGGGCGGACTGAGGGTGCTGTTGGTATCATAGATCCAGCCCGACTTGTTGTTAAGCCGGTCAACGATCTGGCTGTAGATGAGGATGTCGGGATTGGCGCCCGGATCGGGCGCGGGGATGACGGAAACGGTCACCTGGGCGAAGGTGCAGGCGGAAGCGGCGAGCAGAAGCGACAGTACCGATTTGACGGACATACCGGACCTCCCGAAAGTTGCAGTTCAACTCCAACCACCCCCCTGAATGGCCTCCGGCAGAGTCTGCCTTTGCACCGGCGCCGGCGCAGGGCAAAGCCCTGCTGGCCATAGTATACTCGTCGTGCAAGCCATTTGCAAGCGAAATTTCACAATTTCCCGGTTTCAGTCAACAGAAACGCCCGCTCCGAAAGCTCGGAACGGGCGCTGGAATGTACAGATGTGCTGCCTTGCCGCGGACGGGGCGCCCTCCCGTTTGTCCGGAAGATCGGGAGCGGCGCTAGAGGATACACATGTGCTGCGTTTCAGCCGGAAAGGCGCCCTCCCGTTTGTCCGGAAGATCGGGAGGGGCACCGGCTGACCGGGAATGGGGGATGCCGGGGGTCACTGCACCGGCTTGCCGTCGGTATCGATCACCTGGATCGGGCCCCAGCCGAGTTCCTTGAGGCCGGGTTCGACCTTGGCGCGATCGCCGACCACGATCCAGACCACCTGATCGGGATGGAGGGTCTTGGCGGCGGCAGCGGCGATGTCGGCCAATTTGAGGTTCCGCACCTTTTCGGGATAACTCCTGAAATAGGTATCGGGCAGGCCATAGGTGACAATGTCGGCCAGAGAACCGCCCACCGCGCCGATCGTCTCCCAGGAGCCGGGCAGGCCGAGGATCTCGTTCTTCTGCACTTTATCCAGCTCCTCCTGGGTGGCCGGACGCGTGCCGGTGATCTCCTTCAGTTCCTTGTAGATCTCTTGCACCGTCTCTTTGGTCTTGTCGCCCTGGACCGGGGCGTACGCAATGAAGGGGCGCTGGCCGCGGGCATCGAGCAGCATGCTGCGGGCGCCATAGGACCAGTGCTTCTCCTCGCGGATGTTCATGTTGATGCGCGAGGTAAAGGCCCCGCCCAGGATGTTGTTCATCATGTTCATGGCGATATCATCGGGATCCGACTTGGGCGGCGCAACATGGCCGGCCAGGATCAGCGACTGCGGGGCCTGAGGCTTGTCGATGAGGTAGAGCACCGATTTTTGCTTCTGGGCCACCGCAGCGACATTCTTTTTCGGGACGCTGCCCGATTTCCATGCCGCAAAAGCTTGCTCAAGCCTGGGCGTGATCTCGGCCAGCCGGGTGTCGCCGACGATCACCAGGGTGGCATTGTTGGGCTTGAACCAGGTCTGATGAAACTTGACCAGATCCGGAACCGTCATCTTGCCAACCGACTCTTCCGTCCCGGTTCCGGTGAGAGGAATCGCATAGGCGTGCCCCTCGCCATAGATAAATCGCGGGAAGAGACGGATCGCCATGGTGATCGGCGAGGCCTTTTCCTGCTGGATCCCGGCGAGCGTCTGCTTCTTCAGCCGGGCCAGCTCCTTCGCGGGGAAGGAGGGATTGAGGATGACATCGGCATAGATCGCCAGAGCAGGATCGAGGGTGGACTTGAGAGTGGAAAGGGTCACCGAGGAGGCATCGAGGTTGGATCCGGTGCCGAGGCGGGCCCCGAGCAGGGCCAGCTGTTCGCTGATCTCGAGCGCATTGCGGCTTTTGGTCCCCTCATCCATCATGTCCATGGCCAGGCCGGCGGTGCCAAGCAGGGCGCCCTGATCAGCGGCATAACCGGCATCGACGATCAGGTTCATGTTGACCAGCGGAACGTTGTGGCGTTCGGCGAGCACGACCTTCAAACCATTGGAGAGGGTTGCCCGCTGCAGGGCCGGGAAGGTGACTGCCGGCGGAGCGCCGGGCTCCGGCAGCCTGCTGCGGTCGATGGTACTTTGCGCGGCGGTATAGTCCGGATAGGGATGGACTTCGAGGATATAGACGCCATCGCCGAGCCAGGCATTGGCGCTCTTTTTAAGATCGGCCGCCGTGGCCTCGTTGATGTGCTTCAGGGTGGTCTTGTAATAGTCCGGGCTGCCGCCGAAGACCTCGTTGCGGATGAGGATGTCGGACTTGCCGCCGAAGCCGCCGATGCGCTCGCTGCCGCGGACGAAATTGGCGAGATACTGCGCCTTGACCCGCTGCAACTCGACCTCGGTGGGACCTTCCGCCATAAATTTGGCCAGCTCTTCATCGAGAGCCTTCTCGACCTTTTTCAGATCCTCACCCGGTTTGGCGGTGGCATAGATGGTGAAGAGCCCGGCGATCTCGCGGGTGTCGACATAGGCCGACACGTCGGTGGCAATCTGGTCTTCATAGACCAGGCGCTTGTAAAAGCGCGAGGTCTTGCCGGTGGCGAGTATATCGCTGATCAGATCGAGCTGGTCGGCATCAGGGGTGCCCCAGGCCGGGATGTTCCAGACCTTGTAGATGCGCGCCTGCGGCACGCGGTCCTGGGCGACCTGGCGGGATGTGCCGCTGCGCTTGGCCGTGAAGGCCTCATATTTGGTGATGGGCGGACCGGCGGGGATGTCGCCGAAATAGCTTTTCACCTTCTCCAGGGCGGCCTGGGCCGTCACATCGCCGGCGATGGCGATGACCGCATTGTTCGGACCATAGTAGGATTTGAACCATTGATGGACATCGTCCAATTTGGCGGCGTCCAGATCCTCGAGCGAACCGATGACGGTCCAGGAATACGGATGGCCGGCCGGAAAGCAGTTCTTCGCCACCAGCTCCTCGACCAGGCTGTAGGGCTCATTGTCCCCCTGGCGCTTCTCGTTCTGGACGACACCGCGCTGCTCATCGAGCTTGCCCTGATCGAGGGCCCCGAGGAGGTGCCCCATGCGATCGGACTCCATCCACAGGGCGACATCAAAGGCGGAAACCGGCACGTTCTCGAAATAGTTGGTGCGGTCCTCATTGGTGGTGCCATTGAGGTCGGTCGCCCCGATCTTTTCAAGCGGCTTGAAGTAGTCGTCGTTAAAGTGCTCGCTGCCGTTGAACATCAGGTGCTCGAACAGATGCGCGAAACCGGTCTTGCCCGGCTTTTCATTTTTCGAGCCGACATGATACCAGACATTAAAGGCAACGATCGGCGCCTTGTGGTCTTCGTGGATGATCACGGTCAGGCCGTTGTCGAGGACGAATTTCTGGTAGGGAATTTCGACCTCCTGGGCATGGGCAAAGGCGATGAGGCCCGCCGCGAACAGCAGCAATGCCAGCAGAAGGGGCAGCACAGCAGACGGATGGATGAATTTAGGGTGCATGGAACCTCCTGTGAAGAATGTGAATGAAAAGGCAGGCTTTCAGAACGATCAATTATAATACGCAGAAAAAGGGGATTTGTTTTGTTTTTTTCAATTCGGGCGTGATTAATCTCTCCCTATCAAATCAATCCGGCTGGATCCCGGCCAGGCGTTCGCAAGGAACTTGACTTTACAGCCGGTCATGGTTATTGGACTTTAAAGAAAACGGCGAAAAAGGAATATCATTGGCTGTGCGTGGGGCCGCCAAAAGCAATTCACTTTGGAGGGGAAAACAAATGGCGACAAAACCGGGTGCCCGACAGGAGCAAACCGTGACCATGATGAACGCTCCCTGCAGCTGCGTGAAATTCTCGCGGTGGCCCGGTACCGGGCCCGGGCGGGGATCGCCTCCGGCGCAATGGCGGCCATGATCAAGTCCGGCGAGATCCGGGCCCGGTTGGATGCGAGCTGATCGTCGCCTCTTATTTCAACAGCAGGATCCGCTGCGTCCGCATCCGGCCCGCAGCACTCAGGCGCACCAGATAGACGCCGCTGGCCAACCCCGCCGCATTCCACACCAGCGTATGGCTTCCGGCCTGCTCACGTCCGTCTACAAGCCGCGCCACCTCCTCCCCGTGCAGATTGTAAATCGCGAGACGCACCGTACATTCCTCGTCGAGCTGATACTGCAGCGTGGTTTGCGGATTAAAGGGATTCGGCCAGGCCGGGTCAAGCCTGAACTCCACCGGCGCCGTCTCCGTTTCCTCCACGCCCGTCGCGCGCGAGATTTTGGTGACCACGCTGCTCACGGTGAATTTGGCATACTTGGTCCCGGGGGTATACCCGCCGCCGCTGTAGAGGCCATCGGCTGCGGAACCGGTCGTTTTGCCGCCATAGTAGACGACATAGCTGGTGCCCCTGGTCAGTTGCGGCGAGGAGAAGGCCACCGACTGCCAGCTCTTGGCGGGCAGGAAGGTGACGAGATTCTCCCCGGCGGCGCTGCTAAGGCTGAAAAGGCTGCCGGTGTTGCGGGTGGAGAAATTCACCAGCAGGGCGTTCTGGGTCGAGGAGGTGGCGGGGGCCTGGGCCATGCCGGAGCTGCCGGCGGCGACAAGAAATCCCCCGGTCATGGTGAAGCCCCGGTCATAATCGAGGGCGCCGTTGCCGTCGTTGGTCGGCCCGTGCACGATGACCGTGCCGTCGGTCATATAAATGGTGCCATTGACGTCAATGCCGTCGCCGTTGGCGTTGACGACGATATAGCCGCCGTTGATATAGAGAAAATAATTGCCCGACACCATCGGCGGCTGCCCCGGCCAGCCGGGCATGCCGGACTGGTCCTTGCCGCCGGCGCCGTTGATGCCGTCGTCGCTGGAGGTCACGTGAATCACGCCATTATTGATGGCCACCATCTTGCTTTCGATGCCCTCGTAGCATTTGCCGATGATCAGGGTGCTGCCGTTGATACCCAGAGTGGAGTCGGCGTGCACCCCATCATCGCCTGAAGAGAGGGTGAGGGTACCGCCGTTGATCACGAGGTGGCGGTTGGAGTGGAGGGCATCGTCGGCCGAGGAGATGGCGATCGTGCCGCCGTCGATGACAGTGAAAAGCGTGCCAACGATGCCCTTGGGATCGGTTGTCGTAGTCGGCGCGTAGCTGCTGCCGCCGCCGCTGGTGACACTGATCGTGCCGTTGCTGATGAGCATATCTGTCGCGGCCATCATCGCGTCATCCCCGGAGGTGATGGTCACCTTGCCCCCGGCGATCCGGATATAGCCACGATCGGCATCCTCTTCATTGTCCGCCTTGAAACCATCCCCCTTTGCGTTCACCGTGATGTTGCCATCGCGAACGATGAGATAGTCCTTGCCGCGTATTCCGTCGTCAACGGACTTGACGGTGATCGTCCCGCCGGCGATGACCAGGCCATCCTTGCTGGCGATGCCATCGTTATAGTTGGCGTTGACGGTCAGCGCGCCGCTGCCGCACAGGGTCATGTCGGCCTTGCTGTAGAGCGCGGCATTGGGCTCGTCGGTGGTGGCGTCCGGGAAAACATAGGTGGCGGGATCGGTCAGGGTGTTGGTAGTATTCTCCGCGAGGACAATAATGGCCTTCTTTGCCGCCTGGATGTTGATCGGGGCGCTGGTGGAGTTGGTAATGGCGATCCCGTTGAAGATCAGGCGCACGATCTGCCCCGAAGCGTTCACCATAATCTGGCCGTCGCTCAGCGTGCCGCTCAGGCTGTAGGTTCCGCCGGCAGTGATGGTGGCCTTGCTGCCGGAGAGGGTGACCCCGGCGCCGCTGGAGGAGATGCTGGTGCCGTTCAGGGTGATCGGAATAACACTGGCGCTCTCCCAGGAATAGTCAGAGCCCGCTTCATGCGAATCCTGGTTAGCTTTCATCACCGAATCGACGGTGACGACGAAGGGGCCGGTGGTGCCGCCCCGGGCTGCAACCGCATTGCTCCCGGCACTCCCGGCGGCAACAGGCATGCAAGCCGCCAGGAGGGCAAGGAGGCCGGCTATCCGGCAAAAGCAACTGGTTCCGTTCATCAGTTCACCTCAAGTTTTACCCTTTTAAACCCCGCACCAGGGTAAAACTTGCGGGCAAACGCAAAATGATGCCGTTGCGGCGCATCATGCAAGCCGTGGCGGCGATGGCCGCAGGTTTCAAACGGATGGAGGACCACAAAGTGCTTTGAGCGCGATCTTGCCGGGCCTGAGGCGCGCGATGACCTAAATTCTAAGCAACCGCGTGATCATAAAGCCCAGGCGCCAGCTGTCGGCGCCCGCACGGGAATCTGCCCCGGCATGCACCTGGGCGCTGTTGAGATAGGTATTGTTGGTCACCACGATCTTGAAAAAATGGCCACCGGTCTCGATCTCCATGCCAAAGGAAAAAGTGTTATAGGACTGCCGTTTGCCGCTGACGGTGGGAATCCACTCGGTGCACAGGCTGAAAGAGGGGCCCAGCCAGAACTGCACATAACTTCCCAGCGTCATGGCATCCTGCCGATCCATGGCATAAATGTTCTGATTGTAGAGATAGGTGGGCACCAGCCCCACACCCAGTTTTTTGGCATAAACTGTATTGAGGATCAGTTGGCCGTAAAACTGGAAATTATCGGGATCGCCATGGTCACGGCCCGGCACTCGGGAATTCCAGGCAGCACCGGCCTGAACCCCGGCCAGCACCGGAAGCGCACCGGATCGGAGCTGCACCGCCTTGTGCTTGACCTGGAGGTCGATCTGGTCGGCGACATTGCCGCGCCCCAGAGCGATTTGCCAACGGTTGGTCAGGGCATAACTGAGCGCGATGCGCATGTTCACCGGGCCATCCAGTCCATAGAAATTTTCCATCCCCTCCTTTATGGTGGGAAGAAAACGGTGCGATATTTCAAATTCCATTTCACCTTTACGCAGCATTTCCGCTGTCGGGAGAGTGAAGGCATGCTGCGAGTGGAAGAGTTGCAGCTCGGGCCGCGATGCTTTACTGCGCTGCCATTTCGGTCCCTGGGCCTGGCTTGCGACAGGCTGCATCAAAATCCCCGCCGTTAGTACAATCCAGATTACTTTTTTCATGGCTGGCCTCATGGGTTGACCTGCACTATGGTAAAATCGACCTTGACTGGAATGATTTCATTCACCTTCAGGAACATCACCTTGGGCACGCGAATGTTATAGTCCGCGAGGCGGACGCTGAATTCCGTCTCGATCCGGGCCTGCCGGCCGCTGACCTGCACGGCGGCCGTCACGTTCAATTCCTTCTCCTGGCCATGCAGTGTCAAGGTCCCCGTGGCGGTCACCAGATAGTGATCGGGGGCGTCCTGACGGACAGCGGTGGCCTTGCCGTGAAACACCGCTAGCGGATACTTGTCGGTTTCGAGCGAGTTCTCACGCATGTGGCGGTTGCGCAGGCTGATGCCGGTATCGAGCTGGTCCAGCTCCACTTCGAGGTGAATCTCCGAGGCGGCCAGACTGTCACTGCCGGCGAAGAGGATATAGCCATCGATCCGGTTCGTCTCCCCCGCAAAGTTATCCAGGGTCGTTTGCGAGGTGAACCCGACCCGGTTGCTCGCGGTTTGGTCCACCTGGAATTCTGCCGCAATGCCATTTTCCGCCAGTAGCGCCAGGGCTGCGGCGATCAGGCTCACAGGGATGCGTATCATGTGAAAGCCCTCAATTATTGGCCGC
>Ga0209098_1003110_pt1 | contig 14117 bp, 13 predicted proteins | sample AD_JPNHW1_MetaG_FD_184429 | JGI IMG/M metagenome (GOLD analysis project Ga0209098, IMG submission 184429) | Active sludge microbial communities of municipal wastewater-treating anaerobic digesters from Japan - AD_JPNHW1_MetaG (SPAdes) (version 2) | ecosystem: Engineered > Bioreactor > Anaerobic... | reverse complement strand
CAGTAGATTCTCCACGGCCTTCATTTCTTTCCGAAGCGACTCGTTTGACGACGCAATCAGAATGTAATATCCCTTTTCGTCGGCAATTGCTTCAATTCCTGAAATAACAGATGAATAAAAATGAGTGACCAAATCGGGAACAATAACGCCAATCATTCGGGTGGCCTGTTTCAGAAGCCCCATTGCAAGGGGATTGGGGGTGTAATTCATGTCGGCGGCCAGCTTTTTAACCTTTTGGGTTATTTCCGGACTAATATCGGGATGGTTATTCAGTGCACGGCTCACTGTAGAGATTGAAACTCCCAGTTCCAGTGCTAAATCCTTTAAAGAAACGTGCCTTTTCCCTTTTTGCATAACTGGCGAAGCAAAAGATTTTCATTCACAAAGCTAACAGAATAATCAGGATTTAGATTGCTATTTCCTTGCTCCGAAAATCAAAATCAATCCTTCGGTCTGTGAATGTTTCTCAACATATTTTTCTTCTGCAAACCTTTCCGCAAACCTTTGCGCCGGAAAGCCCTGTGATACCCGCATTGCCGACTATTTTTTTATCCTGATATTTGTACTGCGGTATAAATAATTGACAGTATTTCAAAATACTTTTCAAGACTATACCGTGCGGTAGTTGATGTTACAAATTTTGTTTAATGTTAAAAATATAAAGTGATGAAAAGAATTGTAGTTGCCGGAGCTGGTGGTTTCATTGGTGGACACCTTTCCAGAAAACTGAAAGACATGGGTCATGATGTGCGTGCGGTTGACAAAAAACCATTGAATCAATGGTATCAGGTGCACAAAGACATTGATAATTTGGTTCTCGATCTGAATCTGAAAGAAAACTGTTACACTGCGTTAAATGGGTATAACGAAGTTTTTAATCTGGCAGCAGACATGGGCGGAATGGGTTTCATTGAAACGCACAAAGCCGACTGTATGTTGAGTGTTTTAATTAACACACACCTTTTGCTTGCAGCTAAAGATTTGGGTATCGATCGTTTTTTCTATGCTTCATCGGCATGTGTTTACAATGGCGAAAAGCAGCAGGACACTGATAATCCAGGGTTGAAGGAATCGGACGCATATCCGGCTCAGGCCGAAGACGGCTACGGATGGGAGAAACTCTTCTCTGAAAGAATGTGCCGTCATTTCCGCGAAGACTACGGAATAAATACCCGTGTTGCCCGTTTCCATAATGTTTACGGGCCAAACGGGACGTGGGATGGCGGGCGCGAAAAAGCTCCTGCAGCAATGTGCCGCAAAGTGTTGGAAGCCGAACTTTATGGTAAAAATGAGATTAACATTTGGGGCGATGGCCACCAAACCCGGAGTTTCATGTACATTGACGATTGCGTGGAAGGAATCTTGAAAATCATGTATAGCGACATTCTCGAACCATTAAATTTAGGGAGCAGCGAAATGGTTTCGATTAACCAGTTGGTTGATATCGTTGAAAATATCGCCGGAATAAAACTTAATCGCACCTACGATTTGGATGCGCCAAAGGGTGTTCGCGGGCGTAATAGCGACAATACAATGATTCTGGAAAAACTTGGATGGGAACCATCAATTCCGCTTTCAAGAGGGATGAAAGAAACTTACGACTGGATTCGGACTCAAATGCAAACCGGAGGAATAAAGTAACCAGAAATTTTAAATTTGCAATTTTTGCCAGTTGCCAGCTACTAGCCGCCAGCAACTGGCAAATCAACCAAAACAAATTTATGAGTGACAAAAAAGTAATGGTCAGCGGATGCTATGACCTACTTCATGCCGGGCATGTTGCTTTTTTTAAAACTGCCGCCCAATATGGAAAACTATACGTGAGCGTAGGGCAAGATGAAAATCTTTTTCAACTGAAAGGTAAACGGCCGTATTTTACCCAGGAAGAACGGGTTTATATGGTTCAGGCGGTTAAATACGTTTACAAAGCATTTGTTTCGAACGGAATGGGAATGCTGGATTTTGAGGAAGACATGAAACGCATTAAACCAGATATTTTCGTTGTAAATACTGATGGATATACTGAAGGAAAAGCCAGAATATGCAAGGAAAACAACGTAGAATTGGTTGTGCTGGAACGTATTCCGGAAGAAGGCTTGCCTGCTCGTTCCAGTTCTGACTCAAAAAGAGAACTTCAGTTTCCTTACCGGGTTTGCCTGGCTGGCGGATGGATCGATCAGCCGTGGGTTTCGTCAATTTATCCGGGTTCTGTTGTAGTTGCGCAAATTTGGCCCACAGTGGAGTTTAACGATCGCTCGGGAATGGCTACCAGTTCGCGCAAAGTTGCTCTTGACCTTTGGGGCGGAAAAATTCCGGAAGGCGATCATGTTCGGAACGCTCAATTATTGTTTGGAGCTGAAAATCCCCCGGGAAAAGAATATATTTCAGGTTCGCAGGATCATTTGGGTCTTCTTGTCCCCGGAATCAGCAGGCTGGATTACGAAGGAAAATACTGGCCGTCGAATATCGAAAATGTGCACGATAAGGATACGTGCGAGTGGCTCTCTAGCGTGTTGCATTTGGTTCCGCTTTTGCCCCGCCCCGATGGATACGATCCACTGATCGAGCAAAATCTTGAAGTTGAAGCAATAAAAAAACTGGGAGAAGCAGGCAAGAAATGTTACGACGGCATCGTGGCAAAAGATATTAATATACTTGGGCAGGCGATGACTGAAACCTTTTATTTATGGCGGAAAATATTCCCAAATACAGTTCCGGCGGGCGTTTTGGAAGAAATGGAGAACAGGTTTATTGGAAAGTATGTTGGGGCAATTACGTCAGGGTGCGGAGGTGGATACGCCATTGTGGTTTCCGGGCAACCTATTGAAGGTGCTTTGAGAATAAAGGTCAGGTATTAAGCAATTTAGAATTTTATTATTTACTATTAACAATTGAAATACAGTCGTATGTTAAATTGAAAAATAGTAAATGGCTGAATGATAAATAGAATTAACTTTGGACGATAAAAAATTTATCAATTATGAGTAGCAAATATTGTCTGATTATGGCTGGTGGATCGGGTACGCGATTTTGGCCTAAAAGTCGCAAGGCTAAACCAAAACAGTACCTAACAATTTTTGGTAACGAGTCGTTAATTCAGTCAACTATGAGCCGGTTTGCCTCATTTATTCCCGAAGAAAACATCTATGTTGTTTCGAGCAAAGCGCAGCGAGATGTTCTGGAAGAGCAAACATCAAATTTGCCAAAGCAAAATTTGATTTATGAACCGGTTGGTAAAAATACATTACCGGCAATCGGGCTGGCTGCTCTGTTTATTGCAAAGAAAGATCCAAATGGTCTGATGGTTGTTTCTCCGGCCGATCACCTTATAAAAAACGACAAACTGTTTCAGGAATGTATTGATTCGGCCGCTAAAATTGCTGAAGAAAAAGATGGAATTGTAACCATTGGCATTACACCAAATTCGCCAGCCACCGGATATGGCTACATCGAAATTGCTGATGAAGTGAAGATTGGCCAGGCCATAAAATCGTATGAAGTAAACCGCTTTGTTGAGAAACCGAACCTGGAAACTGCAAAATCGTACATTGCTTCCGGAAAGTTTTTCTGGAATGCCGGGATATTTGTATTTAAAACTTCAGTATTTATTGACTCGGTGAAAAGGCATGCTCCCAAGCTTTATGCTGATTTACTGAAGATTGCCAATGCGATTGATTCAGATAGTTATGAAGAATTTTTGGATAAGACATACAATCAGGTTGATGCAATTTCCATGGATTATGGAATTATGGAAAAGGCCGATAATGTGTTTCTTGTACAGGGCGATTTCGTTTGGAACGATCTTGGAAGCTGGGAAGAGGTTTATAAATACGATCCACAAAAAGACGAGAACCAAAATACTTCGGCAGGCGAAGCAATATTTATCAATTCGAAAAATTCGTATGTCTCGGCTCCAAACAGCCTGGTAGCAGTGGTGGGCCTCGATGATGTAATTGTAGTTCAGGAAGGAGACACCATTCTGGTATGTAAACGAAGCCAGGCCGAGGAAATTAAACAGGTGGTAAGCGAGCTTTCACGCCGCAATCTCGATAAGTTTCTTTAAGAAAACTAATACGGGCTGTCTGTTTTAAGCTCAGCCTCGGTTCGTACTCGTTCAGACTTTCTTTTGAGAAAAGGGGAGTGATGTGAACTCTACATCTTTTTTTGTCTTTGAAACTCTAACTAAATTAAACTGTAAGCAAATGAAAATCAAAAAATTAAGTCAAATTCTGTTTTCTTTGTCAATTTTAGGAGCCCTGGCATTATCGGGTCTCGCACAGAGCAATAAGCAGCTTCCTGATAAATTTAATACTTCCGACGAGTCGCTGAGGCAATATCAATATCCCGAATGGTTTCGTGATGCTAAATTTGGTATCTGGGCGCACTGGGGCCCGCAAGCTGTGCCTCGTCAGGGCGATTGGTATGCCCGGAACATGTACATTCAGGAGGGTAAAGAGTGGGAAACCCGCTACTACAATTACCATGTGAAAACTTACGGACATCCTTCCAAATTTGGCTACAAAGACATTATTCCGCTCTGGAAAGCCGAGCGCTGGGATCCCGAGAAACTGATGGCTTTGTATAAAAAAGTTGGTGCCAAATACTTTGTGAGCATGGGTACTCATCACGACAATTTTTTCTTGTGGAATTCCAAACTTCATAAATGGAACGCCGTGAACATGGGCCCGAAAAAAGACGTAGTTGGCTTGTGGCAACAGGCCGCTAAAAAAGAAGGACTGCGATTTGGTGTTTCGGAGCATTTGGGCGCAAGCTATACCTGGTTTCAGGTGGCACGCGGAGCAGATAAAACTGGCCCTATGGCTGGTGTTCCTTATGATGGAAACGACGAGAAATATGCCGACCTGTATCACAAGAAAACTGCCCCGGATGATAAGGAATGGCTAACCAAAGATCCGGAGAACCAAAAGGACTGGCTCTCCAAAATAACTGAGCTTGTCGATATGTACCATCCTGATTTGCTTTATTCTGATAGTGAATTGCCTTTTGGAGAAATCGGCCGAACTATGCTGACACATTTCTACAATCAGGATATGAAAAAGAATGGAGGAAAGCTCGAAGCTGTATATACTTGCAAATTGCGCCCATCAGAGGGCCGCTGGGTTCAGGATGTTGAGCGCGGAGCTCTGGATTCAATCAGTCCTTTCCCATGGCAAACCGATACTTCAATTGGCGACTGGTATTATCGCACCGGACAAAAATATATGACAGGTACTGAAGTTATACAGATGTTGGTTGATATAGTGAGTAAAAACGGAAACTTGCTCCTGAACGTCGTTCAAACTCCTGAAGGAGATCTGGAGCCTGATGTGTTGAAAATACTGGATGAAATTTCTAAGTGGACACCAGTGAATGGCGAAGCTATTTATGGAACTCGGCCCTGGAAAATTTATGGTGAAGGGCCGTCAACCTCAAAAAACCAGGCAAAAGGGCAATTTGGTGGAGTAAAAGACGTCCGTCCATACGAATCGAACGATTTTCGGTTCACAACCAAAGGCGAAACGCTTTATGCGTTTTGCATGAGTAAGCCAACAGGCAACATCAAAATCGAGGCCTTGGGAGGTGATACAAAATTGAATTCCAAATCAATAGCATCAGTCGAATTGCTTGGTTGCAAAGAAAAACTTTCGTGGAAACAATCTGCTAAAGAACTTTTGATAACTAAGCCTGAAAATGCGCCTGACTGGCAGGTTTACACCTTTAAAATTGCATTCAGAAAATAACATAAAGGTCAAAAACTTATAGTATGAGCGGCTGCCACGTATTGAAGTGGTAGCCGCTTTTTTATTTTGTAAACACTACTGACCGACTAAAAAGAGATTCTTCGCTTCGCGCTGAATGAAGTGAAGAATCTAAGCCGAGTTGATTGGTTTTAGTCGGTCAACAATGTTTTGCAAACTAGTTTGTTGCATTTATTGGCACCAATGTTTAATAATTTTCTCAGTTTGTAACTAAATAAAACTTAAAAACACACCATTCACCGGCAAAAAACAGTCAACAGTCTATTCTATTTTTAGAAGTGCACCTGGCAGATGTATTTTTGAATCGTAATTGAAACAGAAAAGAAAAACAGAAAATAGAAAACAATTAAAAGAAGAAGTCATGAAAACAATTAAATCATTCATCATTATTTGCGCGCTGTGTTTAGTCGGTGTTTCAAATGTTAAGGCAACGGTAAATCACGAATTAAAAGATTCGAAGTTGACAAGTGCTAGCCAAATTCTAGCTGAACTAAACAATAGAATTACGTTTGTTGATACCGAGTTTAGTGAGAGCATCGATTACCAAAAAGAAGCTCAGTTGGTTACCAAGTGGTTGGCAGATCAGGCTGAAGCAAAAGTTACCCGGCAGTTAATTGAAAGAAATGAAGGTGTTGAAAGTAGCACAAATATTGATCGTGAGTGTTTATCGGCAAATGACATAACTGATTTTCGTAAAGAAGCACAGTTGGTTACAAAATCGGTTGCAGATAAAGAAGAAGCATTGGTTCTCCAGAAATTAGTTAACGAGGGCAGAATAACAGAAAACAGATAAAGCTTAGTTTAGTCGGTGATTAGTGATTTAAGAGGCCGTCTGGTATATTCCCGGACGGCTTTTTTGTTTGTTCGCATCAGGCAATACTATAAAATAAAAGCAGCCACAACTGAGAATTAACAGAAGCGTTCGAGTACTGCCACACGACGCAAAACTACAAATGCAGGATGTTGACCTGAAAACACAGGAACAATTCGTCGAATCGGCTATTGACGACTCAGTTAACAATTCAAATCAGCCCAAAGACCAATCAAAAAAGTTGTTCGATTCATAAATTTAGTTTAACACATAATCATTTGTAAATAAGCACCAATGGGTTCAATGCTGATAAAAGGCGATTCAATGATTATTATTCCTATTAATATTTAGAATGGACGTTCCTTATTTTGTTATTAATTTGTTAAAATGACAATTAAATTACATCAATTTAAGTAAAATGAAATTAAATAGATAAAAATTTGCACATAGTGATTTTAAGTATATTTATTCATTGTCAAAAAGATAATTTCAGATGGAATTCAAATGTAAAAAGGCAGGCAATGAATGTTACGGGCTCAAGGAGCTTGTATTACTTTTTGATATCAGTCAGCGGTTGATTCAGAGCAAGGAACTGAAAAACGATTTATCTGGAATATTGGAAATGGTAATTAAGCACTTGAAAGCTGAACGCGGTTTCCTAACCATTTTAAACCGCGAGACTGAAAGCATTATTATTGAAGCTGCTTACGGTTATAGCGCGGCACAGCAGGCACGTGGAAAATATAAATTGGGCGAAGGGATTATTGGCCGTGTGGTTGAAATGGCGCGCCCCGTAGTAATTGACAAAATCTCGAAATCGAGTTTATTTCTGAATCGCACAGGGCAGGATTTGACCAAAGACGGACAGGAGCTTTCGTTTATTTGCATCCCGGTAATCGAAGAAGGAAAAGTTACCGGAACACTTAGTATCGTACGACTTTACAATCCACATATTTTATTCGACGAAGAACATTGGTTGCTTTCCATTATTGGCTCGCTTATTTCAAGAACAGTAAGAGCAAAACAGGAGCGGCTGGAAGAGATGGAAATTCTCAAGCAGAAAAACATCCAACTGCAAAGTCAGCTCGAAACCGAACACCGACCCGGAAATATTGTGGGTAATTCGAGCAAGATGCGCGATGTATATTCGCTGGTAAATATGGTGGCTGAAACCAATTCAACGGTGCTGATTCGGGGAGAAAGCGGAATCGGGAAGGAGCTGATTGCCGATGCGATCCATTTTTCGAGTCCGCGGGCCAAGAAGAATTTTATCAAAGTGAATTGCTCGGCATTGCCCGATACGCTGATTGAAAGCGAACTTTTTGGTCACGAGAAAGGTGCATTCACAGGAGCCGAATCGCGGCGAAAAGGTCGTTTCGAACTGGCTGACGGCGGTACTATTTTTCTGGATGAGATTGGTGATATCCCCATGTCGACTCAGGTAAAGCTGCTGCGGTTGATTCAGCAACGCGAATTTGAACGATTGGGCGGAACCGAAACAATTAAGGTTGACGTGCGAATTGTATGTGCTACCAACCGGAACCTCGAAGACATGATTCAGAACAACGAGTTTCGCGAAGATTTGTACTATCGTATCAATGTCTTCCCGATATTTGTGCCGCCACTGCGTGACCGGCGCAACGACATTCCGGCGTTGGTCGATCATTTTATTGGCAAATTCAATACCCGCAATAAGGCTAAAATCAGCCGGATAACCACCTCAGCATTAAATATGCTGATGGTTTACCGTTGGCCGGGAAACATTCGAGAGTTGGAAAACTGTATCGAGCGTGCCTGCATTTTAACGCAGGACAATGTGATTCACAGTTACAATCTTCCTCCATCGCTGCAAACAGCTGACTCAACCAATACCAAAGCTTCAGGTGGATTAACTTTTACGGTGGAGCAGGTTGAAAAACAGTTGATTCGCGAAGCGCTGGTCAGCTCGAAAGGCAACATTGCTAAGGCTGCTGACGAGCTGAAAGTGACCGAGCGCATGCTCGGAATCCGCCTGAAAAAGTACAACATCGATGCCTGGAGGTTCAAAGTATAAGGACAGAGGGATTGAATTACTTAAGGACTGAATTTATCCCGAAGGGATATAATATTAATCATCGGCGGTGAAACCGTCGGATTAAGAAAAGGCATTATTGAACTCCGTCGGGGTTCAACTAAATCGATGTTTCTATACAACGGGTTTTACCCGTCGTGACTAACATTTAGCCCCTTTCGGGCTTTCGAAAATAAAAAAAACTAATCTCATGGAACTATCTATCCTGAAAGTTGATCTTCAAAACCCGGAACATTGCCTCAAGGTAATAAAATTGCTGAACGATTACATGAACGACCCAATGGGAAACAACCGACCTATGCCAGCCGGATTGGGGCCACAGATTGTTGCCGGATTGAAACAGCACAGCGGGTTCCTGGGTTTTTTCGTGATGGCTGGTGATCAGTATGCCGGGTTGGCCAATTGCAACATCAATTTCTCCACCTTCCAGGCCAAGCCACTCATCAATATTCACGATTTTGTTATTGCGCCCGAATGCCGGAATATTGGCGCCGGTAGCTTTTTGCTTCGGGCGGTAATTAATTATGCAACTCAAAATGGCTTTTGCCGCGTTAATCTTGAAGTGCGCGAAGACAATGCCAACGCCAAATCGCTCTACCGCAAAATGGGCTTCAACGATTGCGTTCCGCGCATGATGTTTTGGGAGAAGAAGTTGTGAAGAATAAACATTTGTTATCCGATAAATCCAGTCCACAAAATGCTCCGAGCCTACAGCTCTCTTGGTCCAAACCACGGGCTACAACAACGGATTGAAATCTGTTGCTACAATATTAGCTGAGACTACGTCTCTTCCTTTTCAAATACAGAAGTGGAAGTGGATCAATCCCATAGGGATGATCAAATTCTGTAGCCCCGGGTTTTAATCCGGGGAGAAATTATGTCCGGCCTTCGATAAACTCCGGCCTCTGTTCTGTGTGGAGGTTATCTTTTATTTGGAAATTTGCATTTTGAGTTTTTCACGGAGATATAATGATAGCTGTTGCTCCGCTCCCTGAGCAGCGTGTTTCCTGAGTCGCGAAGCGTATCGAAGGAAAGCGTGTCGAAGGGAGCATCCTCTTCCAACCTCCTCTTGTTCAAATCTTTTATTCTTTCCTGATAGAAGTAAACATAGAATTTGGGTATATTTGGGAGTGACTAGTATAACAAGTTTTGTACAGGTTCGTCTAAAACTCAAAAAGGTATAAATGTCAATAATTCTAGAGTATTTGCACAAGATCTTTAACAACAGAGAGATTGCTTTGATTTCTTATCTATTTATTTTTATTCTATGGACTTTGACTCAGAAAAAGATAATGAAATCAATTTTTGGAGTAATAAAAGCCTTATTTGCAAAACAAATTTTCGTCTCAATTCTTTGCCTTTTGCTTTATGTTATAATCATTGTTTATGGATTATGGTATATAGATCTCTGGAATTCTAGCTTAATTAAAGATACTATTTATTGGACATTTGGCGTCGGATTCATTTTAATGATGAATTCAAACAAGGCTTTACAAGAAAAGAATTATTTTAAAAAATTTATACAGGAAAATATTAAGCTGTTTGTGATTCTTGAATTTATATTAGGACTATATGTTTTTGGAATTGTAGCCGAGTTTATCTTAATGCCAATTGTGATTCTTCTATCAGTCTTATTGGGATTTACCGAAACCAGTGAAGAACATAAACCAGTGAAGAACTTTATACAGAATATATTTGGTTTAATTGGAGTTTTTTATTTGGCAATTGTAAAACAAAAGAAGACATTAAACATGAAATAATTATAAGACTAAAAGGGAAATACTCTGCTACCGATTTTTTCACACTCTAAAACTTTTCTTTCTTCCCCCCTTTCCTACCAAAACGTAGGTTAAGCCAATCTTAACACCCCTCAAACCCTTGTATTAGTTGAATTTGTGCCGTGCAACACGTTTTGTACGCCCGTTTCGTCATTCCTACCAAAACGTAGGACTTTCCGCTGTGCCAAAATCCTTTCAAAATTTTTTGTTTGCCGATAAGTTGCAGATTTTCAAAGTTTAGTGTTCGGCTTTGGTCTTCAGTCTTCGGTCTTCCAGCTCCCTTTGGCATCATTGTCGTAATGCTTCGGCCAAACGAAAGAAGTTAAACCCGTAAAAAATACGAAAATGAGAAAGATTGCAATTTATGGTAAAGGTGGAATCGGAAAATCCACTACCACACAAAACACAGTGGCCGGATTGGTCGAAGCAGGATTCAATGTAAAAGTAGTGGGTTGCGACCCTAAAGCCGATTCAACCCGCTTGTTGCTTGGCGGTTTGGCCCAGAAAACCGTTTTGGACACTCTGCGTGAAGAAGGCGAAGATATCGACATCGATGATATCGTGAAAGTTGGATACGGCGGCGTTCGCTGCGTAGAGTCGGGCGGTCCTGAGCCCGGAGTTGGATGCGCCGGTCGTGGTATCATCACTTCCATCAACCTGTTGGAGCAGTTGGGCGCCTGGGACGAAAAATACAAAATCGACTACACCTTCTATGATGTGCTTGGCGACGTGGTTTGCGGCGGTTTCGCCATGCCAATCCGCGAAGGTAAAGCAGAAGAAATCTACATCGTGGTATCCGGAGAAATGATGGCGATGTATGCTGCCAACAACATTTGTAAAGGTATCAGCAAATACGCACAGGCCGGAACTGTTCGCCTCGGAGGTTTGATTTGTAACTCACGGAAGGTGGATAACGAACGCGAAATGATTGAAGAATTGGCCCGCCAGTTGGGAACCAAAATGATCCACTTCGTACCGCGCGACAACATGGTTCAACGTGCCGAAATCAACCGCAAAACGGTGATTGACTACGATCCAAAGCACAGCCAGGCAGACGAATACCGCGCTTTGGCCAAAGCCATCAACGAAAATACCCAGTTTGTGATTCCCAAACCGCTGGCTATGGAAGAACTGGAAACCCTGCTGATCGATTTCGGAATTGTGAACTAATGACAGGCAGAAGGATATCAGGCAGAAGGAAAAAAGTCGCAGTGTTTAGTAGTGGCTTTTTAAATCATCAGTCCTTCAGTCCATCAATCCTTCAGTATTTCAGAATGAATAAAAAACCAAAAAAGATAGGAGAACCAAAAAATGTTAATGATAAGAGCAATTGTACGTCCTGAAAAATCGAGTAAAGTATTGAAGGCCTTGTTTGAAGCCGGATACGTGGCAGTAACAAAAATCCCGGTGGTGGGTCGCGGTAAACAGCGCGGTATCAAAATCGGCGATGTAACCTACGACGAGCTTCCGAAAGAAATGTTGATCATGGTAATTAAAGATGAAGACAAGGATTTTGCAGTGACCACCATTATGGAAGCTGCCCGCACCGAGCCTAAAGGCGCCTTTGGCGACGGTAAAATTTTCATCACGCCGGTTGAAGAAGCCTATACCATCAGCCGCGGAACCAAAGAATTATAACCCGAAAAATTTCAGGATATGAAGCTAATCATGGCCATTATACGCATCGACAAGATGAACGCAACAAAAAGAGCTTTATCTGATGCTGGACTTCCTTCGATGACTGCCACCGGAAAAGTTTTCGGACGTGGCAAAGGGCTTTGGGATGCCAAAGTACTCGAAGGTGTAAAGAAAGATCTTCCTGAGGCACTGGCTCATTTGGGTAAAGAACCGCGTCTTCGTCCGCAACGGGTTATTACACTTGTTGTTACCGACGACAAAAAGGACAAGGCGATTGAAACCATCATTGAAGCCAACCAGACTCCCGAACCGGGCGACGGCAAAATTTTCGTCATCCCGATGATTGATGCAGTAAAGGTGAGAACCGGGGAAACCGGCGATGTAGCACTCGATTAAATTTTACGATTATGCCAAAAAGATTCGACTATAGCAAAGGGTTGCCCGACTCAATCGTGCTCAGGGAAGAAATCCTGAAAAAATATCCGCCAAAACTGGCAAAAAAACGGGCTAAAGCCATCGTGATCAACGATCCTGATATCGAACAGGAAATTATGGCCAACGTGCGCACCGCGCCGGGTATCATCACACAGCGTGGTTGTACATACGCTGGATGTAAAGGGGTAGTTTTGGGCCCGACCCGCGACATTATCAACCTGGTGCACGGACCAATCGGCTGTAGCTTCTACGCCTGGCTGACCCGCCGTAACCAAACACGGGTTCCTGAAGGAGGCGATAACTTTATCACCTACAGCTTTTCTACCGATATGCAGGACGAAAACATCGTATTTGGTGGTGAAGCAAAACTAAAAGAAGCCGTTCGAGAAGCTTTCGAAATATTCAAGCCAAAAGCCATCGGTATTTTCTCAACCTGTCCGGTTGGTCTGATTGGCGACGACGTTCATTCCGTAGCCCGCGACATGAAAGCAGAGTTAGGTATCAACATCTTCGGATTCAGTTGCGAAGGTTACCGCGGCGTTTCGCAGTCGGCCGGTCACCACATTGCCAACAACGGTGTATTTAAAAATGTGGTTGGTTTGAACGACCGTCCACGCGAAGGCAAATTCCAGGTGAACCTGTTGGGCGAATACAACATTGGTGGTGATGCTTTCGAAATCGAGCGCCTTTTCGAAGAAGCGGGAATCACACTGATCTCCACTTTCTCCGGAAACTCAACCATCAAGAGCATGGAATACGCACACACAGCCGATTTGAACATGGTAATGTGCCACCGCTCGATCAACTACATCGCCGAGATGATGGAAGAAAAATATGGTATTCCGTGGATTAAGGTAAGTTTTGTAGGCGCCGAGGCAAGCTGCAAATCGCTCCGGAAAATTGCCGACTTCTTTGGCGATGCCGAACTGAAAGCCAAAGTGGAAGAAATCATCGCCCGCGAAATGACCAAAGTTTCAGCAATAAAAGATAAGGTGAAACCACGCGTTGAGGGCAAGGTTGCAATGATGTTTGTGGGAGGATCGCGTGCTCACCATTATCAGGATCTGTTTACTGAATTAGGCATCAACGTGGTTTCGGCCGGTTACGAGTTTGCGCACCGCGACGACTACGAAGGCCGCAAGGTAATCCCGAACATCAAGATTGACGCCGATACCCGAAACATTGAAGAACTGGTGGTTTCGAAAGACGAAGAGCACTTTAGGCCAGACTTGGTGGAAAAGAAAGCTGAATTGGAGTCCAAAGGTTATCAGTTTAAGGATTACGACGGCATGATGCCTGAAATGAAAAAGAACTCGCTGGTGATCGACGACGTGAACCACTGGGAAACCGAAAAACTCATCGAATTCTACAAACCCGATATTTTCTGCGCCGGTATCAAAGAAAAATATGTGGTACAGAAATGCGGAGTTCCACTCAAACAGTTACACAGCTACGACTATGGCGGCCCATATACCTGCTTCGATGGAGCAATCAATTTCTACCTCGAAATGGAACGTATGCTGGCAACCAATATTTGGAAAATGATTGATGCGCCCTGGAAAAACGAATCGGAACTGGTAGGAAGCGTGGCCATCGAACAATATTAATAGGAGGAAAAGATATGT
>Ga0209098_1003108_pt1 | contig 14126 bp, 6 predicted proteins | sample AD_JPNHW1_MetaG_FD_184429 | JGI IMG/M metagenome (GOLD analysis project Ga0209098, IMG submission 184429) | Active sludge microbial communities of municipal wastewater-treating anaerobic digesters from Japan - AD_JPNHW1_MetaG (SPAdes) (version 2) | ecosystem: Engineered > Bioreactor > Anaerobic >... | reverse complement strand
GGATGCCCAACTTCCAATAACGCCGGCAGGCAGACCAGTTATTGCAGCACCGGATGCACCGGTAGTAGAATACGTGGTTGTAGTCAGTGCTGTGTTGATACATTGGGTTTGTGTTCCACCAGCGGCAAGGGTTATTGAATTATTCGGTACGGTTGTAACCGTGATATTATTTGAATAGGCAGTACATGTACCAGAGGTAACCCTTCTGACATAATAGGTTGTCTGCGACATGCCGGCAGGTGGGTCATAAGTATCTCCTGTAGCTCCGGCAATAACTGAATATCCTGTTGGAGGAGCAGTACATCCCGAAGTGCACGACATCCACTGATAAGCTAATGAAGGAGAACAAGTTGCCAGTGATGGAGACGTAATGTTTGTTAATGCATTAGGATCTCCACCGGAACAAATACTATGGTCGGACCCGATTGCTCCGGCAGTTAATGCCACTGCTGTAGAAGAAGTATTAATTGTATAACTGCCGCCTGTACCGACATTTCCAACAGTACCCGTTCCTGCCCTGCCCAAGGTGGCTACAGCGCCACCACTGCCTCCGTTAACTGTGATCGAACCTGCTATGGTATTGCTTCCGCAGAGGTTTCTGAATATTTTTATCCTGCCGCCGCCGCCACCAGCGCCGCCGCTACCTTTACCGCCATAATAAGCGGTGCTCCAGTCGCTATATCCGCCATTACCGCCGGTGCCGCCATTGCCGCCGTTTGCCTGTAATGTCCCGTTCATGGTTATGGAACAATCTGCCTTCAGCATGATGCCGCCGCCGGAACCGCCGCCGGCGCCTGATCCGCCGCCTCCCGGAGCAGAATATGTCTGCTCATCACAGCCTCCGCTCAAATCCTCACAACAATCAGCTGAATAGTCATTTTCACCACCCTCTCCTCCGGCACCGCCGTTAGCGCCATTGGCATAAATAGAACCGCTCGAATTTATTGTAAGGTTTTGATTTGCTACAAGTTTTACTGATCCGCCACCGGCGCCGCCACTTTCTCCTGCTGAATAGCAGGTATGCGGGGCTGTATGACTGTAGCAGAAAGATCCCCTGCCTCCACCGCCGGCGCCTGCACCACCTGAACCATACTCAATGGTTTCTGTTGAGGCGCTTCCATAGACTGATGAGGCAGTGCCTCCAGCACCACCAGCTCCTTCAATATAGGTCTGGCAATTGGAATTTCCGCACTGATTGTCATCCGAACCTCCCTGACCGCCGATTTTTCCGGCCCCACCAGCTCCACCATATGTACCTCCGGCACCGCCACCGGCACCGCCACCTCCTCCTACCATCCCACCATCATCGCCAAATGCGCCGCAATCTTGTTTTGAACCATAACCGCGGCCGCCACTAGTCGAACTTCCACCACCTCCGGGACCGGAACCGGCAGATCCGTAAGAACCGCCATCCTGTCCTAAACTTTTGCAATTATCTTTATCCCAACAAGAGGTAATCCCACGGCCATCTGTTGAGCCATCTTGTGCCCATAAGCCGCCGTAAGCCCCGCCTGCGCCACCGCTGTATCCCACACCATTAGCGTCGATAGTTCCGGAAATAACGATGTTATTGGCTTCAATATAAAAATAATGACATTCCGCATCTACACTGGCTGTAACACCGCTGTTGATGGTAAAAGTCCCGATATTTGTATGTGTACCTCCTACTGATGTGCTGGCAGAGACCGTCCAGTCAGCGCCACCATGATCCTGTGTCACGCAGGGGCTGATACGATAAGCAAGATTTCCGCCATTGATAAACGCATCACAACTCCAATTGTTAACGGCCACAATATAGATACCCGAAGTACTGCATAACCAATTAATAGAAGCAGCAGCCCCGGAACAGGACGGCCCGTTATCGTCCGCGGTTGTAATTAAGGAGAAAGATGAATTATAAATCCGCATATACGAGTCTTCTGTATTACTACACAGACTGAAATTATAATTCACTCCTGCCGTTGCCGAAACATAATAATAATAAAATGAGCCGGCTGTATAGGCCTGATTTTGCCATACAGGTGTCGGGGTAATCGTATTACCCGAGCCGCTGCCATAGGAAGCATCGTCGGTACTCCAGTAAGCCATGGTTCCTGAATTACTCAGTGCGTTACAAGAATAATGAGAAGCGGACACATAATAGGTGCCGCTTGTGGTGCAGGTCCAATTCAAAAAAGCACGTGTGCTGTAGCCTCCGTCATCATCATAAGCTATTTGTGTCATACCGGCATCGTATAAACGCAGGTAAGAGTCTTCCGTATTCTGATCCATCGAAAAATGATAGGAATAACCTGCTGTAGCCGTGAAACTCCAGTAAGGAATGGTACCTGACGTGTAAGAGGCATTGGCTGGACTGCAGGTGGCAGGTGAGATAGCTCCCAGATTGGTATTGCCGCAGGCCAGCGAAGTTGCGTAGGTTGTCACAATGTAGCTCGAGCCATTAAACCGCTTCCTATTGTCACTGCCAGAAGTATTTGAGCTTGTTAACCCTACCTGAAAACGATCATTGGCTAATTGAGCTTGTAGGTGAGAAGCGGCAGTTGTTCCAAGACTTGTGGGGCCATAAGAGCCATTGGCGTCAACAGAATAGGAGTTATAATTAGTTCCGGCACCAATATCATTATAATTATTAAGATTATAAGCTCCGTAAGGCCCGTAATATGTTTCCGTTGACCATGTGGAAATTGTTTCAGCTCCACCAAAATCGATATCATTAACCAAACATAAGCTTACGGCAGATATCGATGCCCCGTCATTGATAGTGCTTGTATTAAACTTACCCCAGGCTCGCTGTATTGCAGGGCCTCCACTGTAATAGCCGCAAATCATAATTGCCACATCATCGGAATAAATTCCTGAAGATCCCTGGTACCCTCCTGAAGTTGCATATATAGTTGCATCAGGATCTATTGTAATCGGGAAAACTCTTTTATTTGATGACAACCAACTCATAGGGATAAGTGAAGTAATTAACAACTCATTCCCATTTTGTTGTATCTCATAATCACCAATATGCATATCCTTCTTTTTCCCAGCATCATAATACACTGGATCTGAATAGACAAACATACTCTCACCTGACGAATTAATAATATAAATGAACGAATCCTTTGTTTTATACGACCATCCATCGGGCAAAATGACGGTTTCCTGTAGTGCAAGGTGGCTGGCGCCAGCAGGTACATTGGACAATATTTCCTTACTGTTAATGATTATGTCGTGCTTTTTTCCGCCATTTTCCTGGATAAAACGCACATCTGTTCCGGGAAAACAGTTCTGATAAACAATCTTATTAATATCCACTTGTGCATCTGAAGCTATCACATCGATGCCTCCGCTGATAGTGCCATTAACCATCCAGGAAATCCGTGGGGAGAACCATTCTAAGACCACTTTTCCGCCATATTCTGTAAGAACGCCAGCAGTACTTTTATCGGCATAATAAGTTTTGGTGGTATTAGATATATTACAAAATGGAAATTCCTGATGAGAGGCAGTATTGTTCGGCAATATTTCTTTCCTGATAGTTTTCCATTCCCCACCCTCCTGAAAATTTAAAGGCATACCTGCTGTAATAACCGCATCAATGGTACCGTCAGCATTAAGGAAATGCTTCGATGTCAAATCTCTCAAAGAAATAACTTCATTTGCGGGAGATCTGCCTTCATAAATACCACCTTTCCCATAGTCAAGCACAGAAGTTATCGCATCAAAATCGATTCCGGCAGCCATACGGTTTTTGCTTTTTCCCGTTGCAATTTCTTCCAGGCCGTATTCTTCAGGATGGTCATTTACCCATTGTTCTTTTTTCGCTTCATAATCAGGATCGTTGGGGTCAGCCAAATAAAACTGTGGTTGTTGCGACACCTCACCATTATTAGAACCAAAACTTTCATCAATATGCGTTTGAAGGGTGTATTCAGTTTTTCCCAAACCACCGGTCTTGCCATGAAGGCTGTTTCCACAATTTCCGGCTTGCTGCGATTTGGCAGTATTAACGGAAAAAATAAGCCATACAAATACCAGAAAAATTCTTTTGGCTAAACTCAAATGTTGCCATTTTTTAAATTTAAATGTAAATTTTATCATGTTTTTGGGTTTTAGTTTTCAATTCACTTTTTTCAGGATTTATAACATCATTAAGAAAAACCAGCAAGATGGACGCTATAAAACTTAATGCAGACAATATTACAAAAATTCTGTAATATATCAAAATTTTTTTAACCCAAATAACATCTTCTTACCTGGCCTATATTTTTGCAACAGAAACCCACTAAAACAACAACATAGAAACAATATGATTTTATTATCTATTAAAAATAATATAAAAATTTATTAACAAATAATACTTTTTTATAAGCCCAATGGGTATTTTTTAACAATCACAAAAAAAAATTACCCGCTTTCGGCGGGTAATTTTTAGAAATAATATGGGTTAAAACTAATGAATCATTTTTAATACCATACACTTTGATTTATTGGAGCCTGTGAACTCCAACTTGAAGGTGTACATACCGGCAGCCAGATTTTCGGAAGAAAATTCGGCAAGGTGCTTGCCCGAGAGCTGTGATTCGCTGACCAGGGTGGAAACTAATTCACCTATGGCATTAAAAACATTGAGTTTTACAGTCCCATCCTCTGGCAATGTATAGGTTAACGTAGCATTATCACTGAAAGGATTGGGATAAGCAAGGAATTCAAAACCAGGTTCAGTATCTTCACCCTGAACAAAAATCTTTGGCATAAAAAGGTAAGCATCATTATTTGTCATACCATACTGGTCTGCAATCAGGCCTGTGCCTTGTAAATCAAATTCAAGCGCCCCACGTTCAAGGTTTTGCAGAGACCTGAAACCCAAGCTAATCATTTCATCATTGGCATCCACATCATAATTTGAGGTGGTGGCATACACCACTCTGATAACACCCTTTTGATCGGTTACCAGCAGGTCATTGTCGTCGGTGAGTATTTCCTCAAATGCAGGATTGATTTTTACGGGGCCGCATTTTTTTACCGTGTTTGGCATATTGGCACTAACCAGTTTAAATTTATCGGCAGGATAATTCAATTCCAGTCCAAGAGCTGAGAATTCATTTATTTTTGTACTGATTCTCAAGGGAACTTCAAAATAACCATTATTATTAATTGTCAAATTATCAAATGATTGGGTTATGATGTTTTCGTCAGGCAAAGCTTTTGCCATACTCCAGGTGGTTGTTGAATCTTTATACTTGGTACTGGAAGCATCATAGTCACCATAGCAAACAGTTTGTAATGTAAGATTCAAATTTGCATTGTTTACAGTAACCAAAGTATCAAAGGCAACCCAGTTTCCTTTCGGGAAATTGGCACTTGGAGTATAAGGCTGGCCGATTTTCGCTTTTACCCTGGCCACATCTACTGCGTTGATAGTACCGTTATTATCCACATTTCCTGCTTTTTTGTGCTTTTTAGTAAAACTTCTTGATGGATCAATCAAGGTATCGAAGCCCACAAAATATTTCAATAAAGCCACATCAATAGCGTTTACCTCGTTGCCAATCTGCATGGTATCAACCGTATATTTATCATAGGACAAAATATAGCTGCCATTGATCACATTATCCAGATGGAAAATTCCTGCAGCATCGCTGGTATCGCTTTGCAGTTCAACACCAGCGGGGTAAGTCTTCAGTTTTACAATCACCTGGCTGATATTATATTTAACCGAGCTATAGGATGGGAATGCAGGCGCAGGGTTTCCGGGAAAAGCTTTAGCAAGATATCGGGTTTTGCCTGCCACGGTAAACGCATATCCCACAAACACTGTTACGGTGTCGGTGCGTACACACCCATTATTGTCAACGGTGAGTGTATAAGTTGTGGTAACAGATGGAGATGCCAGTGGCGTACTTATTGAAGGATTATCGAGCCCTGTGGCAGGTGCCCAGGAAATAGTGCCAGGCCCTGAAATAGCATCACCTATTTGTACCGGAGTGTTATAATAAGTAGTTGTAGTGCCAGCTTCAGCATTAGGAATAGGACTGATTTGCATTGTAATAATATTCGACATCGCCGGATTATTTAAAATACAGGTTTCGTTTGATGTAAGGCGGCATTGAATTTCATTTCCGTTGCTGAGTAATACGTTGGAGTATGTACTGTTAGTTGCGCCGCTTATTGGATTACCATTGAGATACCACTGATACGCGGGGGCTGAACCACCGGCAACCGGTGATGATGTAAATGACACCAAAGAGTGAGTACAGGCCGGATTATCATGGGCCTGAATTGTGATACCCGCTGAATAAGTTGGATTAACAGTGAGTGATGCCGCGTTAGAGATGGCAAATAATCCGCCATTATTTCGGACTACACACTGGAACTGGCATGTATTGATTGACAATGGCGTATTGGAAATCTGCAGGGAATTGCTGGTAACGCCTGAATAAGTTGCATCATTTACCAGATCAATCCACCCACTTCCACAGTTTATCTGCCACTGATAGGTGATAATACCCATGCCGGAGGCAGTGATACTAAAGGAGCTTGGATTACCTTCACATATAGTCGCATTGGATGGTTGATTGGTAATTAAAGGCGGCGACAAAGAAACTACAGCAAAATAGCTGCTTGTTGCAGCGAAATCAGTAACTCCGGCAACCTCATAATACCAATCTGTTTGCGGAAGATTGCCAATAGCACCGGGAGTCCCCGGCAAGGGTGTCCAGGTACTACTGATATTCTGCCAGATATGGGCTGAAGTACTAATAAACGACGTGCCTTCATCAGCGGTATTCCAACCTAAGGATAGGGAGGCATTACTTCCTCCGGCCGTACCTTCTTTCACAATCCAGGTATGCTGAACACAAAAGTTATCTATTCCCGTGGTAGGATTCAGTCCGCTTTCCACACGCACATAAAAATCGTCCAAAATCCCAGTATTTCGTATAACTGCCGGTTTGTAACTAGTTACGGAGTTGCCTACCGGAAAAACAAAATTTGCTGCCAGCGGTACTGATTGTTTTACCAAACTACCTGAACCATTGGTAACAAGATATTTTGTATTATTCGAATTGGCTATCGTTGCATTTTGCAATAAGGTAAGATTGTAATTTGAAAGCAAAACCTTATTTGCATTCAGGGTTAAAGAATTTGCAACAGCAGCATTAACCTGCAGGGTTTTATTGCCTGTCCCATCAACAATCAAATTATTAAATGTGGTAGGCACCGAGCCGCCAATATTCTGAGCAGCACCAGTGAGGGTAACATTACTCGAAACGCCCGAATTAAATGTCAGGTTATTGGTAAAGTTGCCGTTCAGTTTTATGGAGCCATTGTTATTAACCGTGCCGTTCACATCATTTTTGAAATCCGTACCGCAAATAATGTAAACCCCTGCATCGTTGGTAATGGTTGCGTTATTGACAATTTGTCCATAAGTAATCAAACTTACAACAGCAAGTGTCAAAAAAACTATTGACTTTTTCATGGTTTTATTTTTTATTTATATTATTTTTCAAAATTAGTTCAATTTTTTTATAATTACCATTTCCCCCGGGGCTTTTCTCCCTGTTGATTTTCTTCATCAATAAGCTGTGAGTTAATAAAGGATTTTGGAATATAATACTTTCCCGGTTGGAGCAATATTTCCACAAAATCTTCGCCAGGATTTTGGTTTTTCACAGCATACCCTATAACCGGCCCTGGTTTTGTAGCTTTTTGTCCCATCCCTGCTTGGGCCGAGCTGGTGATAAAATCACCTCCTTTGATTAATTGATCGGAAGCAATAAGTTTTACTTTTACCCTGCCCGCCAAAGCCACCGGAGGCCCTTGCTGAGATGAATTAAGGACCACAGAAGGATTTTCGGAAATAACACCTGCAATATGATCTGAATAAGGTTCGTTACACTGAACGTATTCGTTATCGGTACCGGGTACGTAAGCCACCACAATGCCAGGGTCAACAAAACCTTTGTATTCAAGATGTTCAGCAAGGTCGCCGACAGCGGTGGTGTTATTAGCATATATCCGTCCTGATGCAGCAATATCGCCGGTTTGCAAGCCTATTGAATACTGATAATACACGGTAACTTTCATATTGTAAACATACAAATAATCACTGCCGCCCAAAGTTGGATATTCGTCGTAAGTTCTTATATACACATAATTGGAGCCTGAAGCAGCCGTTAGCGACATGGTGCCGATCCAGTGCCAGTCGATGTAGTGATAACCATTGTTGACTTCCGCCCACCATCCATAGTAGGATGCCCCTGTGGCGCTTGAGCCTACACCGACCCAGATACCGTGTTCCTCGTTTCCGTCATCATGTGCTCCATCACATTCCCAGGCAAGTTTAGTGATAGTGAGCGATGTGGCACCTGTAGGAATGGTAATAGTACCTATGGAACCAGAATATCCATAGTTGTCAGTATTAGCATTAGTAAGGGTTGAATTATATGTTAATGTCTGTTTTCCATACCTTGTGGTTGAGCCGTTTGTAGCAGATCCGGCAAGAATATATCCCGAAACTTTTGCATTGCCGCTTACATCAAGCTTTTGTGTTGGCGCTGTTGTGCCTATGCCAACATTGGTACCATCATTATACAATGTACTGTTAGCAACCCATGTGGTCCCATTATGTCTTAATGTCTGACCCGAAGTTCCGCTAACCAAAGGGCCGGTGGCTCCTGTTGCCCCCACAGGGCCTTGTATGCCTTGAATTCCTTGCAGACCCTGGATACCCTGGGGACCTTGCGGGCCCTGAGCGCCGGTAGCGCCAACAGGCCCCTGAATACCCTGTGGACCGATGGCCTGCACCCAATTTGTTCCATTAAAATACCAAAAGCCAACAGCTCCTCCAGTCATGGAAGGATTCGTATTATATACCAATAAGGATACTGCCGGGCTTGGAATGGTGGTTACATCGGTGGTTGAATTCAACGAAACTCTTGGTATTAAAAGTCCTTTCGATGCGCTGCTCACATCCAGCATGGCTGAAGGGTCAGCTGTAGTTCCGGAAGCATTAACAGCAACGCCCTGCTGACAATAACCCTTTAATGATAATAACATAAAAAAGGCAACAATAAGTGAAATTGCAGTCTTTCCAATAATGATTTTTGTTACATTAGTAATCTTTTTCATTTGTAGAGTTTATGGCATAAATAACATAAAAAAAAATTTAGTCAAACTTCTGAAATACTTAAAAATTATTTCTTTTTAAAATCCTCACTATTCTGCCGTTCTATTTTTACTTTTAAAACAACGACATACTGAAACTCAGCATCCGTACTGGATTTGGATTTCACAATGAACGAGTTTTTTTCTTTAACAGCAATATACAATTCTTTATAATCTCCCAATGGAGTTAAAACGACAGTATAATCATTTACTGCAAGATCATTTGCTAACTTTACCACTGCTTCCCCGCCAACTAACTGGGCACTTCCGGCATCAACCAACCTTACACGTTCCATTGTTTGGGTAGTTTGTGCCAAGCAGGTAACAAAAAAACCCATAAAAACTAAAATTGTTATAATTTTTTTCATCTGTTATATTTTTTAATAACCAAAAAAACAATAATTTATTTACAAATTAAACCTGATATCATAGATCAAATTGGCTGAAAAATATATTTCAGTATAAAAACTGAACTAGTTTTTTAATACATAAATAACTAATACCCCTTCGTTAGCCTGCGTTGAATTACCTCCAACAGTAACTATAGAACCGGGACCGTAAGCGTAATCTAACATTAATGCCCTGACATCAAAAGTATAAGAACCAGCAACAGGAATAGTGTATCTTGCTACGGATGCAAAATTTTGCCATAACGTATTACCCCAATACCTGTCTAATGTAAATCTGACGTATCCGCCTATGGCAAGCATAACTCCGTTAACAAATGGAGCTACATCCACATCCGCTTGATCAATTGTTTCCAAGTATGCATTACCGGATAACTGAATAATAACCCTGTCACCGACAGCAAGATTGTTAATAGTGATACTTTCGCCGGTTACTATTTGCCAGGAAGAAGTTAATGTAATACCTGCAGTACTTTCAACGCTATAAATGTCAGAAGCAGTAATAGCCCCTGCCCATGTGGGGGCTAATCCGGTTCCGGACGATTTGAGCACCTGGCCAGCATTTCCAGCCAAACCAGCTGGCATCAATGCTCCAGAAAACTTAACATTTCCTGCAACGTCTAATTTCTGGGTAGGGCCTGTTGTTCCTATACCTACATTAGTTCCGTCATCATAAATTATACTGCAGGTAGCTGAAGATCCTGTTGATTTCACAACATAATTGGCTAAGCCGCAACCAACTGGACCTGCCGGTCCAGTAGCACCAACAGGACCTTGCGGACCCTGTGCTCCGGTAGCTCCAACATTGCCTTGAGGACCTTGTGCGCCGGTAGCGCCCGTGCCTCCAGTGGCTCCCACAGGGCCTTGTATGCCTTGTAAACCTTGAGGGCCAGTTGCGCCCTGAATACCTTGAGGGCCGGTAGCACCAACATTGCCTTGAGGACCGGTATTTCCCTGAATACCCTGTAGGCCAGTAGCACCGGTATTTCCATTAACGCCCTGTATTCCTTGTAAACCTTGAGGGCCGGTAGAACCCTGAATGCCTTGCGGACCCTGTGCTCCGGTAGCGCCAACATTGCCTTGAGGTCCCTGTGGGCCGGTAGCACCCGTACCTCCAGTGGCTCCCACAGGGCCTTGTATGCCTTGTAAACCCTGAGGTCCTGTTGCGCCAGTATTTCCATTAACGCCTTGTATTCCCTGTAAACCCTGAGGTCCGGTAGGACCCTGAATGCCTTGCGGACCGGTAGCACCAACATTGCCTTGAGGACCTTGTGGGCCGGTAGCACCAGTATTTCCATTAACGCCTTGTATGCCTTGTAAACCTTGAGGTCCGGTAGTACCCTGAATGCCTTGCGGACCGGTAGCACCAACATTGCCTTGAGGACCTTGTGCGCCGGTAGCGCCCGTGCTTCCAGTGGCTCCCACAGGGCCTTGTATGCCTTGTAAACCCTGAGGACCGGTAGTACCCTGAATGCCTTGCGGACCCTGTGCTCCAGTAGCTCCAACATTGCCTTGAGGTCCCTGTGGGCCGGTAGCACCTGTATTTCCATTAAGGCCTTGTATGCCTTGTAACCCTTGAGGGCCGGTAGGACCCTGAATGCCTTGCGGACCCTGTGCTCCGGTAGCGCCAACATTGCCTTGAGGACCTTGTGCGCCGGTAGCACCGGTATTTCCATTAACGCCTTGTATGCCTTGTAAGCCTTGAGGGCCGGTAGGACCCTGAATGCCTTGCGGACCCTGTGCTCCGGTAGCGCCAACATTGCCTTGAGGACCTTGCGGACCGGCAGCACCCGTGCCTCCGGTGGCTCCCACAGTGCCTTGTATGCCTTGAATGCCTTGAATGCCTTGCAGGCCCTGAGGGCCGGTAGCGCCAACAGGTCCCTGAATGCCTTGAGGCCCTAGTGCCTGAACCCAATTTGTCCCATTAAAATACCAAAAGCCCTCAGCTCCTCCAGTCATGGAAGGATTCGTATTATAAACCAATAAGGATACTGCCGGACTTGGAATGGTGGTAACATCGGTAGTAGAAGCCAAAGATACCCGGGGAATCAAAAGTCCTTTGTTGGAGCTATTCACGTCTAACATTGCGGAAGGACTTGCAGAAGCGCCGGTAGTATTTATTCCAACCCCCTGCTGCGCCTTGGCACTATAGACTGAAATCAAACACAAGAAAAAAATTAACTTTGCAGATAAACGAAATATCCAATTTTTCATTCTAATTTTCATTCTAATTAATATTTGATGGATAAATAGATTTTAGATAATATATTATTAAAATTTGTAATTATCAATATTTTTTGTTTCCTTTTTTTCAGGTACCGTTCTGGAGGTATTTTTACTACCCTTAGTATTATTGCCAACAGTGCCGGCGTTTATTGCCGGTGTGATTTCTTTTTCGGATTTTATCAGTTTTTCAGGGTCAGGGGCTCTCTCAAAACGGAGGTCCTGGTATTTTGAAATAATAGTTCCATTTTCATCATAATCATCAGCACGGTTGGCAACAATAGACCAATGAAATGACACATCGGACTGTCCACCCTGCAATTCAACCACATCAAATCCTGTTTGTGTTTCGTTGGTGGTGTAAACACCTTTACAATCTCCTTGGAGCTGGATGAATACCCTTAAAGGATGATTCTCATCAACCACAATATTTTTTGCAAAAATTGGGTCAATTTGAATATGAGCCCTGCCATTGGCCAATTTTCCCGAACCATAATCCTGAAAATAAACTTCCGGAGTTTCAGGGCAATGCAAAGTAACCATTTTCCCTTCGGTATCTTTGACAATGGTTGATACGAGACCATTTCCATATACCTTGTATGCAGTGGAACCATTATAATAAGCCACACGCGCCCAGTTGCCAGCAGCTTGTGAATTAGCAAAATATCCACCTGTGAGAGTACCGGTTGTATTTGATGCAAATCCAGCCGCACCGATAGTTGTTCCTGTAAATGAACCGCCGCTGCCGCCCGTTAACAAGGTGCCGCTAACATTATTCCCTGCACCAAGGACCCCTGTACCGGCAGTGTTATTATTTTGGCCGCCTACACCAACGCCAGAACTCTGCGAAGTAAGGCCAAAGACTCCATACCCGTTACCTGTGCTGGCTGCTGCGTTATTAACCGCATAAAGCCCATCCCCGGTTGTGGCCGTTGCCACAGAATATGTTCCTGTGTTAACGCCAGTAAAAGCGCTCCCGCTTCCGGTGGTCAACACTGATGCGGAAGACACCGCGTTTCCGGTGCCAATCACTCCTGTGCCAGCGGTTACGTCAGTAGCGTGGCCGTACACACCTTTGTTTATGCCTGTAAAAGCCCCGCCGCTGCCATCAGTCATTGTGTATAATGTGGTAATATTATTTCCCGCACCAACAATACCCGTACCATTAGCAGCATTTGTTCCCAGTCCGTAAACGCCATAACTTAAACCGGAAAAGGCGCCTCCGCTGCCATTGGTCATAACCGAGGGAGTAACATTGTTTCCTGCACCTATCACACCTGTACCATTAGTACCGGTAGCTCTTCCATAAAATCCTTCGCCGTCAATTGCCGATGCCGTACCATAAGCACCGGTATTGATTCCGGTAAATGCCCCGCCGCTGCCATTGGCCAGAACAGTGGGTGTAACGTTGTTGCCGGCGCCTATAACGCCTGTTCCAGTAGAAACATCGCTACCCTTGCCATAAACACCACTCCCGCTTGCACCAATTCCAATGCCGTAAACACCATCACCATTAGCGTCGGTGGCACGACCATATACTCCTGTGGTTAATCCGGTAAAGGCACCGCCACTGCCGGAAGTAAGGTAGGAACCAGCCGTATTATTGCCAACTCCAAACACTCCGGTTCCCGAGGTATTTGCATTAAAGCCATATATACCAAAGTCTGTAGCCGAAGAATTGACACCTAATACTCCGCTTCCACTGGCAGTAACAACGTGTAGTTTTGCTGTAGGGCTTGTAGTGCCAATACCGACATTGGTAGCATTATCAAAAATCTGGCTGCAGACTGCTGTTGTGCCATTTGATTTGATAACAGTATTAGCAGTAGTACACCCAACCGGTCCGGCCGGACCGGTTGCGCCAACGGCACCAGGAACACCCTGAGGACCAGCCGCGCCAGCTGCGCCAGCAGGGCCTTGTGGACCAAGGGCCTGAACCCAGTTGGTTCCGTTAAAATACCAGAAACCCACGGCTCCACCCGCCATTGATGCGTTGGTATTATAGACCAGCAAGGATATGGCAGGACTTGGAATGGTGGTTACATCTGTGGTTGAAGTTAGTGAAACACGCGGAATCAGCAATCCTTTTGAAGAACTACTGATGTCAAGCATGGCTGAATTATGGGCAGCCGCCCCGGTAACATTAATACCAACACCAAGTTGTGCAAAACCCTCGAAAGAAACAAACAGTCCCAAAATCATTATTATCACTGTGATTGATAAATGATTAGTTTTTTGGTACATGTTTTTATACATTATTTTCATTATTCTAAAAATTGATGAATATTTATTCTTACTTATTTAGCAAAAATAATTAAATTCTTTTATTACAAGAAT
>Ga0209098_1003106_pt1 | contig 14129 bp, 18 predicted proteins | sample AD_JPNHW1_MetaG_FD_184429 | JGI IMG/M metagenome (GOLD analysis project Ga0209098, IMG submission 184429) | Active sludge microbial communities of municipal wastewater-treating anaerobic digesters from Japan - AD_JPNHW1_MetaG (SPAdes) (version 2) | ecosystem: Engineered > Bioreactor > Anaerobic... | reverse complement strand
AATGAATTAGGAGGTGTAGTCGCCCGAAAGTTCGAGGGCAGTGCTGGTCTGCTCATTCACCTGGAATTCCTTTTTGTGGATGCTGCGCACGCGGCAACCTGCATCCCACTGGGTCCAGAACTGAACAATGTTGGGGTCTTCGAAAGGAGTGCGAACCTGGCAGAAGTCAACATCGGACTTGGTGTTCATGCCGAAATCGAGGTTGCGGGGTTTGCAGAGCATGAGGCGGCTTCCGGTACCGAGGGCGGTTTCGGAAATAATCCTGATGTTGCTCTTGGTTTCGCCGTTGAGCTGCCGAGCAAACTCGTCGAAAGCCATCACGTTTTTATATGCAATAGCGTTCTTGAGGGCATCCATGGCGTTGAAAAGGGCATCGCCGGTGATGTACAGAACGGCGTTTTTGCGAAGCGAAGGATGAGCCGAACGGATGAATCCGACCAGGTTATCCCATGCCGAAGTATCGGAACTGGATGACGGAGCCGACAAAGCGCCTGAATTTACCAGGTTACCTTCTTCGGTAGCAATTTCACCGGTAATTATTTTAGCTGCGACCTGTGTGTAGAATCCGTCGAACATATCGACAGGACTGAGTCCGGCATCATCGCGTTCACCATAAAACAGGTAATCGATGATATCTTCGCAGATGGTCTTCAGCTTTGCACTGATGATCTGTACTTCGAGCGGGTGTTTTTTAAGCTGGTTGTCGATCTTTTGGTCTTCAACGCTGTTAAGGATGAGTTTCGAGTCCTTGTATGCCTGGATGTGCTCCTTCAGCGCGGCATACGAAGTAACTACTTCGAGAGGAATTTCTTTGATTTTGCCAACTTCGCCGGCATATCCGATGGTACTGTTGGCGTTATAAGGACGGGCAAGGCCTGCCTTACGCTGGAACTGCATAAGGATATCCTTGGCAGCGATTTCCATTTGGTTGATCTCGAGAGCGGTGAGCGTTTCCTCAAGCATCATAAACGGAAGCGTTTGCAGCGTTGGATTATATTTTTCGGCTGCTCGCTGAAGAGAGGTTACATTAACAAGTGACATGGTAGCTGTGGATTAAGGTGTCTGAAAAATTATTTTCCGTTTAGATAATCGATACGCTCCTTCATGCTCATTCCTTCGAGCATATGGTTCAGATCGTCTGATTGTGCGGCTGCATCGTTTTCGACCTTTGCAACAGCGGGATTCTCGGCCGGTAGCCGGCGGGCTTCGGCAAGTTCGGATTCAAGCTCCGAAATGCGGTTCTGGCTTGCTTCGAGCTGCGACTGCAATTCGGTATTGGCAGCTTCAGGCTGGATGGCTCCTTCGGCGCTGGTACCTGATGGATCGGAGATGCGACCTTCAAGCTGTTCCAGTTGTTCCTGGGAGAGCATAAGGCCTTCTTCACCTACTTCAAGGTTTTCAACACCTAAAACAGCCGATAAACGTGGAAGTTTCATGGCGGTAGGTTTAATTGGGGTATGAATGAGTTGTATTTTGCGTTCTTCGGTGAGCTCCTGGGCCCGCTGAATAGCTATGTCGAAATTGCCGATCTCGTCGATAAGGCCAAGTTTAAGCGCATCTCCGGCGAAATACATTTTGCCGGTAAATACATCCTGTTCGGTAACCGCAGGGCGGTTAGCTTTTACGGCATCGATAAAGAGATCGGCCAGAGGGTTAAGGCTTTCTTTCTTTATGGCTTCGTAGTCACCTGTCAGCGCGTCCATGAACGGCTTATTCTTATTTCGGCTCTGGTCGGCAACAATGCGGTGGAATTTTACTCCCTTGGCTTCCCACAAGGGTTGCATATCCTGGAAGCTGATCATTACGCCGATGGATCCTATCTCGGTGGTTACGTTCTGGGCCACCACGCGGCTGGCAGATGTACCAATCCAGAGTGCGGCGCTGGCCATTAGTCCGTCAATGAATGTTACCACCGGCTTTTCGGCTGATTTTACAATATCGGCAAAAGCGGCAGTGCCGTCAACGGTACCACCCGGTGAATCGATATAAAGAATAATACTGCTTATGTTAGGATGCTGATCGGCTTCCTGCAGGCGCCTTCCCAGTGTGTTCATGCCGGCAGTAAAAACGCCGCAGTCGTCTTCGTCTTCCTTCATGAGGGGACCGATGACCGGTATCACGGCAATGCTTTCGCTGGGTGCGTCGTCGTAACTCGAATATCGGCGTGATTCTCCGGCTATCGAAACAGCATAAGGAAGATGGGTGGTTTCTTCAACCGGTTCAGGATCTTCGTCCAGTTCCATCCCGTTGATCATGCCTGCAATTATGCCGCCGTTGGCAATGGCGTAGCGTTCATCAATAGCCCATGCCTGGCGCAGAATGGCTGATAGTATGCGGAATTTCATTGCAGTGTTACTGGTTTAAACACTGCAATGTTATTACTACCATATAATAAAGGAAAGGACTGAGGCTTGTAATCTATGATGCTGTAGGCTCCTGGTATATATAGCAGGAAGTTTTCAGTTTGCCTGAAAACTGGAACTCATACCCGGGCCTTTCGGCCGGAATTGCTTTAGTACTCCTGGCAAAGTTGAAAATCAATGGTTCGGTTAATGATCCGCCCAGGCGAACTTTACCCATCGCATCCGTAACCTGCACCAGGTATCGGTACGATAGCATTTCTTCCAGGATGCTGAGCATTGAATTATCGATATCAGGGTAAAATCCTTTAATGGTCACGTTGTTAACGCGGCCGGCGGCTGTATCCTCCCAGCTTTCGTCGAGCTGCAGGCTGCCCAACGAGGCATATCCGGTGAACCACTGTTTACCGCTGACCAGCGTTATGGCATCTGTAATGATACCATTAACCGGCAGGGGTATCGAAACGACATCCGTTACCGGGATAAACTTATAGGTTGATGCGCCACCTAATATTTCGTGAAAATCAAAGTCGGTGAAATTGTTCATAGTTACCTATAAAAATAATAAGGGACATAACAGGGACATTTTCCGGGGAGATTTTTTCTCAAATTCTTGACTTTTCCGGTAGTAGTATTTCTTAAGCATCTCGTATGTGATGCTCTTGAAAGTGATGTTGTAATCGCTGCAAAATTGCAGGATGATGTTTTTTATCTGGCCGTTCCGTATCACCTTCCCTTTTCGGTCGAGCAGCGAGTATCGGACTTTGTCGTTCATGTACGACATAAATATATCCTTAAAATGCGCGTCGAGTTGTTTTTCAAATATTGCCTGGTTATCAGGATGCATCCACACGGTGCCTGACCGGATGTCGATAAAATCGAACTCTCTCAGATTAATTTTAATATACTCAGGACCGTCAATGAATTCATGGTCCACATCCTTCGGGCGGTACTGGAGCAACGGACGCATCAAGGCGCCGACAATGTTGCGGGTTGAAGCGGTAACAGGATCCCCAAGTTTACAAGTGAGATATTCCTGCAGGTATGGTTTTAATTTTATGGTGAGTACGTCGCTCATGATGTAAATTTATTACCAGGTTGCTGTGTAGTAAAGGATAGGTATTGGCTTATCATATCGTAGTCGCGATTCCTGCGTATGATGTCGCTATAACCTGGTTGCTGTATTCCGATGATCGGATCAACAATAAAGCAGTTGAAGCGCGGCTGTATTTCGTGCGCCATCCAGGTATCGATATTGCGCCACTTTGAGTGGATTTCTTCAGGTGTATGCTTAAGTATTTCGTCGGCGACGGTTCTGCCGTTATAGATAATGCCATGGTTGCACCATCCATATTGAAGCCTGAACAGGTTAGACGAATACCTGGTAAGGTGCTCGTGAAGCATGGCGCCCAAGTACAAGCAATGCCAGTCATCAGGAAGCTGATTGATGGCTTCGGTTACGAACTTCATATCGTTTACCCGTATGAAGTCGTCTTCGAATATGATGTTCATATCGTTAGCGTCGAACCGTTTCATCACTTCCAGGTGTGATATTACACAGCCCAGCGCTCCGTTCATGTTATAAATAGCCGGGAATCGTTCGGTTTCAACAAAAAAACGCAGCTCGTCGTCTGAAGAGAATGCTTTCCACCGCTCAAAGCGGCTATCGAGGTTTATGCACCATGCTTTCATAACATTGCCTTGTATTTTTCCCGGAAAGAGTTGATACATTCAACCCGCCGGCGTTTATATTCGGCTGTTGCTACCGATGCTCCAATACTTTTTTGTGCATCGTGCAGTCGGTACCTGCATACGGTTGCATCAACGTATCCGCATTTATAGCCTTTGGATAACAGCCTGTAATGAAGCTCCAATTCTTCTCCGGTCCATATGCTTTCATCCATGCCTCCGACAGCTACCAGTATGTCGCGACGATACAGCACGGTGCCGCCGTGGATGGTGTTGCGTTGTAATAGCTGGGTTAGTGATGCCGGTGCAACACTTTTCATAATGTAGTTCTTACGGCCGAAGTTTTCGGAATTGGCACACACGAAATCGTAACTTTCCATAGCTTTCACCAGATGAAACAATCCGCTCACAGTAAGCAAGTCGTCTTCGGCGAGTATTTTCACGTATTTGCCGGTAGCCCGGCGAAGTCCCTGGTTGAAGTTTTTACCGAGTGTTTGGTCTCCGTTGGCAAGTATCACTTCTACCTTTACATATTTTGACGCTTTTGCGCTAGCTACCGCTTCTCGCAGGAATCCGCGGTCGCGGTTGTAAGGTATAATAACAGATACGTCGATCATTGTATATAATTAATTTTCAGCAAAATTGCAACACCCATACACGAAAAAAAAGGGCTATTTTTTCTATTTAATCTCAACTCTTTTGACAGACATACTTAGTCAAAATGTGGAAAATTTTAGTACGCGAGTACTTTCGTACGAAAAAAATAATAATTATTTGATACTCAATATATTGTGCAAAAGTGCCGCGCACGAAAAAGAAATTAGTACTAATTCGTGCATATTCGTGCATTTTTAGTACGAAAAATAAGCCTTGTAATTATTTATATTTCAGTTATTTGCATAAAATAAATTTTAGTACGTACGAATGCACGATTTTTTTCTAAAATTTTAACAAGTATCTTTTTAAAAAGAAGAAAAAAAAATAAAAAAATATATACTTATATGTCTATCAACGCTTTAAATTTTGATTTATGATATTTTGCACCGAAGTACTTTAAGTTAAAGAAAAGGGGAAGCGGGGGAAACCAGCACCGAAAGAGAAGAAAGATATAAGGTATTTCGTGCAAGCTGCTGCCGCGCTTGCACTCATGCATTAAAAAAGCCCGGCAGAGCCGGGCTGAAAGCTTTTTAAAAATCACAGTACCATATCCGGCGTTCGCACCTGCGATATAAGCCGGTTGCTCAAGTGGGTATAAATCATAGTTGTTTTTACTGATTTATGGCCAAGCAATGCCTGTATCAGGTTGATATCGGCTCCGCCTTCATAAAGGTGTGTGGCAAAACAGTGCCTTATCAGGTGTGGATATACCCTGCGCGTAATGCCTGCTTTTGCGGCATAATAATGAATAAACTGCTGTATTGATTTTGCCGAGTATTGAAGCGAAAACTGTCCGTTAAAAAGGTATTCCTTGGGCTTATATGATTGGTAGTATTGGCGAAGGGTAATGAGTGTTTTCTCAGATAATGGGACAAGACGATCTTTCTTACCTTTCGCCTGGCGGATGTGTATCACCATGCGCTGACTATCAATGTCGGTTATCATGAGATTTATCACTTCGCTTTCGCGCATTCCGGTAGAATAGAAAAGTTGAAGTATGGTAAGGTGTTTAAGGTTGGAACATGCGGCAAAAAGTCGGCGCATTTCATCCTGTGAAAGCACATCAGGTAGCGTTTGCTCCCTGCGCGGGTATTGGATATACTTAAATTTAAGCGGATCACGAATCACTTTTTCGTAAAAAAGCTTGACGGACCCTATACGTTGCTTTAGCTGGGCCTGTGAGGATGATTTTTTTAGGTATCCTTTGATTTCATCCTCATTTATTTCATGAGGATCCTTTTCGAAATGCAGTAGAAACTTCCTGGTATGGCTGATATAATTAGCAATTGTTCGATTGCAGTAATTGATCAGCCGCATTTCCGTTTCAAATTTTGACAGGTAATCGTTAGCATTCATAGCATATATATTGTTGATTTATAGGATGGTTCGTACCGCCAACCGTTAGGGTGCATTTTAAGAAACCTTACCAGTAATTAGCCGAAATGATGTTTCTAAAAGTGGAGTTCCTTTTGGCATTTGCCGGAACATTTCAACAGTATCGGCTTGTCTTTTTAAAAGTTCCTGCTTTTCATCGGATAAAGGAATAATAGTTACTCCAAAATCAGGAATTATTGAATCAATAATACATATACCATAGTACTTGTGAATAATTTTATCACCTTTCTGTAATTCGTAAATTTCTTTTGTTTTCATAATAATAAACGCACCCTAACATTAAATAACAGCAAGCGGGTGAACTTGGTGCTACTTTCGGGTTAATGCAGTCCCGCCTGCTGTTATTATTGCCGTTAATGCAGTCCCGCCTGTTGTTATTATTGTCGTTATCTCCCCATCACTTGCACTCATAATACCCTTCCAGGCTTACATATTCCGTGCTCACATTAAGTTCATTGTTATTTATGCAATTCTCAGGAGGTTGTGATTTGGTTGCCTTGGCTATAGGGCGGCAAACGCCATGAAAATTGCTTACCTGATCGTTTATGATCAGCTTATGCTTTTCGGCCGATACCGGATCGTCAACATTCCAGCAATCTTCCCAGGTATTCCATCGAATATCTCCCGGCTGGATCCGGCCGGTGGTTACCATCTCGTAACCCGCCGGCATCGTTGCCATCTGCATATATTGTGTGTGTTCGCTGAACATGCTATGTTATAGTTTTTGTATCCGGCTATAATCCTCACTCCACTTGTACAGGTTGATAATCCCGGTGAAGGTGAGTATGTAGCTCAGGCAGCGGTAAAATAGATGCCGGCTGCCTTGTTTTATGATGGTATCGGCATCGATGAGCGTGTCCGCTTTCATCCGCGCCAGGTACCGGTCGAGCCGGTAAAGGAACGCTTCTTCTTCGGCCGTTAGGCTTTCTCGCCAGGCCATAGCTTCACCCTCCGACGTAAAGAAGAACGTCCTGGGGTGATCCTGTTGAACGGCAGCGGCCGGCTCAATTGCCGGAATGTCGTTAACTACCGAATATGTCGGGAGTGACATGGCTTGCAAATTTATTGTTAGCTACCGTGAAGTACTCGATGCCGCCGGCCTTATCGTCGCCAGGCTTGCCTTCAACCGCTTCCTTCTGCGGGTTAAACAGCAGCTTGCGGAAAGCACAGTAGGCTATGAGTTTCTTCTTGAATTTAAAGGGGTTCACGAACTTTCGCTCGTTTGGGTTCTTTTCCAGAAAGGCGTTGTAAATCTCGTTCCTGGGGATGCGGTTGTTCATGTTTCCTGTGGTGATGCTATCTGGATCTATATCGTCGCCGGTGGAAAAGTATTCGTCGGCCCATGTGAGGAAAGCCTCGCCGATAAACTGTCGGATGCGACGCAGCTCAAGGCGTTCAATCGGGCCTTGTATCAATCCGGTTCCGGAGATTCCCCATCCAAGCCTGGCGGCACGAAAGTACAGCAGCAGGCATGATGCCATAAAGTTGTAAAACAGGTTCCACTGCTTCTCATCCCATTCTTCAAAGAAGTTGATTCCGAAGTCTTCGACCGGTTTGTGGTTATCATTGTAGTAATCACTAAAGGCAATCAGGTGCTGACGGTCCTTAAACGAAGCGCTGTCGCCATTGATGGCGTGGTTGGTTGTAAGGTACAGCTTGGGTGTGTCCTGCTCGCTGAGCGTGTACTTTTTCTGCCCTTTGGTGTTGATGGTTATCTTACCGGTGATCACCGGGAAGAAGAATTCGAAGTCGATGTTGGCGCGGACGTCGTCGAGGAAGATGTTATCGGTTTTCTCCGACACCTCTTCCCAGATGAAAGGATCTTCGGTAAGGTCCTTACTCTTGGCGCCTATGTAAGTTTGCACGATGGCTTTGCCAATAGCAAAACCGAGGATGGATTTACCGGTGCGTCCGTTGCTTTCGCCGATCTCACCGATGCGTCCGTCCATGGCTATCACTGCCTTTTCGCAGCTTTTGTCGCGGTACTTGTGTAGCAGGTACCCGATGGCCGTCATCTTGCTGATGAAATGCAGGTTGGTCTCGAACTGCTGAGCCATGTATTCCTTCGTTCCCGGCCGGGCTTTGTCGTCCTTACGCCAGAAAAATTCCCCGGTGTTGAACAGGAACTGCATGAAGTGGCTTTCGCCGGCTTCGGTCGAAACTACCAGGTCAAACTGCCCATTGAATTCGGCAAGCGCTTCTGCCTTATCCGGATGAGCTGTCATATAATCCTTATCGATGCGCTGCACGTTGATAAAGTTGCTGTCGAGCAGCCGGGCATCGAAGTCGTTGATCTTGTCTTTCCACACGTTGTACTGAAGCTTATCGAGAGGGTATTCCTCGATGCCGTCGGCTGATATTTTCCAGTACTTATCGCGGAAAAAAAGTATCTGGTAGTTCTTATCGGAAAGCTCGAAGCGCGGCTGAATGAAATCGATATTGCCAAGGCTATCGGGGCCAAAATACATCTTGCCGCCCCGATACAACATATCCATCACGTCGACCAGGTCGTTATGCTCCACTATCTCCTTTGTGAATTCCATCATAAAGTCGCGGATCTGGTAAGGTTCATACACATCTACTACCTTATTCTCGATGCGGGCCAGTATATACTGCCGGTTCTGCATCATAAGGCGTCCGAACCCGCGGCGCTTCAAAAAATTGTAGGCGTACAGGTAGCGGAACCTGATATCGCGGCGCACATTCCCGCCACGGTCTTCACGCTCGCTGATATCCCAGTATTGTTCATCCTCCTGCAGGGGCTGTGCCGGCTCAATCTTTTCCTGATCGTTGAAACGCCAGCGATGCTTGCCGATCATGAATTCCGGAAGGCTGATCAGATCCTCTTTATATCGGGTGGCAAATGTTTCGGCCGACTGCAGGTTCCAAAACTCAAGCAGTTTAAGGTCCGATACCGACGAAATCTTATTGATCTGCAGGTATTGCCCACGTCCGTCTTTCTCGTTGATGGCGGTGTTAACATCGTCGTATAGCGCGTTTTCATTCCCGGTCAGGGTATTTGCCAGCAGGTCGTCGATGCCCTTGTCACGCTTTTCGTTTGGCTTCACACAGGCAAAATATATCTCAAGATAGATGCCCATGTTGGTGAACGTCTTGAAATAGTCGCGAAAGTTTCGCACGGCGTAGTAAAAGTTGTACGGGCGTTTATCAACACGGTCGCCAGGGTGCAGGTTGTTGGATAGCGAATCCCAGTCGGCATCCAGCACGAAGATCACTTCCTCAACCTGGCAAGCCTGTATAATGAGCTGAAGGTCGTAAGGCAGGCGGCCTTCGCTGGCAATGTTCTGTATTCCCATTACGCCCACCGACGGCAGACCATGAATGCTGGCTTTGATGGCCTTCTTTTCTCCTTCCTGGATGTATAGCCGCTTGATGATTCGGCGTTCCTTATAGATCCTGCGGAGCTGCTCCGGGATGAACAGGTGCGATCCGGAGCCGTAAGGCGATGAATACTTCATCGGGCGTCCGCCTTTATCGCAGTGCAGGTCGGGATTTTGCCAGCGAACTCGGAACAGGTGCTCCGACTTGGTGCTTTTCGGCTTCTGATACATTACCGGTTTGCCTTCGAGGTCGTAATACCATATGATCATATCGTCGCCGTTGGCCAGCTTGCCGTATTGGTCCTTGGTGCCGGCCTCGAATATGTCGCGTATTACCTCCTTGTTATCGTCCCACACCGTGGCTTTCTGGTCGGATTCCTGTATGCCGGAAGACTTAAGTTGCCGGTCGCGGAAGGTTTCAACGCGGGATTTACCTTTGGCTTGAGGCCCGCGTGGCTTTGGCGTGTCGGCAATATCGATATGGTAAAAGTCGGCAAGGTATTTCAGTGCTTCCGGATAGTTGAATTTCTTCACTTTCATGAGGAAGTCAACGGCGCCATGCCCGCTGAAGTCGCATGAGAAGCACTTGAATATCTGCTTCTGCTTGCTAATCGAAAGGCCTTTTGCCTTGCCTTCCTTACCGCATTCCGGGCATTTAGCGAACCAGCTCGATCCCGATTTGGAAAGCTGTAGTTCCCGGTTGGCGATCTCGTAGAGTTCGGCCGTGGCGATGATTTGTTGTTTTGTTTCTTCTGGTATCACGAGCGGGCGGGTAGCAGGTTAATGGAAAGTTGGTAATAATATGGATTGATTAAAATCCCTCACATTCTTCAAGATCAAACTCATACTCGTAATAAGTGCTTCCTGGGGTAAGTCGGATTACCTCTTCGTTTTTAGGTAAACCGTGTAGATTGTTATGAATAGGAGGCAATCCCTCTACTTTCAATGAATCAAATTCTGAATGCATGAAGGAGATTGATTTAGAAAGATTAAAAAACGGATAATCACTTTCTTCAATCGACTCATTAAAATGCAGTTCTTTCGGCTCACAGTATACATCACTGTCGATATGTTTGGCATATGTATCGATTACTTCTTCCTTGAGAGCATTTTCATCAAATTCAACAACATATACTTTAGTTGTTGTGATTGTGACGTTAATTTTTTTCATGATTAAAACAATGTAAGTTGATATTTCTTCCAGTTTTTCCCGTACTTCTTGCTTTCTGCGTGCTGTTGCCGGTCATGCTTAAGGTGGCAGCGCTGGCACAGAGCCGCAAGGTTTTCTTCCTCGTTATTGTACCGGTCATACGGGTATGATTTTCCCGGAGAAATTCCTTTTGTTCTTGAGTAAGTGGTGATTTTGGCATGCTAATAATCTATTATTAAAAAGTGCCGGTCTTTCCCGGCTGCCACCCTTTCGCGATTTACTTACGTTGCTATTCGGGCAAGGCTACTTTCTCAGATTTTCGGATCGGGTTTATCCTACTCAAATTTGCCGGCTTATCCTTGCTGTAGGCCAGCGAAAAATCCTCACGATGCAACCGCCTCATAGAGGTATTTTTGTTGTTAGGAATTTGTTGCAGGTGGCGGATTCGAACCGCCGTTTCCAGACCGGGTAAACAACTGAAGCGAAGGACAAAGAACGGATAGCCTGGCGTCTTACCTCTGAACGAACCTGCATGTCTTCTGTTTAAATATTGGCTATTTGTTTGAGTTGCTTGCGTATACGGGCGGCTGTCCATACCAGTTCCTCAAGTTTGTCGGTTTGCGACCGGAAACTTTTGTTTCCCGGGCTTGGTAGAATCGCCCGCAGTTCCTGCTCAAGGTTTAGGATGAGCATGGATATTCCGCGATACGACTCGTACGGAATGGTTTGCAGGTACGATTTGCAGATCATCAGGGCATTGCTGCGCCTGGTGGTGATGTAAAAATCAGGCCTGCCGGTATGGTACAGGATATCGGCATGGTTGATATACCTGGTAAGTCCGTCGCGCAGCCATTCTGTTTGTTTCTTCACAGCAAATAATGCGGCTTCCGTCTGCTTCAGGTACGACCTTTTTTCTTCACAGGTATTCCCGTGAGCATCGGTGTATGTTACTACCACCTTAAAAAATCCGTTGTCGGGTGTTATTTCTGATTTAAACATCATAATTATTTTTAAAGTTGGTTTAGAACATTTTTCAATTCAATGCGGTCGGCTATCTGTTCCATGTCGCTGATGATATCGGCTTTGATGCTAAGCGCCTGACTCCTGTCATGAAGCAAGACACTGTGTCTCTCGGGCTTTATATTCACCTGCTTTAATTCGCGGTCAATATCTTTAAGCAGCCTATTACAGAGATAGAGAACGTGCGATAACTTTTTGTAATCGGCAATGAATTTCGTGTCCATGATCGTCATTTTTCGAAAATGAAAAAGTTATTGAAAGGCGGGTAAACCTCTGATTTATCCTTATAATACGGTACCATATCCTTGTCAATAACCAATACCCGGCCGGTTGATTCGTCGATTGTTTGGATGATACCGTCGATACGGAGATCGAAAACGTAAATGCAGCATCGCTGCCCTTCCTGCATGTTGTTATTGAATTTCATTGCTTTGTAATCCCTGATGGCCAGGTAAGCAATGAAAGAAACAACCGAAATGATAAAAATGATAATGTATATTTTCATGGCTATTTGATTAACTCTGGTTTAGAAATATGGTAATCGTTATTACCCGCCTTTTTCAACTTGTCTTCAAGGCTCTTTTGTGCCTCTTCGGGAGTGCGTCCGTTGAACGGCTGCCTTTTCGGGTATTCGGTCCCGTTTACGAAAATCGAATACGAAATCCAATAGGAGTGTAGTTTCATGGTAACTATTTGATTAAACGGTTATTATAGGCATATAATATCAGTAGTCTGTCGGGATGGGCTCGGCCTGACAAATTCAGTTTATGGTAAATGTTGGTCATGTGGTTGTGGACCGTTGCCGACGATAAGAAAAGGTTATCGGCAATATGCTCTTCCGACATTCCTGTAACAAAAAGCCTTATTATTTGGATTTCACGAACCGATAAAGGAGTTTCCTTGCAGCAATAGATGCGATCGCATTTATGCCTCACCGGGCAACTTACAATTTCCGTCACGAAGTTAAAATCGTCGTCAATGTCAATTCTTCCGTCTTTTGTGGAGAAATTGCAGGCGGAGAACTGGAAGACTCGGAGTCCTGCATATTCGGGTCCATAACCGTACTCATCACATAGAGCCTTATATTTCTGTGGCTGTGAACGCGCGATGGCTGCATCAACTTTTTGAATAAAAGCCGATGACGTTTCATCAAGTCTTTTGTTTTCAGAAATTTCCAGGTTCTCAACTATGAGCATATTCCTGGAATCGTTCCAGTACAGTTCGTATCCCATCACAGATTTATTTTAAGTTCGTTTACAATCGTACTGATGGCTTCCAACTCGATTTCGGAGAAGGAATTATTTTTGAGCTTATTGTAAAATGTCTTTCTGCTGATCTCGAGTTTCTCTGTGATCTTCAGACGAAGATCTTTGGGTAGGTTAGAAATTTTCTGATAGTAGTCTGGGAAGTTCATATTTGCGAGGTATGTCGAATCGGGTAAATATTTGTGTAATTTTGACACCGCTAATGTAATATGAAATTTTACATTTTCGACGTCGAAAATGTAAAATAATTGAAATTTATAATGAGTTCAAATAAAGAAATAGGGGATAGGCTGCTAATAATCAGAAACATGCTGGGTCTAAGTCAGGACCAGATAGCAGATAGGATCGGTATATCAAGAGTGTTGTATAATGAGTATGAGAATGGGAAAAGCCCTATTTCAAAGAAGAGTGTCGAAAAAATTAAAAGAACCCTGAATATTAACGACTCGTGGCTGCTGAACAACCTAGGAGACATGTACATTTCATATCCTGAACAAAACCCGGAAAACCAAATTGCCGAAGAACAATCGGAGGAATACCTGTCAGATGAGATGTTTACTCGCAAAGCAATACTTGACCTGATCGAACAGAATAAATTATTGGTCAAGCAGGTGTCGAAAATGATAAACATGCAATCGGACATGGTAGGTATGCAAAAAGTAAATGCTGACAGCATCAACAATTTCTCAAAATTATTTTCGAAAGGAATTGAAGGGCACGACACCGGCTGAATGAAAGTTGCATACAAGTCAGAAAGCTCTGGTGATGATAAAGCAATTACCGGCTAAATGCATAATGCAGAAGTTTGACGTCTTTAAAAATTGTCATAGAAAACGATTTCTGAGAATAGAAAAAAACAGAACAAAAAAACAGAATAGAAAAGATAGAAAAGATATAACAGACGCATAATCAGCGAATAACAAATCTGTTGAGACTCCCCTACGCTCCACAGATTTCATACAAGCCTACAGCAACGAGGCTTTCAGAATAGAAAATTTCTATTTTATTTTTCTGGAATCAAAATAGAAAAAAGTAGGGGATCCAGGTTGAATACATAAATCGAAAAAACCGGATCACATGCAGAAGAAAATTGCAACTATACCCAAAGTCGTAGAATCACCAGGAGCCTGGTATGTATACTTCGAGGTGATTAATCCTTTCACCGGCAAGATGGTGCCAGTAAAGAAGTACAAGGGATTTAAATCGTGCAAGACCATCGCTGAAAAGCGGGCGTGGGGGAAAAAACTCGTCG
>Ga0209098_1003105_pt1 | contig 14130 bp, 19 predicted proteins | sample AD_JPNHW1_MetaG_FD_184429 | JGI IMG/M metagenome (GOLD analysis project Ga0209098, IMG submission 184429) | Active sludge microbial communities of municipal wastewater-treating anaerobic digesters from Japan - AD_JPNHW1_MetaG (SPAdes) (version 2) | ecosystem: Engineered > Bioreactor > Anaerobic... | reverse complement strand
TCAACCATCTCGGGATAATCGGGCTTTTCGAAAAGAATATCAAGCATGATCTCTTTCTCTTTTTCATCAAGCTGTGAAGTAAAGAATAATTTATAATGTGCTTTAGGAATTCCTGGCCGATAACTACGACGATCATCGAGTTCCCAATGGGTGAATGCAGAATTTTTACAAATATTTTCAAGGATAGCTTCAATATCTTTTTGACCAGCAAGGCATAAGATGTCAATGTCGGTAGAAAAACGTTTAGGCTCCGGAAGCAGTAATAATAGAGCTGTGCCTCCTTTGAAAACAAAATTCAAGTTATTGATGACAAGCTGTTCAAGAAGGGTAAAAGCAAAGATAACAAGCTCAACAAGATTGGGATCGGCCTTGCCAGTAGTTTTACTTTGCAATAAAATCCATTCCTTAGTATATGATGCATTGGTTATCATGGTATCGTAATATTTAGAGACAGTACTTTTGTGATATATTCCAGCATTTCTTTTTCCCGCGCCCTGCGCCTTGCATAATTTATAAGAACAGATGTGCTTATTGCATAAGCGCTAAAAGCTTTACGAAAAATGTTTTTAAGTTCAGAGCCCTGAAAGGAATTGAATAAATCCTTATCACAAAATAAATCAACAAGTATTTTTTCGAGTTTGGGGATTTTTAACTTTGTTACAGGATGAACCGGAGATTTTGTGATGAGTGCAGTTATAATATAGGTTTCTTTCGCATCACCAAGATAATGAATTAACTCTTTTTTATCTGGTTTGAAGTACAAGTTTTTCAAACCAGTTCCTTTGAGATATTCGAAAGCACTTTCAATAAAATCTTTTTCAACTGCAATAATAACAAGATGACGAAATGCCTGCAAATTGGTAAATTCACTAAGCCAAGCAGTAGACCATATTGTGAAATTCAACTTGTTATAATGCTTTTCAAGTTTTTTATTAATGGATATTATTGAATTATCAACAGAAGGAACCCATTGCGGCTTGTTTTGCAGAGAATATATACCTTGCCCAGTTGCAGTAATAATACCTTTATTTTTTAAATCATAAACCCTCCAGCGAAGTGTAGTGTCTTTCAGTTCTGGATCTTTAGCAAGATAAAATGCACGAATATCATTAATAGTAAAACTTGCTTTTTTACTAAAATGTGCTATAAAGCTGCTAATATCTTTATTATCTGACATTGCTATTAAAAAATTATGACAGCAAAGATAACCAACTTTAGACAGAAAAGCAATAAAAGTGTCAATTGTTTGCGAACCAACTTTTGACATAAATGCTTTATTAGTGTCTATTGTTGGAACTGTAAATTTATGTATACAAATACACCTTTCTAGCTGATTTTTTTAGGCTTTACTTGAGCTATTATTTTGATCAATACTTTTTTCTTTTTTAGTAGCATCTCCCTTTACCTCCCCCGAAAACTGACCAATGGCCTCTTTAAGCTTTTCTGTCAAAGCTTCTCTGTTAACAGGGTCCAATGATTTGAACACTTTATTGATCTCTTTTTGTACCGGATCCTGATCATTTCCGGGATCAAATTTGCGATACATCAGAAACATCCCAACCACGGTAATGATACTGGGCAAAAAGGGCATCAGTTTGTCCATTACCGAGCGTTCCTCCTTTTTATCGGTTTGTGCCAGACCTTTCTCTAATTGCCCACGCAGATAACTGATTTCTTCTTTCATTGCAGCGATCTGTTCATTTTTTGCTGAGAGTTCTTTCTTTGCCAGGTCCTGGGATATTCTTGCTTCGACAACCCCATCAATGGATTGGTTTTGGTTCCTAAGTTTTTGATCAAGAAACTCTGCTTTTTCATCAAAGAAAGCATCCGTTTCCTGCTGAAGGCGTTCGGTTCTTTCAGCAAGATCACGTTCACGCCGGATTATTGCGGATTCTCTGGTAGAAAGGTAATCTTCCAGACTTTTGATCATTTTCAGATGTTTTTCTGGCATCAAATCGACCTCTGCCGGTACTTTTTGTACCTTGTTTTGATCATTTCCGGTGTTTTTTTGATCATTTTTCTGATCAAAATGGTCCGAAAAAAGTTGTTTATTGCAAATTTCAATGATAATATCGCCCAGGGAAGTCTTTTTGCCTAATATTCCGCGGCGTTTTTCCTGTTCCTTCAGCAAAGCTTCGTAGAATTCTTGTCCTGCTTGTATGCGAATGTTGGTTGTTTCCATGTTAATTGGTTAATGAAGGATGAGAGCAAGGCCCTCACCCCTCAGAGTTGTAATTAATTTGATTACTCATCATCATCTTCTTCGGCCTCTGTGAGTTCGATAAGCTCGCACACAGCTTGGCGTTCGTCGTTGTCATACTGCACCTCCACCATGATCTCTTCATCTTCGGTGAGGCCGGTGATGGTGTTGTCCAGTTCGTTTTCTTCGATGATTCTGGCAAATTCCACCATGGAATCTGCAGGAACAGTTAAAGTCATTTTTCTCATTTTGTGATTTTTTTGAATTAATAATTAGGTTTATTTGGCCCCGTTTTTATCCGGGGATTGTCTTTGTCCCATTTGTCCCGTCCCACTATGGAATGGTACAAGTGGAACATAATAGCTGCAAAGCCTTCTTTATATATTGAATTATAGCTATTTATCTTCTGTTCCATTTTGTCTCATTTTTAAAAAGGGCATGTTTCATCTGTCCCATTTTGTCCCGCTTGTTCCATTTGTCCCGAATGGGACAAACTCTCCGATGATCTTATCCAGCGATGCACTGTTGTTGGGGGAACATCTAACTGGTCTGCAATTTCCCGGACGGTTGATCCCTGCAGGTTCATTTTGCGGGCGCGGTCCTTCAGTTCTTCTTTGCCGGCAGCCCGGTCCTGGTTAAGGTGTTCAAGTTCGGGTGAAAAGCCCAGGTGCTTGAATGTGAGCATGCACCCGGATTTTTCAATTTCACAACAGATAACATTATCTGTATCATAAAGTATTTCACTGCTGCGGCTAGGCTTCACCTGCTTGATGTATCGGGTACTCTTTCCCTGCACACTCTTGCCGATTGCAGATACGCTATCGGCAAAATTGCTCAGATGTTTGCTACCGGCCAGGTCGTTGATTGTTATGGGAGTGCTCAAGCTGCGCTTAGGTGTGTGTGCAAGCACCAGAATGGAAAGTCCGAATTCGTTTTTAAGTTCGGTGAGCTTACGCATGACATCCAGGGCAACCTGTGTGTCCTGTGTGCTGTAAAAACTTAAGAAAGTCAAATTGTCAATGATTAACACCTGGGCATGATTTGTTTCAATATCGTGCCTGACCTTGCGAAATAACAGGTCGTTCATTGAGTTCCCGGGATGTTTCATAAGCAATGCATTGAAATCAATAGTGTCAATAAAGAAACCCGGACTAAAAGGATGATCATTACCCTGCTCATCGGAATAACGGTTACGAAACTGGCGATCGGACAACTCAAAATCGTAATAAAGGACATTTAGTGGCTCATGGTCATTATCAAGATGCATAAGAGATTGCCCTTTGCTTAAAGCATCAGCCAGGGCCACGGCCAGAATGCTTTTACCAATGCCGGTATCGGCAAACATCAGGTGTAGTTCATTGCTTTGCCAGATAACAGAAAACAGCCGTTTCACCTCGGGCATATTGCGGGCATCATCCAGACGCTGACAGGCAGAGCGAATAATATTGGCAGAATAGTCATCACAAGGCAGAGATGTAGCCTGTTCGGCTGTCACATGCTTTTTACCATTGCGTTGTTTGATCTCAACCGGAGTATAATATATCATAATATTCCGGGTTTTATTTCGATGTATGAATTGTTGCATACCGGCCCTGGCTTCAGATGGATCATGATACAGTGCGAGTCGATCTGTGGGTCGAGTTTCTCAAGGGCTTTCATCTTCTGCTCGATATCTGCCCACATATCAAATAGGTCAAGACAATCAAGGTCATTGTGAATGTTACACAGATCAGTAATGAGCTGGTTCTGCTTATCAACGAACAATGGATTTGCCTCTTCTTTTTGCGCATACCGCTGTAATTCTTCGCTAAGCTTCGCGATGATTTCCTCTAACCTTGTAAGACTGATAGATAATGTGGCTTTCATCTCAGTACCCTGATTAAATTTCCGACCTGATTTCTTCAATAGTAAGGCGCTTGCCTTTTTTCAGCCAATCATTGAGCTCCGATTTGTGGAAATACAGACGTTTTCCTTTTTTCTCATGAGGAATCAAGCGCCGGAAGACCAGGCCATATATTGTTGCAACAGCACAATCAAGGTATTTTGCTGTTTCCTGTACATTCATCCTTTTATCTGCTTCAACAGGCGCTGCCTTTGTGTTTTCGCAAAGGATAGACTCAATACGTTTTAATCTGAGGTTTACTTCCTGAACAGCTGCGGGAAGTTTGTCGAATGTTAAATTTGTGTCCATGCAAAGAAGTTTAAATTCTTTGCAATATTACCTGATGGTTGGTTGTATTAAGTTGGCTCAACTACCAGCCAACTTTTCTTTAATTCATAGTGCTAAATGATGCTTGATTTTTTGCATCTGTGCTTTGATGGCCGCCTGGGTGGAATAATCAAGTTGTGTAATCTGATAGCGCATGATTTTATTCAGGCTCTCGTCAGTACCAATATCACCAAGGATTTTTCTGAGGGCATCATAAAGATCCTTTCGCTCCTGAATTTCGATGAGTGAAAGCTCTCTCAGCGCATAGATAACAACAGCCACTTTCTTGCCTTTTTGCTTGAAAAGCTCCGTTTCCAAGTAACCGAGAATCTCCTCCTTGTGTGAAGTAAGATAATCTGCAACGGATTTGTCTGTATTCAGTAAATGCTTTTGAATTTTCAGTTCGCCCCAGAATTCAGCATGGAATATCTTCATAATAAGTAGCAGCCGTTGATCCGGAAAAGTTCTTTTATCTTTTTCCGTTTCACGAACTCCGCTGAATTTATTCAATGATGCAAGGCTATCCAATCGAGGATGTGAGATGTATTTATCACCATATTTATTAATCAGATAATCGGCCAGATTGAAAGAGTTATGGTATTTAAAACCGGACTTTTTGCCAGTTAGTTTTAAATAACGCGAATTTAAGTGGGAGGGACCATAATATGAAGCCATTTGATTCCAATGCACTGTTATCAGGTTTTTACATTCTTTGTCCAGAAAAGAAAAGTATTCCTCGAGAGCTTTGGGCTCCGAATCAGGGTCTGGAATATCCCATCGGTGTATAAAACTGTTTTCACCTCTGGCAAGCATCAGGTTTAATATCCTTTCGCCTTCTTCAAACTCCTGGCACAGGTAATGAACAAAAACGACATCAGACGGATTGGGAAGGTTAATTTGTTTCATTTTTTACGGGATTAATGTTCCAATTTGTCAGCTTTTCTGCTGCTCTTTTTCTTTTGTCCAGCTGAAAGCTTTTCAGATAATTCTCAGTCACCGAAACACTGCTGTGACCAAGGGCTTCTGATATCAAAGCTACAGGCTCATTTGAGTCTTTGAGGATGGTAGCAAATGAATGGCGGGCTACATAGGTAGTAACATTAAACTTAATACCAATGTTGTCTGCAATCCGGTTCATGTATTTATTGCATTGTTTAATTTCCTGATGGACTATTGCACTTATTATATCAGGGCTCATACCGGCAGAAAGTCCTTTAAAAATGTAACTATTAAATTCCCTGGGCTTATTTCCCCATTTTTTAATAATAGTACGTGCTTCATCAACAAGGTAAACCTGAATTTCACTCGTTTTTCTGCTACGAACAGTTTTTTTTCGAACAAACTCCATACTATCTCCATAGATATTCTTGTATTTCAAGTGAAAAATATCATTGAAATTCATTCCATTGCAGAGGTAAGAAAAAATCCACAGGTCCCGGTAGTACATTTCCACATCATTGCCTGATGAATAATCAAAAATTTTTTTGATATCGGCCAGATCAAGGGCCTTTTTGGTGCTATTATGAACCGGTGGCTGATAAAATCCATTAGCTTTTGCACCATACGGATACAAATCTCTCGTAGCTTCACCATTGAGGATGGCAAGATTGTAAATTCTTCTCAAACATCTGTTATTAATACCAACTGTTGTTATACTATTTCCCTTTGCCACAGCCCAGCGTTCATATTCCTCTAAAAAACGAACGGTAATATCACTGAAAGCAAGAAAATCTTTGCCATGAAATTCTTTGAATGAGTTTTTTGCTACCGTATAAGTGCCAGCGGTGGAGATTCTTCCTTCAGCTTTTATTTCAGCGATTTGCTGGTCAAAGGCATTATAAACATTATTCCAATCTAACCTTTTAACCAGGTACTTCTTTTCAAAAGCATCATAAGAAAATGTTTTCAACCCTTTGATTATTTCTCTGGCTTTTTCCTCCACACCATTTAATTTATTCCTGATATCCTTATATTCATTTCTCGGTTTTGGATTCATGATTTTCTCAAAACTTTTCGGATCAAAACTAAAATTAGTTTTATAACGTTTAAATTTACGGTTGAAAATTATAAGCAGTTTTACCGGGAAGGTTCCATCTTTTTTTTGTTTTCTCCGGTCAAGTTCAAAAGATGTTGTTGCTGAAAGCTGTTCCATAAGATTAAAAAATAATTTGAAACAAAAATAATAATTGCCAAACAATTTGCCAAACATTTTTAATCAAAATAACATAAAATGAAAAAACATTAAATAATTAAATATTTCCACAAACCTTGATATACAAGGCATGTAAAAACATTTATAAAAATAGAAAAATAATCTGGATATGACTCATAATCAGGTGGTCCCTGGTTCAAGTCCAGGTGGGACCACAGAAACACAAGGTTAAAACGCTGTAAATCAATATTTTACAGCGTTTTTTATTTGCATGGGTGTCAAATGGGGTGTCAAATGTCTTCCATTTCGGGTCTTCGCGGACGAAATTTGAATATGATGTTGTTGCTTATGCTTGTCGAACGTATCCAAAGAATTAAAGAGGTTAAGCGGCCGGCGCTGGCCTGGATGTTTGATAAATGGATAGAGAAACTTAAGCCTGATGGGGTTCATGAGTGATAGGTGCAATCCTTTCTTTGCATACTGATTTTTTGATCTTTAATATGCTAAGCGAGTTTTGTCAAACAGCTCATAAAGGGAATCCATCCCATATTGCTTTTGTGAGCAGACTATTTTCGGCCAGTACGACGCATATACGCTTCCGCTTCTTCATGGATTTCATAAACCGTTTTAACTCTCCGTTTGGTGATCCAGTCAACAAGTTCATCTTTTTTGAAATATAACTTTTTATCGACTTTATAATGGGGAATTATTTTTTTATATATATATTCGTATACTGTTGACTTTGCTACTCTTAAAAATTCAGCAGCTTCTTCAATTCTTATGATTTCGGATGAATTTTCTTTGATTTTGGCAGGTTGTTCTAATCGAGTATTTATCTCGGACAAAGCGGCCTCGATTCTATCTAATCTTTCAACGATAATTTCAAATGGATTTTCCATAGTATATAGTTTTTAGATGATGTTTATAAACGGTATGGTGTAATGGTTAAAAATTTATACATTGAGTAAAAATATTGATATAAAAGCGAAACTATTAATAAATTCCAAAAAATAATTAATAATTTTATTGCTATCTTAGTAATATATTAATGGAAGACTTAGGCTTTTTTTGTATGCGACAAAACAAATATATTCTTCAAACACATTGCTTAAAAGAGCCCGGTAAAGCAAAATGCGGTGATTTTATACTCCATCGCGAAATTGTGATTTCGGATTTATACCAAATAGTGGTCAAGCATTTAAAAATTATTAACTGGTAATCACATTTCATAAAAATATAGCAAGGTAATGTCAAAGAACAGTTACAACACAATACTGGTTGAGTTCAGCAGCTTAAGCTCATACAGTAACATAACGACCATGATAAATTTAAAGTTTAGTAAACTGCCGGTGTATGAGCATAAAATTAATTATGGCATCTTAAAAACAGAATTGGCAGAAATTCAAGGCCTGCCTGAATTGTTGGATTTTGAAAATGATAATGATAATGATACCTGTATTTACTGCGAGTTTTTTTATGGTTATCGGATGATGAAAAACCATTATCTTAATCTGGACGGAATTATCTCCGGCCTGAAAAGTTTAGTCAATTCGTATGCTGATTACCACGATTTGAGTGTTTATAAATTGAATTACTCGGAATCTATCTGTGGATTAAAAAAAACACCGACCTCAATTCTTAATGATGAAATTTTTGACATTGGAACAGCTGTCATAGATGAAAAAAAAAGAATGTATTCAAAGCCTTTTGACAATTTCAAAAAAGTTTATAAGACCTCTTATCGAATTATTCATTATTTGGTTTTTAATACAATTAAAAATAACAAAAATGTCTTTAAACCTGGCAACAATGTTTATGACAACGTAATTGAAAAAAAACTAACTGATAATTTGCTCCATGATGATGATTTGATTAATGGTGTGATAAATGATAAAGAATTTATTTCTGTAATAGAAAATGAAAAAAGCATTTATAATGTGAATGGACTGTTTTTTATTGGGTAGTTACCCAAATCCTGATACTTGGAAAAATTATCACGCTCGAATGTTTACGATAAGAGGATAGCCATCCTGTCAAATCAACCCCTCAATTAACCTTTTTAATTCAAACCCATCTTTTGGCATAAACCCATTCATTCTGAATTCGTTAAAAGCCGTAGTAAACACTATTTCCGAAAAAATTATTTTTTCGTTAAACCGCCTGATGCCGACTGAAATTATTTTACTTATTTTAAGCGTCGTCTGGTCATAACCCACCAGACGACGCTTTTGAACTGTAATGGTGCCACTTGTAACATCAACAATAATTTTCGTAGGGAAAATTGTATTACCCCTCGATAAATGCGATGCTGAGAATTCGTATTTCATAGCTATAATCTTATTTCTGCTTTAACTAAACCAAACTTCACCGTGTAACCATTTTCAAGAGCAAATGACCTGCCTGGGGGAACTTGCAAAATAGAATTATCGGGCTTCGTAACAAACCAAATATCATCCGAGAGATTCTTAAGCCCTTTAATTTTAAGTGTTGGATGCTCTGATATTTCAGCAGTTGGTTTACTAAAATTGAATAGTATTCCACTGGTATGATGCGGATAAAGTTTGATATTATTGTTTAATATCACTATCTCGCCATTCAAACGCATCCTTGCAGGAATAGGGATTGTTTTGCCACAATTCCAGCATTTTGTTTCTATGCCTTGTTTTACCCGAGTAATATCATAAAAAGATTCTGTCCCACATGAGCAATTAACAATATTATCACGTAACCCAACAAATAAACCTCTCCAAACTGATTCTTCTACTCTCTTTGCAGGTTCGTGTATCCCTATTGTAAATGCCTTTTCAAAAATATTTTTCAACGATTGTGGCAACACTTCATGAAAAGCATAGGCATTGGCATGAAATTCAGGGTCAGGCTCATTCGATTTGTCTGTTGGGTGAAAGATATACAGGGGTTCAAAGCCATACAGTTTTCGTTGAGCAGCTTCGTCCATAGCATGTATAGCTGCTTCCTTTTTTCCATCAAGCGGATGTGCAATATACATGAGGTAGAACAGCAACACTGATAAGCTGTATAGATCGGTAAAACGATTGGGCTGAGTTTCATTTCTTACTACTTCGGGGGCCATATACTTTGGCGTTCCAGACACACCAGTGTAGGTAGTGTTTTCGTATGCCACATTGTCGTTATCGCAAATCAGCACATCACCGGTTTCAGGGTCAATAAAAATATTGTTAATCGAAATATCCCGGTAGGCCAAGCCTTTGGAATGTAATTGCAAGAAACTGTCTGACAACTGATAACAGCTTGTCAAAAGTGATAGGAAGGATGGTTCAATTTTGCGACTGAGCATTCCAGTGGCGTTTTTAAACCTTTGTGGACGGAAAGGCATTACATATCCAAATATTTCAGGCTTTTCGGAATGTTGCACAATATCCAACGGCCAAAGAAACCGGCGGTCGGGAGGGCCAATCTTTACCAGTACTTTCAGTATTTCCAATTGCTCCTGCGTGGCATTTTGCGGGAAGTACCATTTTAACGCGTACTCTTTATCGCCATTATATTCAACACGAAATACCTCTCCCTGGCCGCCATCACCAATAAAATCCATAATTTTTACACGTTTTCCATTACATGAATGGAACTTGTCGTTTTTTTGTAACATGTGAATTGACATAATTTTAAATTTTTAATGTTAATACTACCAAACCTTCTCTTTTTCAGGCTCAGGAACCACATCTACATAACGTGGTACATCCACAACGCCTCCGGTATTTACAGGGCTTGAAACTTTACGTAAAACAACTGTGCTGGCCCATTTAAAATATTTGATCAACTGGCTGCTATTGGATGCAATTAATGGCTTTATCTCTTTATTTCCGATAAAATCCTGCAGTACATTTGTATCGCAATCTTCGCCTACTGCAATTGCTAAGCGTACCATCTTCTTTGCCCATGGTTCTTCGTTGAAACGCGCCAATGCTCCATAAAAATCGTCGGTTGGCTGACCATCGCTAACAAGTATTGATACCGGGGGCAAACAACGAGATGGCATAGCTTCAACTTTAATGCGTTTAGTCAGAAGGGTAATGGCTGCGCCCATGTCGGTCCCCAGTGATACACTCCCATCGGCTAGTGTTTTTTTTGCTTCACGTCCTATGGTTTCAGCAACAGAGTGAACTAAAAGAGATGTGAAGTCCTTTTTACCCTTACTTTCGTTTATGTCCCAAAACTCACCACCGGTTTGCCTAGCTATTTCCTTATGGGCATTACCATAAGAAACACCTAAAACATAGGTTTTAACCGCGGAACCTTGCAGATTTTTTATAATAGCATTCAGGCCACTGTCATCTCCAATTTCATCGGAAATTATTACCAATACCCTGTTAGCATTAGCTTTCCCAAATGTATTTACTACATGTGGAAAAATATCAACAGTATCCTGACTTGCGAGATAGCACCCCGCACCTCCAAACAAACAAACGGATAATTCATTGATATTTTCCTTGAATTGTTTTGGTGAAGACAATGGCCAACAGCCAATAGTATAACGAGACAAGTTGTGCACTTGAAACTTATTGCTGGGGGTGCCCCTAAATCCACCAATATCAAAACCGACCAAACCTAATTTTACCCCGAGACCCTGTTTCTCGATAGCACTGGCAAAATCAACACAACTAGCTTTCACCGCTTCTATTTCATTACTCATACTGCCAGAAGTATCAATTAAAAAAACTATCTCAAGGTTCCCATTGCCCTGATTAGCGTTTTGAGGCACTGAATCTGCTATTATATCTTTCCATATATAGTCTTCTATTGGCACAGGTTCTTTTTGTTGCCATTCGGCACCATGACTGAAGGGCATAACGCTTAGTCTGATGCAAGCGCCTGGATTCTCTTCCTGTACTGCCTTGATGTAGGGCAACGCTTCTCTTATGGCGGTATTCAGGGAGGCCATTTTACCCATCTCGTTCATACTTGCCGATTTATCGGGCATAATTGTAAGGTCTAAATACCTTTTGCTGATTTCGCCACCCGGGCGGGCAGCTTTTCCTTTAATTTCCATAATTTCTTGTTTTAATTGTTTATATCAAAAATTTTATTCTTTTTGTTCCTGAAAAACCAAAACGGTCCTTTACGCTTTTTTTCTTCTTTCAGTAAAGTACTTTTTGCATTTTCATCTCTTGCGGTATTTAATTTGTCAGGATGCAGATTTGATTCTTCTTTTTCAAGCCAGAAAGCGACCATTGAGATATCATCGGCAGATGCCCCAAATGAAATATCATCGAGCCATACCGCAAGGTTGGTCTCAAGGGTTTCTACACCGCTTTTTGCATTGTATATGTCTTTCAAGTCGACACCCCATTTTAAAAGTTCGCTATCGTTGGCATAGCTCTGACCAAGACCATCGGTGGCAAGTATTATGATTTCCGGCAAAATTTCGCCTTCCAAATCAATTACTGAAATACGGAAATCTTTTTCGGCATCCGGCAAACACAAAGAGGTGGTGGCATTGCCGTTCAGTCTATCATCACCAGGGACAAGATATTTCGTCTCGCCGTTACTATATAGGGCAAACATTTCACCATCTCCTATTTGCAAGCAAATGGCATATTTGGAGCTAATATAACAACCCAGGAAAGTGCATCCATAGGGAAGATAGGGGTTATCTGCATTTGATTCGTTAATTTCGTGATTGGCATAAGGTGAAATGACCAAATCATTATCCACCCTTTTTTTCCATTCGTTTACTAATTTTACTGGAAGACTCTCGGCATAAGTTTTTGCCTCATGGTAGCTCGTAAAGACAGGTAGATCGTTAGCAATACTTGCAAATATTTCGGTAGCAAAACGACTACCGCTATCACTGCGAAAACAATTGCTACTACCATGTCCGTCGGCAACGGCTGCCACCAGTTGGTGGCAACCGTTAGTTTTAAGCAATAGGCTATCCTGATTAGGTAATCCACTCTTGGAGTGCGATATACCCCGCATGCTGCGTGCTATTGAATGTTTGATTTTCATATCCTTTCCTCCTTTTTTACCATACGTCATCACCGGGTTCAGGATCTGCAGGCGGCGCTGGAGGAGTTGGTGGCGTACCTCCTGTTGGTACACTTGCTTTCTTTAGAGCAACAGTACTAACAAAACGAATTGCCTTTGCCAACTGCTCCGGATTATTTGCCTGTATGGGTTTAATTTCGGAATTATTAATAAACTTGGTCAGTACGCTTACATCAGCATCTTTACCAATGGCAATGGCCTGTTTAATGCTCTTATGACCCCAGTTAGTGGAAAGAAAAGCGTCCAGCATTGGCTTGTAAGAATCTGTGGCATAACCATCTGTAATTAAACACACTAAGGGGGGATAACCTCTTTCGGGCATTTCGGGGCTTTTCATCTGCATTTCTAACAGTGAAAAAGCATCACCAACATTGGTCTCTCCTCCTGGCTTAGCCTCAAGGTCGGACCATACAAAATCTTTAACGGGTTTGTTCTGTATAACCCAAGTAGCATTGGTGTTAAAAGCGAGAACATTTACTTGAATTTCTACAGCCGGATTTTCATCCTCCAGCTTTTGCATGTGTGGGATAGTCTCACGCATACAATTGTTAAGCTCAGTAATTTTGCCATTTTCCGACATTGATTCACTTGTGTCGCAAGCGTAGTAAACCTGACTGATTCTTTTGGAGGTTGACCCTCCGGGACGTTCTTTACTCATAATTTTAAAATTTTAACGGTTAATAAATGAATGCTTTTTTGAATTTTCTTTTACATGATCACGAACTGCCTGCCAACCTTTGGTTTCTAGAAGGTTGCGCATGGCCTTAAACCCATCGCTGTATACAGCGATCATATTCTTCTCAATATTTTCGAAAAGCCGCTCACCCAATGGAGTTTTAGTGCGTTTATAAACCAACCCTGCCCCTAACTCACATAGCCCTTCGCAGATCATTGGCTCAGGGTTAAGGCCTTTGTCATGTTGCCATACATGGAGTATTTCGTGTGCGATAACCCCGGAACAAAGCGTTAATGGAAGCCCGAATAGTACCTTAACATGGTGGGTCTGTTCCAATATTCCTATTTGAGAAGTGTTCATTCCCAAAACAGTATCAGGGTAACCAGCTTCTCCAAATACCTCACGGGAAACCAGGCTGACTTTAATTTTCTTTGGAAAATCGAAACCTTTTTCTGATAAGAGCTTACGGGCATTAAAGTATGCTAATTCAATTTGTTTTGTTTCCTGAACAGGATTTTCGAACTTAAAACAATGACCACATAAGAACCTTCCATCGCTATAGTTAATTTTTCCCAAAGATGAACTTTGGCCAATTATCCGATCGCAAGCAGGGCAGTGCTCAATGACATGATGTCCGTGTGCTGCGTTACCCCATGAATCGATGTAGAATGCACCAAAGAAAATATCCGTATCACAAATACAACATTTCATAACTTCTGTATTTACCAAATTATACTTGAGGAAGTCGATGATGAGCTGGTTGTACTTGTACTAAAACCACCAATTGGTATGATAGGTTTAGGGGCATAGCGTTTAGTATCAACAAACTCATCGTAATCATTATCCTCAATATCGTCTTCGAGACG